>Ga0224530_1000866_pt1 | contig 18032 bp, 17 predicted proteins | sample CBST75metaG_FD_179873 | JGI IMG/M metagenome (GOLD analysis project Ga0224530, IMG submission 179873) | Peat soil microbial communities from Stordalen Mire, Sweden - C.B.S.T75 | ecosystem: Environmental > Terrestrial > Soil > Wetlands > Peat | place: Sweden: Norrbotten County, Stordalen Mire...
CCCCCCTACCCTTTTTAATGCAATTTCCGGCCAGCGTGTTCCTATAAACAACAAAGAATGAACGGTTTAGAAAAATACCCATTAACTGATCAGTAAACAGAAAAGGCCGTTTTAGCCCGTTTTTGAGCAGTTTTTAGCCCATTTTGAGCTAAAAACACCGTTTTTTGCTCCAATTTTTCAATCGCTGCAACCGCTTGCAATTTGAAGAGGATGACCAATTCATCGGAATGTAGCGCTGGCCTCCTGGCCGGCTGTCGCGTGGACCTCCTGGTCCACGTCGCACTCTACACAAATAGGAGAAATGCTCTAGCGGCAAACGAAAACTCTTCGCGGCAAACCTGTCACTGCTTGACCGGCACATTCTGTTGTAGACTGCGCTCATAACTTACAGGAGGCCTGTATGAGCCGCAAGGTTGTAGCGATTGTCGGCAGCTATCGCAACGGCGGAACCATCGATAGCGCCGTGGAAGCCATTCTGGAAGGCGCAAGGGAAAAGGGCGCGGAAACGCACACCATCTACCTCACCGGCCAGCATCTGGAGTTCTGCACAAACTGCCGCGAATGCACCCAGAAACCCGGCCCGGAGCGCGGCAAGTGTGCGCAGCAGGACGATTTGCAGCCGATGCTGGCGGAGATTGAGGCCGCGGACGCAGTCGTGCTTGGCTCGCCGGTCAACTGCTACAACGTAACGGCCATCTTTCGCAGGTTTCTTGAGCGGCTGTTGGGCTATACCTATTGGCCGTGGGGACAGAATGCGCCCCGCCCGCGCAACAAGCTTCAGCCGCGCAAGGCCGTGCTGGTAGCTTCGGGCGGAATGCCCGGTTTTTGCATCCCGCTCTTTACGGGAGCAGCCAAGGCTTTGCGTCTGACGGCCAAAATGCTCGGTGCAAGGCCGGTGGGCAGCCTGTGGATCGGCCTGGTTGCCGGTGAGCCGCATCATCCGCTTTCTGCACGAACCCTGGAGCGGGCGCGCCGCATGGGCTGGAAGCTGGCGCAGGCGTGACCGAATCTCGCGGATTCCTGAGGCTTATCTGCAAGCCCAGTGGCGCCTTCACCCGTTATTTTGGAATCAGGCTGCGCGCGATCGAGTCCAACATGCCGTTGAGGAAGTTGATGGACTCGGGCGCGGAGTAGCGGCGGCCAATTTCAAGAGCCTCGTTGATGATGATGGGGAAAGGCGTCCCCTTGAAGCCCAGCATCTCGCCCACGGCCATCCGCAGCAGGTTGCGATCCACGGCGGGCATGCGCTCCAGACGCCAGTGTTTCGAGTTCTGCACCAGAAGCTCGTCGATCTTTTCCTGGTGGGCAACGGCCACGCGGAACAAGTCCTCGGCAAAGCCGCGCACCTCGGGCTCGACCTCGTCGCCGGCTTTCCAGAAGGTGGCGCGCACCTGGTCCGGGGTCTGCCGGCCAATGTCTGCCTGAAAGAGCATCTGCATGGCCAGCTCGCGCGACTTGCGGCGCCCAGATGTGTGTTGCCCGGCGGTCAACGAGGGCCGCCTTGCAGCAGCTTGCGATGCAGGCTGACCATCTCGATGGCGGCCGTTGCGGCTTCAAATCCCTTGTTTCCGGCCTTGATGCCAGCCCGGTTGAGCGCCTGCTCCAGTGTTTCGCAGGTAAGTACGCCAAAGCTGTGGGGAATACCGGTCTCCTGCTGCGACTGGCCAATGCCGCGCGCCACTTCGTTGTAAATGGCCTCGTAATGGGCGGTCTCGCCGCGCAATAAACAACCTAGAGTGACAATGGCGTCCACCCGGCCCAAGTTAGCGAGCGCTCGCGCCGCGGCGGGAATCTCCCATGCGCCGGGAACGCGGACGACCTCAATTTCAGACCTTGTTGCGCCGCTACGCAGCAGTGCGTCCAGCGCTGCCTCAAGCAGCCGCTCGGTAATGACCGCATTCCAGCGCGCCACCACGACGGCAAACTTCATTCCCGCGGCGGAGAGATCGCCCTCCACGGCAACTGGCTTACCCTTGAGCGGATCGATCCAGGCCCAAAAAGAAAACGGCAACCCCGGCTCCGACTCGACAGTAAAGATGCGCGACTTCCAATGAGTATCCGCAATGGGCGAGAGACGCGCTACGGCTGAATCGCCACCTTGCGCGCGGAGCCAGGCCTCGGCGGCCTGATACACGGAGTCGAGCGCAGTTACCTCCACCAGCACATCGGCGGAAGGCATTTGGCCCTGGACAAACTCCAGATTGCCCAGAGGCGCCAGGAACGCGGCGCCTCTACTCGTCTCTTCCTCCCACCCCTTGCCGGGAGCAAATCCCAGCGCGGAAAAGAAGCTGGCCAGCCGGTCATAGACCGCTGCGCTGCCAACAGGACGAAGAAAGGAGATCCCCTTGATCATGGTTTGATTCTATCGTGCTGGAGCGGCGAATTGAGCAAGCAGGTGAACCGGCAGCGCTTGTGGAGTTCGAGCGGGGTTGGCTTCGGAGCGGTGCTGAACCGGCCGGCAAAAAGGCCGGAGCGAGCCAGGACTCCCAGCGACAAAATCTGTCGCTGGGAGTCCCGGCCCTTCTTGGTGGCGCTTCAATGCACTGAAGACTACGTGGTGGCGCGCGGCTTGACGGCGACGGCCGTGGCCGGCACGGCGTTGGAGGTGGGCACGGCCAGTGTGCAGCCCGCATCATTGCCACCGGCAGAGACGGGCGTGCAGGCGGGCAGGTTGGGGCTAATCTGCTGCGTGTCAGTGAGTGTCGGCACACTGATGTAGTGGACCAGATTGTCGCCCGCGGTGGAGACGAAGAAAAGCTTGTCGTCGGGACTGAACGCGCCTGCCACCGGGGCCGTGATCGTCGAAGCCGCGCTTCCCCCCAGCGTTACATAACCCACCGTCCCCACCGCGCCACTGGTACCAGGCACATAGTACGGCAGCGAGGCCCCGGGCGTGGAACCGGTGTAGGTGATGAAGGCCAGGTTGGATACCGGCGATGCTACCACCTGATTGACAGCAGTGGCATTCAACGCATTCTGCGCGTTGCCGATCGTCACCTGATTGAGCGTGTGGGTGAGGGTGAGCGGCTGGAGCACGCCGCCTATGGCTGCCGGGCAGGCTCCGGAAACCTCCGTGTTTGGAGACGAGCTGGACGGAGGGATTGTGACCCCGATGTCGGAGAGCTCGATCTCGTTGCCGGAGAGAGCCGCGCCCAGAATGTGCTTGCCATCCGTGGTCGCAGTCAGAATGTCGGTCTGCGCGGCCACTGAATCTCCCTGAGGATACAAGGTGATGCTCGCCGAGTTTCCGACCGTGCCGGCGGGGCACCAGGTATGAGCCACGGTGGGACTACCACTCAGGTAGGCGCCCACACTGGGGATGGTAATAGCCAAGCTCTGCGCGCCGGTTGAGGGGTTGGGGCACGAGGTGGCGTTGTAGACGGAGCAAGGCAGCGGGTAGGTGCTCCAACCGGTATTCGAACTGTAGACGTACAACGTGTCGCTGTGTCCTGCGCCCATCGAGGCGCTGTCGGTGATGTAGAGCGTCTGCGCGTCGGGGGTCCAGGAGGCAGCGGTGCCCATGCCGCCAAAGGACGTCGATGCGACATCGCTTTGGACGTTGTAAAGATAGAAAACCTGGCGCACCTGATCGTTGATCAGCACGGCCTGGTTATTTGGAGAGACGGCCAAGACCACGCCTGGGACACTCGCGTTCGGTGAGGGGACTGTGCCTCCACTGGTGCTATAAACCATCAATCCGCGGGCTGAACCGAAGTAGAGATTCGTGCCGAGCCGGTCCATCACCATCGAGTTCGGCACATAAGGCAGGCGCACCGTGGAGCCAACCGAGCCCGTGAGCAGTTCAACCGGAGCGAAATACTGCGACTGCCCAGGGGCCGAGAACCAGATATAGTCGCTGGCAGTGCCGGGCGTAGTGATGGCGACCGGATTCGAGGAGATGGGAAGGCCGGTGCCATTCAGCCCAATCTGATTGATCGGAGCTGGGTTGCAGCCGGGCGGCTCGCAGATGGCAAAGACTGAGGCCACGCCGGGAAAGCTGGTCGTGATGCTTCCACCGCTTCCTGCGCTGATGTCAATCGGGTCGGTCGATTGGTAGGCCAGCGAAAGGCCGGTAATGGTCTCGCCGTTGGTATCCGTCACGGTAGTGACCAAATTCTGCGTCACGCCCTGAGTAACCGAGCCGCTGGTGTTTCCATTCGCCAGAGTGACGCTGATCTTTGCCGGCGGGCAGGTAGAAAAGTAGCCGGCCGACGACCCCGAACCGGCGACAGACGCGGTAATCGCAGTGGTGCCCGGCTCTTCAGCGGTGATCTGATTGGTCTCAGGGTTGATCTCAGCCACACCTGAGATGCCGCCTGTATAGGAAAGTGTGCCAATGGCCGTCGTACAACTGGGAATCGAGGCCAGGGATACTTGTGCGCCGCTCACGCCATTCACGTAGGGCAAGCTGCAGGCGGGAACAGTCGTCCCAGCCGGTGCGCAGAGCAACTGCTGCTGGTTGTTGCTTCCGACAAAGCACGCCTGGACGTCGAGCGGCTGACTCCACAGGGTGCCCTGCGATAAGCATTGCTGCGGCCCCACAAGGGTAACGGAAGTCACCTGGGCATGCACGTAAACCGCCACAGGATTGGAGACAACCGACTTTGCGGTGGCCGTGATGTAAGCCATGGCATAGGGTAAACCGCCGGTCGAGGGCAGCGGATTCGGCTTGCTGCAGATGGTGTAGTTGGCGATGCCGCCGCCGGTATTCCGGTTCCATGTGCCGGCACAGATGTTGCCGGTGGGCGAGATGTCCACCAACTGATTGTTGGTGGTGCCGTAAGTGAATGAAAGGACGTTGGCCGGCTGCCCTTTGCATGTCTTTGCCAAGGGCGAGGATGCCTGCTTCGTCTGCCCGAAGGCAAGGGAGATGCCCCCGGTCTGCGGCTGCAGGAAGATGGAGTCCACATCCGTGTCCGTCATGCCGTAACCCAGGCCGTTGCAATAGTTCCCTGCCGGGTTGCGCGTACAGCCGGAAATCGAAATCCCGGCCGGAATGGCCAGGCACAACAAGCAAACAAGCGTCAAAAACCGCCGCATGAATCCTCCCCGCCCCGCCTTTTCAAACCGCGGAACGGTCTCTCCGAATACGTCAGAAAAAATGGGTTGTAGCGGCCCGTCAACATGCCCAAGGTTGGCCTGTAGCCGGTGAAATCCGCTCAAACAAACGGCTCCCGGCGGTACGCTCTTCCATGCAGCCGGTCGGCGAAACACGCTCTTAAAACTCCAAAGAAAAGTGTATCAGGATGGGGCCGCCCCTGGCAGAAAGCTGCCCGGCACAATTCCCCTCCCCCTGCTTCCATAGACTCCGCTGAGCCCGGATGGCGAGCAGATTTCCCGCTACTGGCCGGGCGGCAGGTAGCGCGCAAACCATTCGACGGCCCGCTCCATCACGTCGCGACGGTGGACGGGATCCACAAAGCCATGCCCTTCATTAGGATAAACCACCAGTTGCGTGGGAACATGCTGGGCGCGCAATGCGTGCCAGAACTCATAGGACTGCGGCGCCGGGCACTCACCGTCCCGGTCGCCCACCACCACCAGCGTGGGTGTGCGGGCCTGCTTGATGAAGTCGATGGCCGAACTCCTCGCGTAGACCGCCGGGTCGTCATAAACCGAAGCGCCGAAGTAGGGCGTCATCCACTGGTCGATCGAGTTCTCCCCATAGTAGCTCTGCCAGTTGGAGATGCCCGCTCCCGCTACCGCCGCCTTGAAGCGCCCGGTCTGGGTCACGGCAAACATGGTCATGAAGCCGCCGTAGCTCCAGCCCGTAATCCCCACCCGGCCGGGGTCCACGGAATACCTGGCCTCGACCGCATCCACTCCAGCCAGAATGTCGCGCAGATCCCCATAGCCGAAATCCTTGCGGTTGGCCTGGGTAAAGGCTTCGCCCTGTCCGTAGCTGCCACGGGGATTGGGCTGCAGCACGAAGTAGCCCAGCGCGGAAAAAGCCGCTGCGCTCAGGCTGCCGCCCGCGCTCCAGTGCGGCTCCACCGCCGAAGCCGGTCCGCCATGCACCTCGACGATCAGCGGATACTTTTTGGCCGGATCGTAGTTCTTTGGCAGCATGAGCCAGCCCTGCACACTGAACGAGTCGCTCTTCCAGTTCAGCGAGACAGACTTGCCCCATGCCGGTTTTACGCCGTCGTTCAGGTGCGACAACTTGGCGATGCCTTCCAACCCCGAAGTCACTGCGCTGCCCGGCTTTGCCGCATAGATCTCCTGCGGCTGATCGAACGTGCTGGCGTGGAAAACGAACATGGAGTGATCGGCTGTCGCGGAAAGGCTCAGTTCCAACCGCCCATCGCCTACGCTGTCCGGAATGCTAAAGATGGGCGCGCCGAAGCTGGCGCTCACGCTCTGGCCGGCCTTGTCCCCTTGCAGGTGGAGACGCAGCAGTTGGCAGTTGCCTCCGGCCAGTTCACTGACAAAAAGATCTGTGTTGCCATCCCACTCGATCCAGGCCGGCGAGGTGGGCCGCTGCGGGGTCAAATCGACTGGCTGGCCGCCATCCGCGGAGACGATCCACACATCGCCGCCCGTCGCTCCCTGGTCGCTCATCAGCCCGCCGATGAAGGCAATGGCCTTGCCGCCCGGCGACCAGCGCGGAACCGCAATCTGCAAACCATGCAGCGGACCGGCAACCTCTGAAGGCGCAAGAATTGCCTGGGTCGGCCCATCCAATGGTTGTGTATAGAGCTTAGCCACCCACCAGTTGTTCTCACCCGGCGGATCGGCGGCCACATACGCCAACCCCTTCGAATCCGGACGCCAGTCGAACTCATACACATGCAGATTGCCAGGTGAGGCCATCACCGGCGCCTCCGGCTTGCCCGTGTCCACCGCGGCCACTGCCACCCGCTGAATCTCGATGCCATCCTCGCCGATCACCCCGGCCGGAGGCTTCATCGCCGCCAAGGCCCCTGCCGCCCGCGTCGCCCCTTCCACATATAAGAACGCCACACTTTTTCCATCCGGCGAAAAAGCCGGAGCTTCCACGTAGCCATTCAGATTGGTCAGCCGCCTCGCCGGTTTGCCGTCCAGTCGCGCAACATAAAGATCGGTCTGCTCGCCCGGTTTGGCGCAATCGGAAAAGAATGCCAGCGCCTTCGCATCCGGCTCCCAGACGATTTCGCCCTCCTGGCAGTGCTGGTCAACCTTGGCGGCAGCGGTCACCCGTTCGCTTCGGGCCAGATCGCCCAGCGCGGCAACCCGAATCTCCGCGCCCTCTCTCGTGCCCTGAATCCACGCCAGCCGCTTGCCGTCCGGAGCCACCGCAACCTGACCGACGAAGTGTGCGCGATTGAGCCCGTTCAGAACCTCTTCGATATGCGCGCGATCCGGCGCCGATGCCGTGGGAGCACCCTGCGCCAAAGTCGAGGAAAGGCTGAAAGCCGCACCCAAAACAAGGGCTGCGCCAACAAGAAATGCAGTGCGGAGCGGTTTGCGAAGCTTGAACAAAAGCATACGGAAATGCTATCAGGCCGGGAATGTGGGACTCCGCCGACGCGCTGAATGCCTGCCCCGCTACCCAGCTGCGGCGTAGATCGCCAGCAGCTTTTCCAGCAGCGGCTTCAGCAGCTTCAGATCCAGGGCGTTCGCGCCGTCGGACTTGGCGTTGGCCGGGTCGTCATGCACCTCAAGAAACAGCCCGTCGATGCCCGCAGCGACCGCAGCCCGCGCCAACAGTGGAATGAACTCCGGCTGGCCGCCGCTTACGCCGTTCGCCGCCGAGGGCTGCTGCACGGAGTGAGTGCCATCAAAAACCACCGGCGCCATCCGCCGCATCACCGGCAGGGAGCGGTAGTCCACCACCAGCGTGTTGTAGCCGAAGCTGGCTCCGCGCTCGGTGAGAAAAACGCGCTCGTTGCCCGTGGAGCGCACCTTCTCCACCGGATGCACCATATCCCACGGCGCCACAAACTGCCCCTTCTTGATGTTGACGGCGCGACCGGTCTTGCCCGCAGCCACCAGCAGGTCGGTCTGGCGGCACAGGAAGGCCGGAATCTGGAGCACGTCCACGGCCTCGGCGGCAATTTCACAATGGCCTGGCTCGTGTACGTCGGTTAGCACCGGCAGCCCCGTATCCTTGGCCAATCGGCCAAGGATACGGGTGCCCTCAATGAGCCCCGGCCCGCGAAAGCTCTTCACGCTGGTGCGGTTGGCCTTGTCGTAGCTGGCCTTGAAGATGAAGGGAATGCCCAGATCTGAGGTGATGCGCTGAATGGCGTCGGCCATGGTGCGCACATGGGCCTCGCCCTCGATGACGCAGGGACCGGCGATGAGGAAAAGCTGGCCCTCACCGACGTGGACCGGGCCGATTTCAAAGGAGTTGCTCACAAGGCGATTCTATCGTGCCGGGCAGCGGTTCCGCTGCTATTCTCCTCGGCTCCGCGACCATTGCCAGAGCGCACGTTCCAGGGTATGGAGTGGGGTCGGGCCAGGAAGATCCTCCTGCGGCTTGACCATCCCGCACTCGACCAACCGGTTACAAAAGGCGTTGTATTCGGCATAGAACTGAACATCGTGCCTGGCGTGCCCCAGCGCTTCAAGAGCACGATAATCCAGCACCGCATACCGCTCGGGGTAGATCGCAGCCAGAATCGCTGTGGCGATGGAAATGTCGACGCCGCGCAACCCGACGAGCGCATTGACAGCGTCCTCGGTCTTGGCATCCGGCGAAGCGGCAATAGCCAGAGCACTCTTGATGTTCTCGCTGCTGTTTCCAATCAGGTAGTGAACAACGCGCTCGGACTTCCAACGAACGATCGTCTCCAGATTTGGCAGCGTGTACTCGCCGCCGCGTATCGCTTCGCCAGCTTCGAATGCAGCCTTCTCAAGCTGCTGTTCTCTTTCGCCGGCGTCCTGCCAATACTGCTCTGCGAGTTGCTGAAGCTCCAATTCCGCGGGCTGAAGCTGAAAATAGGCCATGGTGTCTAGTCCTCCATTTGCAAAACGAACAAACCATAGGCCCGGCAAATGCCTTTGTCAACAGCGGATTGCACACCCGAAATATGAACCGCTTTGGGACTCAGGGATTTGCCTGTACGGAGTGTGGAGAACGGCAAAATGCGGCTTCGAGGGATTCGGCCAGCCAGCCGCTCGCAACTGGATTTTCGACTGCCCGACGAACCTGCAGATTGCCTGGACGCTTTCGGCGGCCTTTCGACTTTGCACACCGAAGGAGGAACGTGTGGGGAGATGCGATCATGCCGGGCGATTCGTATCTCTTGCAATTCCAGTTACAGCTTCATCGGGTTCTCGCGGGCCCTGTGCAACCTGGGAATAATACTTCTCAGTTATCTTTCTGCCTGACGCACCAAACCTCGGCGAGTGGATAACTCCCCATTTGTTCAGTGCAAAGCTGGCGGTGGTTCTGAGCACTCCCACTCCATACTTCACGCTGCGCTTGAAATTGATTGAAGAGGCTTCCTTGAAGTACCTCGTAGGGCAGGATATCTCTCCGATCTGAAAACCGAACCAGACGGCCTGGGCAATCATCTGGTTGTCGAAGACAAAGTCGTCGGAGTTTTCGAGCAGGGGAAGAGTCTCAAGCAGTTGCCGCGAAAAGGCGCGGAATCCGGTGTGGTATTCAGAGAGTTTCACGCCGAGAAACAGATTTTGAAAGAATGTGAGAAAGCGGTTGGAGACGTACTTATAAGCCGGCATGCCGCCTTTCAGAGCCCCTCCGCCGAGAATGCGCGATCCCAGAACCATGTCGTAGACTCCGCTGGCGATCATGCCGGCCATGGCCGGAACCAAAAGCGGCGTGTACTGGTAATCCGGGTGGACCATCACCACTATATCCGCGCCCGCGGCAAGAGCCTCCCGGTAGCATGTTTGCTGATTGCGGCCATAACCGTAATTGGCATCGTGAACAAATGTTTGCACGCCGAGTTTCTTTGAGAGAGCAGCCGTATGGTCCTTGCTGGAGTCGTCCACCAGAATCTTGATATCAACAACATCAGGCAATTCCCGCACGGTCTTTTCCAAAGTCCTTTCCGCGTTGTACGCCGGCATCACAACCGCAATGCGCTTTCCGTCAATCATGGACCAACCTCCCGAATACATGCATCTTTCATGCCTGCGGCCAGCATAACTTTGGCAAGGCTGTGACTGCGACGCGGCGGCATCGGGCATGAAAGAACTTTATCCTGTTGCTCCGGCAGTTGCGCCAGCCGGACCTTCCGCTCAGTCTAGGCATGTATGCGCGTCCGGGGCCGTCCACCGCACATATACCCACAGATAGAATATGCCCATCGCCAGCAAGATGAGCGAGGCAGGCCGGAGCAGCAGAACTGTCAGCATTTTTCCGAATATCCCCGCCGTTCCCACATGTATGTAATCGGCGAAAACGACGAAGATCGCCAACGGAACATCCGCAGTCAGCACAATGCCCGCTGTATTCACCAGGAGTGCGATCCGCCCAATCGGGCCACCTTCGGCCCATAGCATGGCACAGGCGGGAATGGTAAGCATCAACAGCTTTGCATCCCAGGGCCGATGGTAAGTCACCAGCATGGTGAGAGCCGAAACCGCAGCGAGCGCAAGCCAGGCTCTCTGCTCCGAAAAGCGCGATCTTAGAGTACGAACCGACCATACCAGCAGAAGCGCTCCGCATATCAGATAGCTCGCCGGATTGTAGATGCGCGCATCGTCAAGGAAGACACTTATGGCCGCCTGCAGATCGATTACCATGCCAGAGGAACGGCCTGTAAGGGCCGTGGGACTTGGTTCGTTGATGCCGCCGTGCGCCGAAATCGCGGACATATTGGTGTGCCAGTCCTGCATCCAATGCGGCGCGACATTTGAGACCCAAAGAAAGGCCAATACGCCAAGGACAGCGGTAACCAGAAGGGCTTGCAGCGCGCGCTTCCGGTAAGGCACGCCTGCCAAAAGAAAATAGAGCCAGACCAGGCCCGCATCATGGGGCTTGATTGCAAGGCTTGCCGCCAAACATAGGATGCCAACGACAACAAACTGCTCCTTTAGCAGGCACCAGACGGCCACCACACAAAGGCTTACGACGATTCCGGCTGTATTGCCACTGGCGAATATCATTTCGCAGTTAGCAAGCAAGAAGCAAATCAGGAAGAGGGAGACATCTGGCGCATAATTTGAACCCAGGTTCCACATCAGGGCGGCAGCGAGGACGAAAAGCCCAGCGGTGAGGCCCATCCACAGCACGTGCGCTGGCCCCCACGGCAGCATCGCAAAAGGAGTTACAAAAATGAAAGTAGTAGGCACGTTTACATACAGCGTCACAGCCTGGCGGACCATAAGGGTCTCTGACTGGCGCTCACCGCCATCGGCCCGGTAAACAGCTTCCAGTTCACTCACATTGTAAGGGTTGTGATGTTGAAGCAGGCATCGCGTGCCGTAGTAAATCCCCCGGAAATCCGGCCACTGATTCCCCGTCTGCGCCAGATAAGAGCCCCACGATATGGAGATCGCGCTGGTTAATAGAATTAGAAGCAGCCGGGCCTTCCGCGTCATTGCCATGTTCAGTCTCTACTTTCTGCCAGATATTGTGCGAGGGCTCAGCATCATAGTGCCGAACGACATTCTCAGGCATATATCTACTCAAGCCGGAGTGAGCACATGCGGCGTTCCTTTCGGCTCTCCTGACTCAACCGTTGCAGCGCGAACCGGATCGCACCGCACATACGCCCAAAGATAGAAAATGCCCATCGCCAGCAAGATGAGCGGTGTAGGCCGCATTAGCGCAACCTTCAATACCTGGCCAAAAATCCCCCTGCGTATATATGTAGATCATTGGTTAGAATGCCGAGAATTGTCAAGGGGACATCCCCGGTGAATCAGCAATTCTAAATGGAAGGCGCATTACAGTAGATGAGTGTATTCATGAGGCTGCACCAGGAGGGGAAGACGATGCAAGCGGAGATGGTTCGGATGTGCTGGGAGAAGCTAGAACGCGATCCTCTTGCCTCGCGGGCTTGTTGCCAGAGGATTTCCAGGGGTTTACAAATGGTATGGTGCATTATTCAGATTGCAACTTCGCTGGTACAAAAGATCGGGCAGGCCACTATGCTAGACTTTGGAATCGAGAAGATCGCGATCTTTGTGTACAGCAGCCGCAAGAGTTCCTTGCGTGTTGTGTAGAGGAGCGGAATGACCAGGAAGCTCATCACCATCATGACCCCCTGCTACAACGAAGAGCTCAATGTGCGCGAGCTTCATCGGCGAGTGCAGGCGATGGCGTCGGAGTTGCCCGAGTATTGCATCAAGCATTTGTTTATCGACAATGCATCAATAGATGGCACGGTTGCCGTGCTACGCGAACTGGCTGCCGAAGATTCCAGCGTCAAGGTGATCATCAACGCTCGCAACTTTGGCCCAGACCGCTCGGGAATGTATGCGTTTCTGCAGGCTGAGGGAGATGCGATCGGATCAGTTGCAGCCGATCTGCAAGACCCGCCGGAATTGTTCGTCGAAATGATTCGCGAATGGGAAAAGGGCTTTCCGATCGTTGCCGCAATCAAGACATCGAGCGATGAAAGCGGCTTGATGTACCGTGTGCGGACGGCTTACTATCGTCTGGTAGCCAGACTGACCAATGTTGAAGTTTTGGAGCACTTCACAGGTTTCGGGCTCTACGATCGTGTTGTCGTGGAGCAAATCCGCGCTAACTTTCGCGATCCTTACCCTTACTTTCGGGGGATGATTGCCGAGCTTGGACTGCCTTACGCCAAAGTCTATTACAATCAGAATCGCCGTAAGCACGGCATAACCAAGAACAACATCTACACACTCTATGACCTGGCGATCGTGGGCATCACAAACCTCTCCAAAGTGCCATTGCGGTTGGTGATTGGATGTGGCTTCTTCTCGGCTGTGGTCAGCTTTGTGTTGGGAGTTACCTACCTGGCATACAAACTTTTTTTCTGGAACAGCTTCTCTGTTGGCGTTGCTCCGTTGGTTCTGGGCCTGTTCTTCCTCGGATCGGTCCAATTGATTGCGTTGGGCATCATTGGTGAATACGTGGGTTCTATCCACACATTTGTTCAAAATCGCCCTCTTGTTACAGAGAAAGAACGCATCAACTTCTGAAGGATTGCACTCCTGTGAAACAGGGCTCTTACAAATCGCTCCAGCAATTTGTGCGCTACATCCTGGTTGGCGGCTTCAATACTGTTTTCGGCTATGGCCTTTTCTCGATCCTCAACTGGTCCTCCAGTGGGTTGGGTTCTTACGGCTATATGTATGCAGCTTTTGCCGCGAATCTGATCGCAATCAGCGTGGCTTTTCTAGGTTATAAGCGGTTCGTGTTTCGCACTCAAGAGAATTACTTCATCGAATGGATACGCTGTATTGGAGTATATGGCAGCAGCATGATCGTGTCTTTGGCGGGGTTCGCCATTCTGGTTCCGATTCTGCGCCGCAATCTACAAAATCCCGAGCAGGCCCCATATATCGCAGGAGCCGTTATGGTTGTAGTCACCGTATTGTTCAGCTTCCTGGGCCACAAGAGAATTTCATTCAGGCAAAAATAGGTCGAGAACTGAGTTTTCTATTCTTTGTACCACGCGGCAGTACGCCGAATTGACTCTTCGAGAGCGGTCATCTCGTGCAATCCGAGCATTTCCATGGCGTGATCGACGCAAGGTACGTAGCGGGCTTAGTACGAGCATTTGGGCAACAGAACGCGGAATGACAGGCATTTTTGCGGCAGACCCGTCCTTTAGGGCGGCGGAGAGGTCAAGATTCTAAACTTTCCTACTATCACGGCAGAACAAATCATCGACAGCCTCCTGGCGATCCCGGCCTTTCTTCCGGCGACCTTCTGCACAGGTTACCTGACAGCCTTGTTTACTAATCTTCACGGCTTCCGGCAACGCTCAATTGTGGAGAGAATCTTCTGGAGTTTGCCGTTGTCCCTGGCCGTTTCGACAATTGCCTCGGTGCTGATTGGCAAGGCACTCTCTCTTTCTGCAGTGGTCGTATTTTTCTTGGCCAGCGCCGTGCTCTCGCTGGCTGCGTTTGGCTGGGAGTGGCTCCAGCGAAGGCGCTTCGGCAGAAAGTGGAGCATCGGCTGGAGCCCGTTGGGCGGTGCGGCGCTGATGCTTGCAGTCGTCTGGATCGTCGTGACGATTGTTTCTCTAGTCGATTTCGAGAGCAACCGCCAACTCTTCATGAACCTAGCCATCTTCGATCACGCCCAGCGGGTCAACTGGACTGAGAGTGTCCTCCGCACCGGCATTCCGCCTGCCAATTCCTTCTACTTGTACAAGCACACCGTACCCATGCGCTATTACTATTTCTGGTATGTCGTCTGTGGCGCGGTGGCGCAATATTCGCATCTTCCCGCCCGGGCCGTCCTCGTCGCCAGTTGCGTATGGGCTGGATTCGGTCTTGCAGCTCTGATTGGGCTGTACCTGAAGCATTTCCTCGAAGTCGGCGTCCGGTTGCGCATGCAGTTTCTGCGCGCCATAGGATTGTTAGCGGTCACCGGACTCGATATTTGCGTCAACTTCGTAGATATTCTCTACTTTCATCGCCCGCTGCCTGGTTATCTCAATGTGTGGAATGTGGGCCAGATTACCAGTTGGTGGGTTTCCCTTCTTTGGAATCCTCACCATGTAGTCAGTTTGATTTGCTGTATGATTGCATTTCTGCTGGCATGGATGGCTGGAAAGGACGGCGCGCGTCGACATTCCGCAAGCGTGGTCCTGATCGCTCTCGCCTTGGCAAGTGCCTTTGGCCTCTCCATTTATGTGACGTTTGCATTCTTCCTGTTGATGCTGGCCTGGGCTATCTGGCAGGTCGTCATTGAGCGCACGCCCCGCCCTGCTTTGCTGCTGGCAGCAGGCGGCTTTGGTTCCGTTGTCCTGCTCCTTCCCTACCTGTGGGAACTGACGCACACTGTGTCCAAAATGCAAGGCGGCTACCTTTTTGCATTTGCCGTCCGCGAGACGATTCCCTTCGCTGGCCTGCTGGAATCGGGCCTCTTCCAGCACTTGGAAGCCGGTCACCCCTTGGCGGCACTCAACCTTGCCAAGCTGGTTCTGCTGGTACCCGGCTATGCCATCGAATTGGGCTTCTACTTCGTAGTTTTTCTTATCTATCTGGTTCCCGCCTGGCGCGGTCGGACACACCTCACTCCCGCGCGGCGTTCGCTGGTCTTCATCGCCGCGTCCAGCTTTCCGCTCATCTCTCTGGTACGTTCCGGGGTACTGGAATCCAACGACTTTGGCTGGAGAGCAGCTCTCCTTCTGCAGTTTCCTCTGCTCCTCCTGGGCTCGGAGCTGATCATCGGCTGGAAATTCGCGGAACTCAAACGCCATGCGCCAGCCGACTGCACCGGTTTGCCTCACAACACCCCACAGTGGTTGCGCTCGATTGCCGCTCTCGCTCTTATCTTCGGAGTTGGCAGCACCTTTTACCAAGCGCTAATGATGCGTTTCACGTATCCTGTTATCGAAATGGCGCACAGGCGCGCGGTCCACGATCCTGAGGCCGGCAACATTTCTCATAACGTCTACATTTTGTACCTCGGCTATGCTCAACTGGATGCGGTAATTCCCCAAGATGCCGTTGTGCAATTCAATCCGGTCCGCCCAAGCGTTTTCTGGATGATACCGAATTGGGGCGGAATCGACCATCAGGTAGCCATGAGCGGCGACCAGCCGGGGTGCGGTTCTGAGTTTGGGGGCGATCCCAGCGGCTGCCGAGCCATGGCTGCGACCATCGATCCCTTGTTCAGCGGTGCGACCGCTGAACAGGCACGCACCGCCTGCCGCCAATACGGTATCCAGTACCTCGTCGCCACTATGTACGATCCCGTGTGGATGGACAAGAGCGGCTGGGTATGGACACTTAGGCCCGTGGTCTCCGACGAGGAGTTTCGCGCACTCGATTGCCGCCAATAATCTTCAGCATGGAGAATTACGCCAAGTTGAATTGTGCGGAGTAGACTCGACACGGAGTTAGTCAATTCCATCGCAATCTGGAAAAATTGGTGATCCAAGTTTCCAATTGCGTGATATGCGATGGGACAATCAGGCGGCTCGCGCAGATCGGGGTCATGGCCGTGGCTCGGCCAGCACTGGTACGTTCTATATAGCTGCAAATTGAGTTGTACCAAGGCGACTGAAGAGCTTCCTCGGATAACTTGAATTGATTGAAGCGTCTACCGGCCAGACCTCCAGACTCTTCCTCCGCACCAACCGTGCAAAAGCACTCAAGGCAAGAGAAACTCGCAGAGACCGATTTGAGCCGGGCAAATGCCGGAGCGATAGCAATGTTTTTTGGACCAGGTTCTATCGGCAAAAACGAATGACCGGCTTGCAGAACAGAAGGCAGGAACATATCGAGTTCCTGCCGGAATTAGAAGGTATTGCCGAGAGCCGTGACAGCGTTGCCGAGAAGAGCGTTGAGAGGTGCGGCCACGGTCCTCATGCTGACGACCGCCCCCACTGCAACCAGCATGGTGACCAAGACATATTCAACCAGATCCTGACCTTCGTCACGCGCCAAGAAGCTTTGCAATCGGAGACAGAGTTCCCGGAATCCAGACTGCATAAGGACTATCTCCTTGCGAACTGCCGGTGAATAGTTAGCAGGGAAGAGCGCCGCTCGGCAGCCGATCTGCTCTGCGTCTCTCTACCGCCAAGGAACGAGCAGGACGATTTGAACTGTCCGTGCACTGCCTTTGCCAGGGTCAGACGGTTAGACAGCCGAGTTGAGAACAGTGGTGATTTTGGTTATGACATTGTTGACCGCGGATGCAACACCGTGCAAGCCGACGACCGCCGCAATGGAAATCAAGCCAACCACCAGAGCATACTCGACCAGATCCTGACCTTCCTCCTGTAACAAAAGGCGTCGCAAGCCAAAACTGAATTTCAAGAATCCAGACAACATACCGGTATCTCCTGGCGAAATGTTCTGCATCTGGACCCCTGACCATTGAGAAAATCGCTTCTCAGCCTGTCTGCTCTCCCATTTCTTCCATGTAGGAGCGAACCAGCAGATTTTAACTGCCCAGGCGTTATGTGGACAGGAACCAAAAGTGGTTGCTAAGAACCAACGTAGTGTTGCCAATCAAAGTGTTGTTAGGGGCGGCCAAAAGCCTTAGGCCAGCGACCGCCGCCTATGCAACCAGCAAATAACGACCGTATCCCTACCTTCCTTCCGCCTCGCAGCTTGAGAGAGTACCTTACTCATACTCAAACCAAGCTTGCGAATTGGCCGGCGTCAAGATCCTCGTGAGGGAGAGTACCGCCCGATACCGCTCTGGGTATCTCTCCCGCGAAGGAACGATCGCATCGATTTCGGCTGTCCCGGCCCTGTTTGGGCAGGGGTTAGCCAGTTTAGACGGCGCTGTTGAGGGTAGTGGTGATGTTGGTGATGACATTGTTGACAGCGCTGGCAACACCCTTGAGGCCAAGGACGGCCGCTACGGAAATGAGGCCAACTACCAGAGCATACTCGACCAGATCCTGACCTTCCTCGCGGTTCATCAGGTCCTGGAACTTCACATAGAGCTTGAGAAGCATGGTGTTCATTTGTGTTCTCCCCGAAGGTTGATTTCTACCAGTCTTTGACTGGCGATGACCTTTATATAGCAAACGGATAACCATTCTGCGCGTATTTAATTATGATTATAAATCAACAACTTGCATGCATGTTGATACACTCTAGTGTAAACACCCGTACACAGGGTGAGCTAAACAGACCGGCTTCGTATACATCCCACAAAAGTGTTTTACCTTGAAAATGGCGGGTTTGAATTGACTCTGAGCAGTTGTTTCAACCTGGATTTCGCTAGAGGACTCAAAACAAGCTCTTGCCTTCAGGCGGGCATTGCCTGAGGGGATAAAACATACTTTGAGTGAATTGATGATTTGAAGCAAAAAGCGGTGTTTTGAGCTCAAAACACGCTGAAAACTGCTCAAAAACAGGCTAAAACGGCCTTCGATGTTTACCGATCAGTTAATGGGATGTCTTTTTAAGCTGTTGATTCCTTGATGGTTACCGACACATTCTGGCCGAAAATTGCATTCAAAAGG
>Ga0224530_1000875_pt1 | contig 17838 bp, 10 predicted proteins | sample CBST75metaG_FD_179873 | JGI IMG/M metagenome (GOLD analysis project Ga0224530, IMG submission 179873) | Peat soil microbial communities from Stordalen Mire, Sweden - C.B.S.T75 | ecosystem: Environmental > Terrestrial > Soil > Wetlands > Peat | place: Sweden: Norrbotten County, Stordalen Mire...
CGTCAGATTGCCGCTTCCACCGCTGACGGCTACCATCACTGACAACACTTGAGCTGTGGTGATGCTCGATGCGGACGGCGTCACCGTCACAGTGGGTGTCGTCTTCACCGGCGTGGTCACCGTCACAGAATTTGATCCTGTGGCGCTGTTGTAGGTTGAGGAACTGGACGAGTCTGGCGTGTAGCCGACCGTCAGTGTGTCGTTGCCCGTGGCCAGTGATCCGGCAGGGATGTTGATTGTTGCGCTGCCGCTACTGAGAGTTGTTGCCGAGGAGGTGTAGCCGCCGCCGCTCAGTGTTACCGTGCCGGTGGGTGTTGGATTGCCGCTTCCACCGTTGACGGTTACCGTCACTGTCAACGTTTGAGCTGTGGTGATGCTCGATGCGGACGGCGTTACCGTCACAGTGGGTGTCGTCTTCGCCGGCGTGGTCACCGTCACAGAATTTGATCCTGTGGCGCTGTTGTAGGTTGAGGAACTGGCAGAGTCCGGTGTGTAGGTGACCGTGAGCGTATCCGTTCCGGCTGCCAGGGATTTTGTGGGAATGTTGATCGTTGCGCCGCCGCTGCTGAGTGTTGCTGCCGCAGAGGTGTAACCACCCCCGCTCAGTATCACCGAGCCGGTGGGCGTAGAACTGCCCGCTACGCCGCTGACGATCACCTGTACCGAGAGCGTCTGTGCCGTGGTGATGCTCGACGCACTGGGTGTCACCGTCACTGTCGGCGTGGCTGTCGCCTGGATATAGGTTCCTGTTTCGATGGAAGTAAGCGGATTTCCGTTCCCGTCTATACCACCAATTACATATATGGTTCCATTCACGGTGGCTGCCACTGCAAATCGTCTGGCCGTGAGAATGGAGTTCATGTCTCTCCACTGATTCTCGGCCCCTGAATATGGAATAGCTAAACTGGGATTGTATTCTTGGACTGCAGCAGTCGCACCTGGCCCATTGGTGGAACCGCCAATCAGGTAAAGTTTGTTATTGAATATTGCCGAGGCCATTGCGAGCCGTCCGTGATCGATCATCCCTTCACCCGTTGTCCACGCGTCCTGCGCTGGGTCATACGCTTCGACGGCATAGGAGATGATTCCATTGGCTTCTCCCCCTATCACGTAGATGATCCCATTCATCACCGCAGTTGCTGCAAATCCTCGCGGAGTTGGCATATTGGCTTTTTGTGTCCAACTATTTGTGGTCGGATCGTATTCCTGCACTATGGAAGCAGTAGCATTATCGAAACCGCCTATAACGTACAGCTTGCCATTTACCGATGCCACTGCGGGTCCGCGCTGTTGGGTTGGTGGAGTTGTGCCTGATGTCCATTGATTGGCCGAAGGATCGTAAATTAGTAGTTGACCTCCGTCTAGCGCGCCGTTCGCTATGTATATTTTTCCGTTTATTACAGCAGCTCCGCTCTCATCCTCGCGGGCAGGTATAGTGGGCAGCCCTGTCCACGTATTTGCTGCTGGGTTAAATTTATAGCCCTCGCGGCAAGATGACCCCATCCCAAAAACGTAGATCACACTGTTAAGCTCTACACTCGCAGTTCCCTCGCAGAGGGTATCCGGGGCCACTCCGGAATTCGTCCAGACAAAATCGCCCGCAGTCGCGGTGAGCGGATTAACGGTAATGGTCTGAGTTTGAGCGAAATTGACACCGCCTAAACTAGCCGTGATGACTGCCTGGGCCGACTGCGTCACACTGCTCGATGCGGTCAGATAGCCTTGCCCGCTGCCCGATCCGGCAGCGATGGTGAAACTTCCGTTGGGCAGCGCGCTGCTGTTTGAGGAAGTGAGGTAAATCATGGTCGCAGTGGGTGCGGCCGCCGACAGCGTAACCGTAAAGCCAACCGAGCCGCCCGCCGTCACCGTGTTCGTCGAGGCGGTGAACCCCGTGATGGTCAGGCTCGAAGATGCCGGGTTTACGGTGATGGTCTGAGTCTGAGCGAAGTTAATACCGCCGATGCTGGCCGTGACGACCGCCGGGGTCGATTGCGTCACGCTGCTCGACGCGGTCAGGTAGCCCTGTCCGCTGCTCGATCCGGCGGGGATGGTGAAGCTCCCGCCAGGCAGCACGCTTTGTGCCGAAGAGGTGAGGTAAATCATGGTCGCAGTGGGCGTAGCCGCCGACAGCGTAACCGTAAAGCCAACCGAGCCGCCCGCCGTCACCGTGTTCGTCGAGGCGGTGAATCCCGTAATCGTCGGCGTCGCCTGCGTCGCGGTTATTGTGGTTCTGCTCTCGGCCGGAAGTGCACTTCCCCGCTCCGCGATTACTTTCGCGGTATACGTTCCAGCAGCCGAATAAGTATTGCTAACGGAATACGAAGTCTGTGTCTGGCTATCGCACTTGAAGCCGGTTGTAGTGCTCGTGCATGTGGCTGAGAGTTGACCGCAGGCCGCCTCGACACTCGACACGGAAGTCCCTGAATTGCTGCAGTTCCACCAGAACGAGTAATTTGTAGGCCCCGATGCTGTGCCACTGACAGATGCCGTTAGATTCGCCGTCAGTGGGGCCGATCCACTAGCAGGATTTGCCGCTAGATTGACCGAAAGTGTGGACGAATTTCCAAGCTCAGTCAAGTAATTCCCTGATGACCATCCGGTGTGTGCAGACCCATCCCATGCCAGAGAATACTCGTACCAAGTAGCTCCGTCAGATCCTATCTGTGTGGTTCCGGTACCTGCGTGCCGTTTGCCGTCGATTGTATATGCGATGGCAGCTTGGCTTGTGCTTGCGCTTGGTCGAATGCTGAGCCTACTTGGAAACACTCCTAACACTTCCAACTGCTGACTGTTATTATCCACAATAACGCACGAAGACGGTACCCAACCATCCCAGTGATATTCTCCAGGCGAGGGTAGTTGCGGCTGACCAGCTTCCTCTCCCGCCAAAAATATCAAGTTATATCCGTTCAAAGTGTCGTATGAAACGAATTGCTGCCCTTGGTAAACAGATGTTATATATGGAGCGCTAGATAGCGGCAATGTATAGACAGAGCATGATGAGTCAATCGACACTACATTGTATTGGGCGCTGTGACCAAGCGAAGTCATCAGCGTATTCCAGTTCCACCATGCGCCGGGATCATGATGGTTATCGCATCCACCCCAGTATTCCGTGCCACTGCAATATCCACCAGCGCTCGCGTCCAGGTCAGGAACTTGGTTGTGGCCAATTATATGTGCGCGATCAACTGGGACACTGTACTGCGAAACAAGCCACGACACCAACTTTTCGACTGCGGCAACCTGTGCTGTAGTCTGCCAAGAAAAGTCACTGCTTTGACCATCAGCATAGCCCTCCATCTCAATTCCGATTGCCTCTTCGTTGTATTGTAGATTGCCGGAGTGATAGGCTGTATCAGTGTCACTTACGAGCTGATAGATTGTCCCGTCCTCACTCACGACGTAATGAGCGCTTACCCCTGACGATGAATTCAAAAACCAATCGACAGCAGAAGTAGCGGTGCTTTCAGTCGTGTGGAGTATGATGAATGAAATTGAGTGCCCATTTCGTCCTGTGAGAAAGTTATTACTGGGTACTGGTCCTTCCCAGGTTGCTCCCGGATATCCGGTGTGCTGTGCAGATGCTTCTGTGGTCAATTGCGTCGAGGGTCCTTCAGGCGTAAGGTTGGTGACATTGGTAAAATCAGCCAGTGGATTGGCTTCGACGACGAAGCCAGGACCAGATAATCCTTGGTATACCCGTGAAAAAACCTGAAATGCGAAGCTCTTCGCGAGTTGCTGATCGTGAATGCCGCTGTACTTCTCGAGTATAGGTTCCCACAACGCCATATCTTGAGTAGACGCACTGGCGCGAGGATATTGCTGTTTGTAGAGAACGGCAAGAAGAGCAGCCGTTCCACGAATATTCGCTGTGGCATCCTGCCGTAGTTGTTCCGGAGTTTGACCAATAAGGCGAGAGGCTTGTAACAGGCTGTGTCCAAACCAGTCGTCGTCTCGGAGTCCCATTACTCCATAGGCCGCCTGTGAATCGGAATTGCCCTGTGGGATAACCTGGTTCCAACGAGACTCGACAAATGCCAGACCTTGCAAAACCGGAAGCGGTACTCCGAATTCCGAACTTGCATTTTCCAGCGCTTTGCCGATGACCTGATGCTGATTCACTAAGGAGACCGAGGCATCTTCCGCTCTGTTTGGAGAGGCCGGGCTTTCCTGGGTGCTTGGGCCCGGTTCGACAGTTAGGCTGTGCGCGGTTGTCTGTGCCCATCCCGCAGGGGGTGTCAGCATTATTGCAAGCAATGCGGTGAGGCCCAGAATTGCCTGGAATACCAGTCGTGATGCAGACTGTGAGGAAACACAAACGAAACGCCTAGCAATTGAGGATCTGATCGTCATTTTTGGACTCCGCGACTCGAAAATCACTGTTCTGATGACACGGTTCTACTCGCAATCGGTTCCAGATCGCAGGAGGAGTGCCTCGAACCCAGAGGAACCTCCGCCATACCTGGCAATGACCACCAATTCTCCCGACGCCGACAACAGGGCTGCGAACCCCTGCCTGCGCGTAAAGGCATGTGCAGCCGCCCGACCGCGCGTATTTGCTGGTCCCATGACCTGCACTGTCTGGTGTCGCAGAGAGGCTGAGACCGGTACGATGCCGGAAAAAGGAGTAGGATTTCATGGCAGGTTGATACTCTCTGCTTATGAAAGCCCGACAAAAGCAGTGTTTTCAAGTGGCTATAGCTGACAGTAGATGGTTTTAAGTGACATTGACGGGCGGTCACGCCCGGAAGCCCAATTTCTCCCGTCCTGCGAGGAACTTGGTGATGATGGGCAGACCACCAAACGCCTCCCTGCCCCCTCAGAGCGCGGCAGCGGAGATTGTTGCGGACAGGCAAGTGGAGGTTCGACCATCATCAGGGGCAACGCCGCACCCCACGCAAAACACGGTGATCTGGAGCAGGCGTCTTGACTTCTGCTCGATCAGTTGATTCGTCCATATCCCGGGGGAATTCACTACGGCAACCTTCGCCGGCTTTCGCACGCTTCGCAAGAGTTTCGCCCTCTGATTAGCCCTCACTGAACCGGTAGGATGTTATTACTTCAGAGTGGTAGAGAAGAATAGCCCGGTGGCACTTGCGATTCTGTGGGCCTGGACATGCCTCAACGATCACGATGCAGCCCATGACCTCATGGATCATGCAACAGAGAATGCGTCAGGCTATATTGCTCGACATGGGCAGTGCTCGGACAAAAGCGTTGGCATCCCACATCACGGGCGTGATTGGTCGCCGTGTCCGCCAACAGTTTGCAAAGCGGATTCGAGAGATTCAGTATGGATCGCTGGTTGTTTCGCGATTGTCGCCGCGTTCGCCATGTTGGCAATGATGCCAGAATTGTCTTTTTCTTGATCCAGGTTGACCGCGAAAAACGTCGAAATCAAGCAGACACGCAAGGCCGGCATGGAACTGTCCAACCTTCAGCTCCTCCACGCGGGCACAGAGGTCCGGCTTGCGCTCAAGGAATGGGCCGAAGCGGAAGGCGTCAGCGTCACTGCGATTGTTGTGAGCATCCCCGAAGAGTTCTTCAAGCGCCTCAAGCGCAGCAAGGCACTTAGGGAAGAACTGCGGCTTGAGATTCCTGCCCACCGAGGCTTTATACCGAGTTGAACGGTCCTGTAGAGAACTCCCAGGTCTTAGAATCGAGCCCCTGGGGCACATGGTGGCGGAGGAAATTCTCTCCGATGGATTGCGCAACTCAACCCAAATCTGCCGCCATTCAATCTCCCTTACCTAGGAAAACTAATCGCCACTGTCCATTCTTCTTCTGGAACGCCACACGCCAGCCATACATTCCATAGACCGAGCTTGGACGCACGAAACCCGTTAGTCCATCAGTCGCTCGCACTTTTATCCACTGTAATTCGGGCGGGCTAGTGTTATTTCCGACCCATTCGATATACTGGACGACTTCCTTACTGAAGGTACCGATCACCTTCGAGGACGAAGTCGGCTCTGCATATACTTTTGCAGCATCGAACACGATGAACGTCTTTTCTGAATCGTAGCCCCGAGGCCAGCGATAGAAAGTGTAGGGCGCGGTAAAGGTTCTCGTTTTTGCATCGTAAGACGCCCCCCTTGAGACTAATGCCGACATCAGCGTCCAGAACTCAGAGGTCGAGTCGCCGATATGCCACTCTCGATCAAACCCATTTAATCCATCATCACCATCAAACCCGAGGCGGATCTGTGGATCCAGAATATTCCGAACGAAGGCGACATCATGCCTATGAAGGGCACCAATGAATTGCTGCCGAAAAGCCTGAAAGCTTGGATCCCTCGCTCCCTCGTCGCCGCCTGCATAAGGCGATCCATGTCCAACCGTCTGTTGAGCCTGTTTTCCGTTCTGCGCTACGACCATCGTTATGCTTAACAGCGGCAATGCCAACAACATCAACATAGATCGTTTCATTTTCTCTCATGCACCTCTTCGGTGGGCTGAATTTCCGACTTCCCGTAATAGCTATACAGGGAGTTAATCACTAGGGTCGCCTCCCTCCCGTCCCGCAGAAGCTCAGAGGAAACGACTTGCCGTCATTCGGATCTCCCGGGGTATAGATTACGCCCGAGGTGACGTCTAGCTTACACGCATCTACCTTACTCACGCCCAAAGTCGCCAAAAAATCCTGCTCCGCGACGACTCGCCAGGCGCTGAATGGCTTTCCTTTAATGGCGAGCCAAAAAGAGGACGCCGAAGTATTAAACGTAAGGACATATTTCCTCGTAATTTTGATCGCGAGATCGCCGCCTTCAACGACCGGCGGGTTCGCCTCATAAAAGTTACGCACTGTAACATCCCCATGTGGCGTCTTTATCACTAGCAACGGACCAGTTGGCAACTTTCCAATAATCTGCGAAGCGGTTCCCATATAGTCGGGAAGGGAAGACGGCGGCAATACAGGATTCGAGCCTGGCCCCCCGCTTCGAGATTGACCTGCGTGGGCAGCATTGCTTTGCGGTGCAGCGACTGCCGTACTTTGCGATCCTGCCACAACAAGTAACAAGACGACAAGGATGCCGAAAGGGGCTGCTCTTCTGCGGGAATTCATGATTCTCCTCCATGAGTTTGGTTCTATTCACGTACATTTCGCGCATGTGCGATAAGGCAGCGCGGGATGTTCAAGCCCGTCGGGTGGCCAAACCAAGTCTGGCGCGAAGCGGCAGCATTTCCCGATCGAGATCTGTCTCCCGCCTTGCACTCGTGTACGTGCAGCTCTAATGCCGATAATTCGAGACTTTTGCCCAAAGCGAGTGAAAGAAAGGGGCTCTCGTGAGAAACGCTGATACAAATATGGGGATAGGCATGCGGCTGGATTCATTCGTAATTGCGCCATTTGGGATCAGCTTGGGTTAGCAGCCGTTCGGCAATCTCCTGTGGCACTCCATATTCCTTCAGGTCTTTCAACCCATACCATCCGCCACTATGGACAAGGATATTCCAGGTTCCAGATGTCTTTTTTAACAAAACTACTCCCCCACCTTCTCCTTGGACCCAAAGCACTAATGCAAAATCTGATGCCACTGAAATCTTATTGATTTTGAATAAAGGCGATTGCCTTAATTTTTGTTGTACAGTTTTTTTGATAACCTCCTGTTCAGTGTTTTGAGTCATACGATTCGGTTGATTCGTTGTTGCCTGGAGCGCGCTGGCCCGATGCTCAATGGCGATCATGGAGATGATAACTGCAACAAACAACCACCTGAATGTTACGTCAGCGTATCGAGACATTTGTACGCCTCCTTCTAGACCAAGATAGGCAGCCATGTCGACCTTGGTCAGTTACAGCCTTAAAGAATCTGGGCTATTAAACGTTATCAACTTCTCAAACCGCCAGCCGTCATCGTACAGCTTGAACAGAATTCTTCCTTTGAGCAACGGCTGTTTGATAACATCCTGGAGTTCCTGCGGAAATGAAGAAAGATCGTACTGCCAGGTTACATCCACGATCTTCTGGCTTGGGGTATCACCTTCGGTGATGCCAGTTACGCCCACGACTGTCCACCTTATGGGGTTCTTTAATACCATCAAGACTCCAGGGTGCTGCCAGTCGATATCAACTCCCGCGTACTCTTTGCACTGTATGAAATTCCCTGACATCAAACGCATGTCGCTAGGATCGGGCAAGCACCACCGCCCTCCGTCCACGAACTGTGCAGGATGATTGGTGGGGTCGGCGAATGAGAACGGCCCTTGGGGCGGGGCATACACCAAAGTAAACACTTGCTCCAGGGTGTCTTTGGGAAGTTTTTCCAACCGCTGCATCTGGGAGGTGCTGAAAGTTAGGACAGTGGTTGGGTCGTCCGCAGCCGCAATTTTGTCGAACGCTCTTTTTGCTTGCGCTCTGGTCAAATCAGAGGCAGCATGGCAACTTATCGAAAGCAGGCAGGCTAGGCTGGCTACTGCGAAGATAGGCGTAACTTTCATGGTGTTTTCCTCCTCTTAACAGCTTTCGAATCCAAAATCATAATCCGCGCCAATTACCCGTTAGCGCTGCCGCCGCAGCGTGGACATTCAATGTCTCCTCGCCCATGGCAGCGCGGACACTTTGCCGCTATCACTAACGCCTCGATCTCGACGCCACTCCATTACATCGGGCGCAGGTAACGGTTCTGCTGCCATTGCATCATGGCATTTGCTGGCCATATACCCTCCATACGAAGAGTTGGCGAACGACAGTTCTGTTCTCAAGGTCCTACTTCGAAGCGCAGGAGGCTGTTTGTCCAACTCGTAACAAACAGGACTTGGGGACTGGTCGGAGCAATCACCATTCCCGCGCCATTCGAAAGCAAGCCAGACGACTCGAACCCTCCTGGATCAAGTTGGGTCTGACCCAAACCACTCGTCAGCAGGGGATACCATGTCACGCCGGCATCCGGCGACCAGGCTCCAATATCCGGCCCGGAACTAGGCATTCCTAACGCAAAGACGCTATACGCGGTACTTGGATCGGCCAACAGGGTACCTATTGTATTGACGGCCGACCAGGTTTTCCCAAAATCTGTGGACCTGACCCCGCCGTTCGGTCCCGTCGCGTAGACAATAGCTGGAGTCGCTTTTGCATCGACCGAGAACGGACAAGTAACTTGCGAGGCAGTTTCAACCCATGTATTTCCTTCATCGGTCGATATTGCCGTACCGGCTCCGTCGGCAATCAGTAACATCTGCGGGTTTTGAGGGTTCACCGCAAAACAGCCGCCAACATCCGTAGAGCTCAAGCCTGCGTTGGCTGCCGTGTATGTAGATCCTCCATCGGAGGAGCGCACTAAGCCCATTCCTCCAGATTCTGTCGCGACGAAAATGAGCCCTTTTTGCTTTGGATGAAACGTGATCCCGGTGATAACAGTATATTTGGTGACCGGGGGCAAGGAAGAACCGACATTTACCCAAGTATTCCCTCCATCGTGGCTCTCGATCAGACCTTCATTCCAAGCGGCTACCAGGATGTGATTGGAGTCAAAGGGATCAACCGATATGACATAAGCACCGTCGTGCCGGAGGTTGCTCCAACTAAGCCCGGTGTCCGTGCTCTTGAAGATTCCTCCGCCATTGAGAGCGCCGAAATAGACGGTCGTTGGAACTTGTGGATCGACTGCCACAGCGTCTCCATTCCATGCGGATAAGCCCGAATTCGCGGAGGACCAGGATTGAGCGCCATCCTGCGTTCGATACAGACCCGCTCCTTCGATCGACAAGAGAAACGTGTTCGGGTTGAATGCGACAGGAACCATGACTCCTGTTGGACCAGAAACAACCGTTGGGCCGCCGCCACATGTATTGCCGTTTGTCGGGGTTCCACTATCGCTTGCGGCGAAGGTAAGTCCCCCGTCGGTGGACTTATAAACGGCATGGCAAGCAAGTCCGGTATGGTAGATGATGCTGGAGTTACTGGAGTCGGGAACGATTCGTTGAGCATCCAAGCCCGTGGCTAGCGGCGTCCAGGAACTGCTGCCGTTTGTACTCCTATACAAGTCTCGCGTTGTCAATCCTTCGGCACCAGCGAGAATGAAGATAGTCGATGGAGCCGCCGCATCCACCGCAACATCCCGAATTGAGACATCCGTGCTGGCAATGCCATTTGCACTGGCGGACCATGTCGTTCCACCGTCTTTTGAGATATAGAACCCGTGATCGGTTCCATAGTAGACCGTGCTTGAGTTCGTTGGATCGACAAGGATGGCGTTATGCATAATTGCGGCGTCAGACCCTGCCGTGGTAACAGGAGAAGACGGCAAAAGGTTCCACGTTTTTCCGCTATCCGTGGATTTGAAGACTCCTTGGCCAGGCGCGCTCAGATAGATTGTGGCGAAGTTCTGAGGATCGACGGCCATACCACGATATCCGTCTCCCGTAGAGGTTAGTTGTGAAGATGTCCATGTAGCGCCTCCATCAATCGATGCATAGATGTATGGCCCCTCGCTATCGGCGGCATAGAACGTCTGGCCCCCGTTCACCACAACCAGGTCTCCAATCGGAGAGGCATCCATGAATGAGTTCGTGACCATTGCTGTCCATGTTCTGCCAGCATCAACACTCTTCCAAAGGCCACTTGCGCCCTCATTCCAACCATCGGCATAGATCGTGCCAGACGAACTTGGATCCGCGGCAAGCACGGTGATAAGGCTTGCGCCGGGCGGGCCGGTACGTTGCCACGAACCGGACGGAGGTGTGCGTGTGACAACCAGCGCCGCGGTTCCTGATTTGGTCGTGTCCTCGGACGAGGTGGCCGTTACCGTGACTGGGCCGGTGACGGATGAGGGAGCCACATACGTTCCTGTGTCCTTTGCCGCGGAGGATACCGTGCCCAGGCCCGCCGCCCAGATCACCGTCGGGTCAAAGTTGCCCGTTCCTTGAACGGTCGCCGTGCAGGTGCTGGTCTGGCCCTCCGGCACAGTAGTGGGACTACATGAGACACTCACGGAAGCGATGGTGGGCGGTGGGGTGACCGTGACAGTCGCTGTTCCGGACTTGGTCGCGTCCTGGGTCGAAGTCGCCGTAATGGTTGCTGCTCCGGCACCGCTGGGCGTAAAAACACCGGCACTGCTCACAGTGCCGATGCTCGAAGGGCTAACAGACCATGTGACTGCAGATCTGTAACTTCCGGTTCCGGTCACGGTTGCGGAGCAGGTAGAGGTCTGACTTGTGGAGATCGAAACTGGGGAACAGCTTACGGTGACAGAGGTCACCGTTGGGTTAGACGACGTACTTCCACCTCCTCCGCCAGAGCCGCCGCCGCAGCCAGCAACAATTGTTAATGCGCCCGCCGTCACTAGAAGGGCAACAAGCTTTTTCGTTTTCCTCAGCCTCAATCCCAATCGCACACTCTCGCGCATTCGATAGCCCCGCTCGTGCTTTTTCCACATGGTTGCGAGCCGGACAGCGCTTAATGCTTTGATCTGGGGTTCGCTGTCCGGCCCGGACTCGATGAACACACATCCCCATTGCCCAGTGGAGCGGAAAAGGCTAGGATTCTCAATAGGCAATAGCTGACAGCAGATGGTTTTAAGTGACATGGACAGGTTGTTATGCCCGAAAACCCTCCCTACAGGCTGAGAACTCAGGCAGGAACGACAATGCCAGAGGACGCGATTACCGGCGAGAGAATTGACTCGTGGAAGGGCATTGCCGCCTATCTGGGGCGGGATGCCCGCACGATCATTCGCTGGGAAAAAGAGAAAGACCTCCCCATCCACCGTATTTCCGGCGGGCTGCGGCATTGTGTTTTCGCCTACCGGCGCGAACTGGACGACTGGCTGGCGGGACAGGATCATCCGAACGGTGTAAATCTGCCCCTGACCAACGGCAACGGATCGATAGCCGCTTCAGCCGTTGCCCCGACTCCAGCGCCAGTGAAGATTTCTCCGGCGAGTTCTCTGCCGCACACCGCGCTGCGCTGGAAACCGGCAATCTACTCGGCCGCTGGATTCCTGGCCGCCCTGCTCCTGGTCGCCGCTACGTATCGATTTGAGGATCGCCAGTTCTCGTTTCATCCGCCGCAAGTCACAGGACAGCAGCAACTTACAGAGAATGGCGAAGAAAAGCAGGGCTTGCTGACCGACGGCAGGAATCTGTATTTCGGACAGGAACAGAACGGCTGGTTCGCGCTGGCAAAGATGCCCGTGGACCGGAGAACTACGAATATCTTGTGGGCTCCTTCGGCAAATGTTCTACCGGTGGATCTGTCTCCGGATGGCAGCCGTTTGCTGGCCTTAATGTATCGCGGCCAAGAAGAGACAGAAAAAGAACGTGAAATGTGGATTGTTCCCGTTGCCGGTGGAGAGCCCTGGAGGTTAACGAACATCAAGGTTCACTCCGCGGCGTGGGCGCCAGACGGAAAGAGCATCGCGTTCGCGGTTGGAAACAGAATCGATCTCATATCCGTCGATGGTACCGCCCTACGGGAGATCGGTTCGTTTGGCGCGACCCCTGACGCCTTGCGCTGGTCGGAGAATGGACAACATCTGCGTTTTCTCCTTCAGGATACGGCTACGCAAAAGCCCTCCTGCTGGGAGTTCATTTCCTCTGATGGAATGAGAACTACGACACTCCGTTCAATGCCTTCCCCGATGGAATCGTATGGGGCGTGGACGCGCGCACCGGAGAAGGATTCAAGTTTTGTTTTAGGAGGTGGATTCTATCCTGGTGACATTTCGCTCTGGCTTATCCATTACGGGAAAAGTTGGTGGGAACCTCAAATCCAGACATTGAAAATTCCCCTTCCCCAGACAGGCACCTCTGACATAGCATTCGACCGGAAGACTCAAAGGCTATTGGTTCTGGCGGAGCAGCTTTTCAGAAACACCTTCCTGCGATTCGACACGCGCACCCAGGGCTTTCGACAAATTCTTCCTGGCGTATCGGGGACCGATCTGGATTATTCACGAGACGGGCAGTGGATCGTGTATGCCACGCCAAGACTCGATTCAATATGGGTCAGCCGGACAGACGGAAGGGACGCTCGGCAAATCGTGCTTCCTCCGAGTATCATCGAGTTGCCAAGATGGTCACCTGTCGGGAAGCAGATTGCCTTCATGTCAAAAGTTCCTGACCGTCCCTGGCGCATCTACATCACGCGGCTTGATACAGGCGCAACGCGGGAAGCCTCCGAAGGTGACGACAATCAGGGAGCACCGACATGGTCGCCGGACGAACGGTTTCTGGTCTACGGCAATGTCAAATGTCAACTCACACACACGTGCGCTATCCACCGCATTGATCTCTCCACCGGCAAAGTACAGACTCTCCCCGGATCGGAAGGCCTATTTACGGCACGCTGGTCGCCGGACGGACGGTACGTGGCGGCGCTGAACATCGATCAGCATCAGTTATTCCTCTTCGATATTAGGGCGCAAAAATGGCACAAATTGGCTGACTCGATAGACAGCGCCGATCTGAGTTGGTCATGGGATTCCAAGTACCTCTATACCACCATTCGCGGAGCTAGCCCACGTATCGTTCGCATCCGGGCTGCGGATGGACATCAGGAAACAGTACTTGATCTTCGTGCTCAGGATCGATTCGACCTGACGGAAGACAATGACCTGGAGTTCTCACTGGCACCGGACGACTCAGTGATTCTGCACCGCCAGATTCACTCCAACGAGGTCTACGCCTACGACGTGCGAGATTAGTAATCCTGTACCGATTGCGTTTTTTCAGCAATTGCGTGCTTCGCAGTTCTCCCATGTCATCTAAAACCAGTTCCTGTCAATTTCCACCACTGGCGAGATGCCCTCCATTTTTGCTATACACCACACATGAGGTGTTGTGTCCACGCCGAGCAGCCGACGGCAACAGCATCATCGCGTCGGCAAGAGTGCAACTGACTCCACTCCGATGGACACCTAAATCACTGTCTTCCGCTTCCCAGCGTGCGTGGCTTCGATCCGGCAGGCCATGCGGTGCAGTTTGCCCTGGGAGATTGATGGGGATGGGTGGAGCGATCAGCTCTTCACACGCAAATGACAGTACGCGTACGTTCGCAACGGCTGCAATCTCTCTGCTTGCAGGAAAATGGACTCCGGCAGTCATCCTTGCTCTCGCAAATGGGAAACAGCGTTTCGCAGCACTCCAGCGCCTTCTGCCGGGAATCTCACACCGTATTCTGACAAAGGAACTCAGGGGATTGCAGAAATACGGCGTCATTATCCGTACGGTCCACCCAACCACACCGCCAAGTGTTGAATATGACCTTTCCGATTCCGGCCTTGAGATGTGTAAGGTGCTACATGTGGCGTCGGAATGGGCAACGCGGCATTTAGAAGGGAAACTGCCACCCGTTTGAGGCGCACGCGGTTACCAAGTTACCTCCAGGGACTGACCGTTCTGCTTGAGCCCCAGGGGACCCTCCTGTGCATTCTTCACAATCTACTCAATTGCGGATACGATTCTTCTCATCAAAGGGCCGTTCACTAATGGCATTTGTAAGATGCGCACGAATTCTCATTTTTTGCCTACCGGCAGCGCACGCGGCACCTCAGCTCGTCTGCACTAAAGACTGACAATTTGGCTTTACGGTGTGCGAACAGAACGCTACCTCGATGGTTCCGCATATGGTGAAGTCATTTTCTTAACCGAACGACCAAGCGTACGTCGGGCGCTCCCCACGACCGACTAGGGCCGGCCCGTACTTGTGTCCACAGGCCGAGCCATGCGCCAGTTAAACGTTACGATGGACGGGCAGATTGCGATCCTCGCGGTTGCCGAGAAGGGCTCGTATGAGGCGGCCGGCAAATATCTCAGTGTCACAAGGTCCACCATTTACAAACGGGTCTCAGGCATGGAGAGGGCGTTGGAAACCCCGTTGTTCCGGCCCGAAGGCCGGCGCATGGTGCTCACGGAAGCTGGGGTGATCTATCTGCCCGTTGCACGCGAATCCGTCCGAAACGCCTACCTAGGCGTTGACCGCGTTCAGGCGCTTCTGCGGATACAAGCGAAAGACCTGCGCGTCGGATACTCCAGCCAACTCAGCGAGAAGCTATTGGCGGTCATTGCTCAACTGCGGCCTGAGCACATCGATCGCCACGCCTCCATTCAGCGCGAGAGCCTGCTCACGCGCGAGGTAATTTCCAGAGTTCTTCAAGGCGAATTGCACGTCGGGTTCGGTTTCCTGCCGGTGCGGGAACCGGACCTTGTTGTCCGGGAACTTATGGAGGAGCCGCTGATGCTGTGCCTTCCCGCAGGCCACAGGCTCGGCGACACACATTCGATCAGACCGGAGGACCTGGACGATGTGCCTCTCATTTCGGTGGGCCGCAACGCGCTCCCCGGCAGACATGACGAGATGGTCAAACATTTTGGAAGCCTCGGAATCTCGCTCAATTTCGTGACCGACGCTTATCTTCCGCAGGAGGCGCTGTGGCTGGTGAGCCGGGGTGTCGGGTTATCGCTCATGACCCGCTCTTTCATCTCCACAGGGCGATCCGACATTATCTTCAGGCCATTGTCAGGCCAATTGCCAGCCATCAAAAGCGGCGTTTTCGTTCGCAGCGATTACAACAATGGGTTGGTCAAGCAGTTCATCGAGAAGGCATTGAATGAAACGACAGCGTTGCGACCGTCGCCAAAACGGAATCATTCGGAGACCGGCAAAATGTCGCGTACTCGCCGGCCTCGGGCGTCTCGCTCCACGTAAACAACCGTATCCAAGCAACGCTCGATGTCGCGCCGGACAATGTCCATGTTGAGATTGGGACTGCTTCGCAAGACGAGTCCGGCAAAACGATGCAACGCCTCTTGCGCGCTGCTGGCGTGGATCGTGGCCAGGGTGCCGCGATGGCCTGTGTTCATCGCGTCCAGCAATGTGCGCGCCTCCGCGCCCCGTACCTCGCCGACGATGATCCGGTCGGGCCGGTGCCGGAGGACAGCTTTCAAGAGGTCATCGAAGGTGACGGAATTGCGGTGAGTGTCGGTCTGGGATTCAGCCGAAACCACGTGCGGCTTGCGGATGTGGAGTTCCGCCGTGTCTTCGATAATCAGAATGCGTTCGTGTTCCGGGATGGCGTCGGCGAGCACCCCTGTCAACGTAGTCTTGCCACTACCAGTTCCACCCGCAATCAGGATGTTGTCCCCTCGCCGGACAGCGTTGGTCAGCGAATGCGCCTGCTCGTCGGTCAGCATTCGCCTATCAATCAGATCCGACAGGACAAAATCGCGGGACGTGAACTTGCGGATGGTGAGCAATGGGTGCGGATTCACCACGGGCGGAATCATGGCTGCGAAGCGGCTGCCGTCGGGCAGGCGCAAATTCAGAACCGGACTGTCCGCATCGAGTTTCTTGCCGCTTTTGTTGGCAACGACCTCAAGAGCCGCAATCAAGGCTCCGTCGTCGAAGTGAATTCCGGAGAGCAACTGAATCTGCCCGTCTTCCTCTATCCATACCGATGAATCTGGATTCACCATGATCTCGGAGACGGTCTCTGATTCGAGCAAGTGCTTGATGGGTTTGAGAAACGGGATGATGACCTCAAAGCTCACGCGGGTATCCTTTCGGGATCGAACTCGATCTTCTCCTGGTCGAACCAACTCATCGAGACAGGCAGGAAGTCGGGCTTCAGATAGCAGTAGGTCGGCGGCAACGGACTGATGCCGTCATAGACCACGGCCACGGCCTGCGCGTTCTTGAGGTCCAAAAAGACTTTCTCCTCGAATAGCGGTTCCTTGTGTTTCTGGTACTGTTTCGAGGCGGAGACCGAACCCTTGCTGGACGACGTGCGGCCACTGAGCCATCCGACGTTGGCATTACTGCTCGACTCCGAAACTGTGTAGCTGATGCGGGTCTTGTCCGCCTTGCCGCACAGTTCCGACGCATAGCGGGCCGTGTCCGGGTCGGTGGTCGTCAAAAAAACCTTCGTGCGAAATGCCTGAAGCAATGTCTTCACGCCTTCATTGGGAAGTGCGTCTTTCAGTGACGAAATGCTTTGCGTCGCGACAATGGGGATGCACCGTGGCTGGCGGGAGATCGACAGAAAGCGTTCGTCGCCGGTGGGATTGTTGCCGCCCACCGTGGCGAAGTTCTGATACTCGTCGCAGAGAAAGACGGTCGGACGGAAGTGCTGTTTGGGGTTGGCCTCCATCTTCGGGATGCGCAGCAGCACGGCCCGCTGATAGTCCACCTTCATCATGGTGCCGATCACCTTGGCGACTGCCGGGTTGAGCGCCACGGGAAAGTCCAGGCCCACAATCTTCCCCTGCTCGATCAACTCCTCAAATGGACGGAGCACTTGCCCCTGCGGGTCAGACGGACACGGTTGGCCAGCATAGAGTTCTTTCGGCGGACAGAAGACGCGGCGCACATCCGGGTCGGTTTCAAACAGCGACAGGAAGACTTCGATACCCTGGACAATGCTGGTCTTGACTTCGGAGCGGAAGAATTTCCAGTGCTCCCAGTACCAATAATGAACGCTCTGCCAGCGGTCCTGCTGCGCCGGGTCGTAGGACTTGCGGCTGTACACGGTCGCTTCGCAGGCCGTATGTTCCACCAACAGTCGCTCCAACTCGTGGCTCCACGGGGCCATATATTGGTTGGTCGTCGCATTCAGCTCGAAGCTGAACGATGCCAGTAACGGAACATTCGCCTGATATGCTTCCTGGCCGAATCCGACATAAGAGACGCGGCTGAAGCGCGCTCCGATCTCAATCAGCATGTCCTCCAGTTTCCCCGCGCTGATAACCGTGCGGAACACGTCAAGCAAAGTTACGTACCCATCGCGGACGCGATGCAGCGTGATGACGTAGCGTACCAAGTCTGTGTAGGACTGCTGCCAAAACGGCTCTTTGCCGGCGCCCCAGATGGAAACGATGACCGAAGCAATATTGAAT
>Ga0224530_1000876_pt1 | contig 17807 bp, 18 predicted proteins | sample CBST75metaG_FD_179873 | JGI IMG/M metagenome (GOLD analysis project Ga0224530, IMG submission 179873) | Peat soil microbial communities from Stordalen Mire, Sweden - C.B.S.T75 | ecosystem: Environmental > Terrestrial > Soil > Wetlands > Peat | place: Sweden: Norrbotten County, Stordalen Mire...
GGTTTGGCTCATGAGCCACTAAGAGTCGCTTCTTCAATGCTGAGGAGGAAACCAATCCGCGATACAATCAAAGAGTCGGGGCGTGGCGCAGCCTGGTAGCGCATCTGCTTTGGGAGCAGAGGGTCGGGGGTTCGAATCCCTCCGCCCCGACCATAGAATCAACAGCTTATGGCGCATTCCAAGTCCGTCGAAAAGGCACTGTAGCGGATACTGTAGCGGGTGGCTGTCTTTTGGGGTAGACGAGGCATCGCATCCATTCCTGAATCAGACGCGCTCTGCCCGTCAGCCGGCCATAAAATGTTCACGTTAATCCCCCCGAGTGCTAGAATTGCGCCATGCAATTTGACAAGCCACCGTTATTAGAACTGGTAGCAGAGTTGAAGTGGCTAACCGTTCCTTCAGGACCGGGTCAGTTGGCTCTTCAACGGACAATGCCTCAGCCGATACTAGCTCCATCGGTCCAGGAAGAGTTCTTTTCCGCCTTCGGCAAGGAATCGGCACTTTCAGGATGGACCGCTTCTGAGAGGTTGGCTCCGTCCGGCTTTCCACTCCTCAGTTACGTACCAGCATTGAGGGTCCGCTCGTTTAAGGACACAGAATCCCAAATGATCTATCAGGTGGGGCCAGGTATTTTTTCAGCCCATGCTCTGCCCCCGTACAAGAATTGGGAGTCCTTTCGACCATTTGCTGAACGCGGGCTGGAGCATCTACTCAAGGCTCGCGTTTCAGGAGAGCGCGAGAGTGAATTCTTCAGTGTCACTCTTCGATATATGGATTTGTTTACCCCCGAGTTGGTGGGTGATATGCCAGTCGGCAGGTTTCTGACCGAGGTTCTGGGATTTTCCTTGAGTCTCCCCGCTGTGCTCAACGAGCAAATAAGGCAAGGTGAAACGGCGGCGCCGACGCTTTCGCTGCTCTTGCCACTAGAATCTGGGTTGAAAATGCGTCTAAGCATCGTGGGAAGCAGTATTGTGGGAGACAAGAAGGGCATCCTGATGGATACGGCAGTCTCCACCCAACGTGCTGTTGTTTCGAGCCGCGACGCGGTCCTTGCCGTCTGGGAAAATGCGCATTCCACCATTCGGAAGACTTTTGTGGGACTGACAACGAAGCTCCACTCAGAAATGATACCGATTGCGGAGGGTTAATGAATAGTAATTGGAGCGACTACGTTATGTGGGCGGCGAACGCGCCAGCTTATATGTTCGAAATGACAAAGCCACCTTTCAGCATCGCCGGTCAGTTTTTGTCTGTTGTTGTGCCGTCTGACCTAGTCTCCACGGTTTCTACCTCGCTTCGTCGCGAAAGCATCAAGCGAGTGGAGGGCTTGCAGTCGCTTCGTGATGGCTGGGATGGTTATGGAGGATGCGCACCTAGTACGCAGGTTTGCATTCATGCGACTCAGTTGATCCAATGCCTTGCAGCAACTTTCCCGGACCTCTCTAGCCCCGACATTTCGCCGAGCTCTAACGGCACCGTGCTTCTCACCTGGGAAGCAGACGCAGGAGAGGCTGTCCTTGAAATTGGAGACTCGAAATTCAGCGGATATGTGAAGCGGTCTGGAAGTTTTGCCCCATTAGTTGGCGAAGCAGCGTCTCTGGGCAAGAACGAACTGAGTGTGATTGCGGGATGTTTAGTTTAGAGCGCGTTAAGCAGAAATTGGTGCGAATCGGCTTTTGTATGTGCCGTTACCTACCGCGTAAAATCGCAGACGAAGAAATCGTCGTGCGTGCGATTTTTAGTCCGTATCATGTGGATACGAAGAAAGGTAAGTTGAGACCAAACGCATTTAGGCCATCCCCAGGAACTGATGAAATCTCTGTTATGCGTTCATCTGTTATAGGTCCGCACCGATGCAAGAAGAAAGCACTTAAACTTGAAGATCCAGCGGCTACGAAGGTATATCGAGGATTCGCGGTTTTGTCTGTTAGGGCAGTAAGAGCGGCTCACATTTGTGTTGTTGACTCCAGGAAGGAGAATTTTCTGGGTCATGCTGACATAAGAACCGGCAACGTCACACCGTTAAAAGGCGTTCCAGGTGAGCCTAGGGAGATTGAGCGCAGCAAAGCAATATGCGATTTGCTCACTACTCACTCAAAATACTATGCAGATCCTTCACCGGCGCAATCTCGATGGAGGGGCGAGCGGCTCATTCCACTGGAAATCTACGCCATATCAATCTGACGAATGTTTTGTTTCTCATTGGAGTGATTCTTCGCTGTTCGCTGAAAGTTGCTTTGCCGGTATCATTCGGGCAAAAATATTCATGACCGCGTCTTCACTAGGGTGAACGTACCGGGCAGACATGGCAATCGAAGAGTGGCCCGCAATCCGCGCCAGCGTCCAGGCATCACAGCCGGCTTCCCCGAGGCGCGTTAGAAACGTGTGCCGGAGAGCATAGAGCACGAAGGGACGCACTCCACTGAGCTTCAGCGCCCGCTGGTGCTGTTTCTTCACCGTGGAAGGCTCAATGTGTCCGCTTGCCGTTGCAGTCGCCCATACCCAGCCCTCTACGGGCATCTTCGCTGCCTCCCAGCGCCGCTCCAGGAGCGCCCGCACACGCGGACTCAAGGGGAGCATCCGCCGTGCCGCCGCCGTCTTGCCGTGCGTCACCTGTAGCGTTCCGCACTGCCCATTCGACCAGCCGATAGATTCCCAACGAAGGCGGGAGTTCTCTTCCGGCCGCATCCCCGTGTCGATAAGCACAGTCGCAATATCGGCCATGAGTTCCCCCGCCGCTGCCAGATACCGCGCTTCCTCTTCCGGCAATACAACCCGCTCCCGGTGGTGCTCGCCTCTGAGCAGTTTGATTTTTGGAGCGGACTCAGTGATGCCCCACTCCACCGCCAGCCGCAAAGCGCGGCGGAGAACGCGAAGAGAGCTATTCACAGAACTAGGCTGCCATCCCTTCGTTTGCAGGAACGCCGCATAGTCCGCCGCGTGTTCGCTGGTGATGCTGTCCAGCCTGCGACTCACCAGCGGCTTATAGCTGGAGATGTTCGCAAGTTGCGTCCGATACCAGCCCGTCCACGTCTTCGGTGACGCTTGCTCAAAGGTCGCCCGCGCCCAAGGGGTGAAACGGTCTTCGATGTAGTCCGCAAGGGTTGGAATGGGTTTCCGCTCGGTGATGCCCACTTCACCCTTAGCAAGCGCCGTCTTAAAGGCAGCTTCCATCTGGCGGGCGGTGCGAGGGTTCCCCTGCTTCGTGCTCTTCTGAATATGCTCCCCGTTGAACAGAAAGTGATACCAGTAGACGTTACCGCGCTTGAAGATGCTCATGGCTAGATCCTTCCCTTTCGCTGTTTGGGGTCAGTTCCTTTTGGGGTGTCCGGAGATTGAAAGGCTAAGAGTTTTTGACGAAGTCGTGCCTCTTCTTTTCGTTCACGCGCTTTAGCCCTAGACTCTCGCATGTATTGCGCCTTGGCCGCCCTGCCTTCACTTGTCTGAGTGTGCGTCATGACGCGGCAAGCGGCCCGGCAAAACTTTGCACCCGCGCGCCCCGCAAAAAACCAATTCCCGCATCGTTCACAGTGAACGAAACTCGTGAATAGCCCATCGCCCCGCGGGGAAGTTGGCAACTCTGAGAGAAGCCACTGAACCGTGTCACTTTCCCAGACCGCATCTTTATCAAATTGTGACCATCGGACGATCTGTCCCAACGTCCCATCTGGATTCACCCGAACGTCAGGCCGCCAATGGTAACGAGAAAGCAGGGACCTGATTTCATCCGCGATCCCCAAAATCTGCACGGCCAACACTGAGACCTCGGGATCGCTGAGTTCGTAGTCGCCGAGAGGCGAATCTGCTAAGACAAACGAAACCCCTGATCGCATTAACTTTCGATCAAGGCAGAGAGATTCGATTTGGGCGCTCTTTTCGGAGAACGCTTTCAGTCGTTCAATCAGCGTTCGTACCCTTAGCGCACCTGGCGACGGCATCGCGTCGTTGAGTCTTCTTGCGGCCTCATCCCCAAAGAATTCCTTGTCGAATTGCCGCTTCTGTCTCTTGTTGTTCGTGCTTAACGGTGACATATACATTCTCAGTTACTCACAGTAGCACGGATGCAGGGCATTATGCACTTGTTTTTTCTGGAGCACCTCTCTACGCTCTCATTTAGAGATCGACCAGACACGTTCTCTTTGGAGGGGAAGGCATGGCCCAGCAGATGGAACAGAAATCGGATCGGCTGTACTCCGTGGAAGATGCCGCGCAATACCTTGGCGGTTTGAGCAAATACACCATTCACGCGTGGCTCAGTTCCGGCAAACTGCGGAGGACCAAGGTCGGCAGCCGGACAATGCTCCGCGAGAGCGATCTTCAATCCTTCATCGACAGATGCAATCCCGCACCTGAAGAGGCCATGCGGCCGAGGATGCAGGGGATGCGCTGATGACCGTCATGTTCCCCAAGTTCATTGGCATTCCTCGGGACAGTTTCCGGGACGGGAAGATGAAAGGCCTCTCTGGTATCGCCACGAAGGTGTACGTGGCCCTTTGCCACGAGTCCGAGCGTTACAGCACGAGAGAAGTCACGCGAACAGTTGCCCAACTGCAAGCACTGGTGGGCGGTTCTCCCAACTCTCATGCAAAGGCACGGACCGAATTGATCCGGGCCGGCCTGATTCAGGCCGCGCCCTTTGGGACGGAGGGATTCGTCTTTGTTCTCTGCGATCCCGAAACGGGCAACCCTTGGCCACTCCATCCGAAAGAAAGGGCGGCTTATCAACAAACGGGTGCACCTCACGCTGCTGCTTCTTCGGCCGCTGCAAGTCAGGTCAAGCCCGGAAAACCACCGCGGATCGACAGTACGGGGGCCAGCTTCCTTTTCGGGGCCAATGCTCCCGAGCTGTCCGGCCCTTTCGGTAAAGCTAACGAGCCGAACCATGAGCAAGCCGTCCAAAGCCTTCAATGGGAGGAGATAGCCAGGTGACCGGCCACTGCCGAATCTCCGCGTCAGGCGCAGAAATTGAGTACCCAACCCGCAAGAATTGAGTATCCCATCTTCACTACTTGCGTGTAGTGTGGCTGCAACTTGTTCTCACGGCATGGTTTGTTGGGCACACTTCCATTCCTAAGAACATTCCTACTAAAGAAGAAGATTCCTAAAGAGCATGGACCGTCAATATCAACCAGATGTACCCGTTTGTTGGTCGAGTCGTTTGAAGAATCAATCTGAATGGAGGTCGTCAATGCCAGATCGGATGCTTCTTCCTGCAAGTAGATTCCAAAACCGGCCCAGGAAAAAGCAATGTCGCCGTGACACCGCCTTTTTCGTGAGCCGGTCCGTGCACGCGAATCCACGGTCCATGCGAAAAAAATTCAAAATCAAAAAATGCTACTTTGAGGGAAGCTGGTATCCAATGGCGAAGAATGAGGTCAAGCGGCAGGCATTTGCCTGGCACGGCTCTGAATTGCTGATGCTTGCCGCGGAGCCCACAATGGATTCACACTAATAGTGATCCCCGGCTTGCGTTTCGCACCGATAGTGCTTGTTGCTCCGGGAGGGAGTGTAATCAATGGCTAATCAACATGGCAGGCCGATGGAGGGGGAGCTACACACTCCCAAGTATCCGCGCGATTACCCTGCATTACCATCCGGTTTGCAGCCTTTGCCGTATTACCCGAACCTGAAGCGAGAACTTCGATCAGTGACGGGCGCGCTGGTCCTGACCTATCTTGAAATCTACCATCCGCCTTCGCAGGACGAATCTGGTGCCCTTCTCCGCGCACCTGTGACCCTCCACCTGGACCAGATTTCAGAAGATCTACAGATCTCCCGCAGGACTCTATTCACTGCCCTGTGTGTCCTCGCAGCCCGGTGGGGAAGCGAAGAGGCTCGTGCGCGCGCAACCCGCGTCGGCCGCGAGTTCCTCAATCCTGCACACACCATCAATGGGCGGACGAAGTTTTACTCGGTCACCGGCGCAATCGGCTATATCCCTCACACAATCGTCCAACTGCGCCGAAACTTCCCGCTCATCTCTGCCATGCTCCAAAAGGCCGGAATCACTTCGCTCGCCCAACAAGAGTTTGTCGGCATAGACCGTTTCAAGACTTTGGACGCCGCCGCCATTTCAGCGCCAACTGCGCGCATTCTGGCACAAAAAGAGTCACTTTCGGAGATTTTGCCGCGTGCGTCAGCGCTGGGTGGGGATCGGCGGAGCACCCGTTATCCGCGGCTGCGTGCGGCTGTGCGAGCTGGTTTAGCGCCGGCAAGTTCACTCAAAGTGCGGCGAAGCCCTGCGTGTAACTTGTCGGAAAGTAGAGACGGGAATGAGCCGAGTTCTCGATGAATTTGTCGGATATGGAGCTAGTCGGCGAATCAGTCACCAGTAGCGCGACCGGCCGACACGGCGTGAAGAAGAGGACTGGCTCATTCAGACCACAATCAAGCTGACCAATGAGATTGGGAGCTACGGCCGCCGCGTTCGACCTCTGAATCTCAAAAGCCTAATCTGTCCCGTACTGTTCCAACGAGGCCCGCGCTTGCACGTTGCCCTGTTCCGCGGCCTTGCGGAACCAATACTCGGCAGCACCCAGATCTTGAGGAATACCAAGCCCATCTTCATACATTCCTGCAAGGCGCAGCTGGGCGTTTGAATGGCCCTGTTCGGCAGCTTTGCGAAACCAAGACGCGGCCTCCTCCCAGTGTTTAGTGAGGGGTTCAACTTCGTCGCACAAGTAATGCTCCCCGAGGGCAAATTGAGCTTCTGATAAGCCGCCTTCGGCAGCGTTGCGGTACCACCGCATCGCTTTTTCAGGATCACTCTGTATTCCTTGCCCGAATTCATATTTTTGCGCCAAGAAGAACATCGCGCCAATCAGGCCTTGCTCCGCTGCCTTTTGATACCACTCGACAGCTTGGGAATCATCTTTCTCGACCCCAATTCCCACCTCGAATGCCTGCCCGAGAGCAAACTGAAGCATCGAATGGTTCGGACTGATCTCGATGCCATGCCGGAAACATGCGTAGGCCTGTTCGAGGCTCTCCCGATCAAGAAACACAAGCCCTTTGCGGAACCACTCTTCCGCATTTCTATCAGCTTCCGCGTCGTCCTGGTTCCCCTCCTCTTCCAGCAGGGGATTGCTGTTGTCGAGAATCTCGATATGGTACTCCTCGGCAGTGAAATCGATGCTCTCAACTCCTTCCGCATACGACCGGACATCCGGCACCATCCGCAGCGATTCGCGGTAGTCTTCCTGTTCACTAGGCGCTCCAGGAACTGCGTACCAAGTCATGGTCGTAAAGGTGTCACCTCCGGTTTGTGGATCATGGAAATGGCCGCCGCTTGAAATGCGCAGTCGGCCATCCTCGATGCCGAAGTTCCACCAATGATACGTTTCGATGTCGCCGAACTTGTGCCGGGGACAGCACACGGAGACTGAGGCTATCACGCCGTTCGTGACTCGGGGGAGCATCGAGAGGACATACTGCAACTTGGCGACAGTGACCAATTGGGCTGGCCGGATCGTTCGAGACGCGGTCAACTTCCTCAGCAGAAGTCCTGCTGCAAGGAGATTGTCCTCGTCCGTGCTGTTTAACCTATAGAGTTCACTCATGGCAACGTGCTCATTGTTTCTTCTCGCTCAGGATGGCAGAAATCCACTCGGACACAAGTCTACATCAATGTGACTCATTGGGTGTGTACTCATTGTCTGAGCGCCGCGATGATTTCAGGTGATGCCTGTCAACATTCGGATTCGATTTGGTCGTGCGATTCGCCGTATTCGCGAGGCGCAGGAGATCAATCAGGAGGAAGCGGCCGAGCGTTGCGGGTTGCACCGGACGTACTACAGCGGCATCGAGCGCGGAGTCCGGAACGTCTCGCTGGTAAACATCGAAAAGGTGTCCAAAGGCCTAAAAACCTCTCTGCCCGACCTATTCAGCCTTCTCTGATTTCTGGGTTTCTTGCTCCTGAACTCGCTCAAATTCTGGCAGCCAGGGAAATTCTCCCTTGCGGTTCCTCCCTCAGTCTGTGGCAACTGATCGGATTCAGGCTGTCCGATAAGGGGTGCCGCGCTAAGATGGGAGGCAGCGACAAATCCCCCTTTTTGTTCTGGACTGTAGGTATATGAGCCTTTCTTCTTTTATATGGTCCGTGGCCGATCTGCTGCGCGGCGACTTCAAACAGTCTGAATATGGCAAGGTCATCCTGCCCTTCACGGTGCTGCGGCGCATGGATTGCGTGCTGGAGGAATCCAAGAAGGCCGTTCTGGCTGAGTTGGACGCCCGGCGCAATGCCGGAATCAACCCGGAATCCTTCCTGAAGCGCAAGGCCAGGCAGAGCTTCTACAATACCTCGCCCATGGACATGAAGACACTCATGGGCGACCAGGACCACATTAAGGAGAACCTCTACGCTTATACCCAGGCGTTCTCCGCCTCCGTCCGCGACATCTTCGAGCGCTTCGATTTCTTCGCCCAGATTGACCGGCTGGACAAGTGCGGTCTGCTCTACCAGGTGGCGGAGAAGTTCTCCGGCATCGACCTGCACCCGGAGACGGTCTCGAACACCGAGATGGGCACGGTCTTCGAGGAGTTGATCCGCAAGTTCTCTGAAATTTCAAACGAGACCGCCGGAGAGCACTTCACCCCCCGCGAAGTCATCCGGCTGATGGTCAATCTGATCTTTGTCGAGGATGACGACGTGCTGGCCACGCCCGGCGTGGTGCGCACCATTTATGACCCGACGGCAGGCACGGGCGGAATGCTCTCCGTGGCGGGCGAGTACCTGGCCGAGCACAACCCGGAAGCCCGGCTCACCATGTACGGGCAGGAGCTGAACGACGAGTCCTACGCCATCTGCAAAGCCGACATGCTCATCAAGGGCCAGGATGTGGCCAACATCATCGCCGGCAACACCCTTTCAGAAGATGGTCTTCCGCACGCGAAGTTTGACTATATGCTCTCGAATCCTCCGTTCGGCGTGGAGTGGAAGAAGGTGGAGAGGGCCGTTCGCGCCGAGCACGAGTCGCAGGGCTACAACGGGCGCTTCGGCCCTGGGCTGCCCAGGGTCAGCGATGGCTCTCTGCTCTTCCTGCTGCATTTGATTTCGAAAATGCGTCCGGCCAAGGATGGCGGCAGCCGCTTCGGCATCGTCCTGAATGGCTCGCCCCTCTTCACCGGCGGCGCGGGTAGTGGAGAGAGCGAAATCCGCCGCTACGTGTTGGAGAGCGACCTGGTGGAGGCCATCATCGGCCTGCCCACGGACATGTTCTACAACACCGGCATCTCCACCTACGCATGGATTCTGTCGAACCGCAAGCCCAAAGCCCGCAAGGGCAAGGTGCAACTGATCGATGCAAGTTCGTTCTGGCAGAAGATGCGCAAGAGCCTGGGCAGCAAACGCAAGGAACTCAGCGAGGAGCACATCGCCGAGATCACCCGCCTCTTCGGCAACTTCAAGGCTGCCAGCAAGGACGGCGCTCCCATCAGCCGCATCTTCCGCAACGAGGAGTTCGGCTACCGGACCATCACCGTCGAGCGGCCCCTCGTGGATGAGCTGGGCAACGTGGTCTGGATCGCCAAGGGCAAGAACAAGGGCGACCCGCAGCCGGACGCGAGCCTGCGCGACACGGAGAACGTGCCTCTCAAGGAAAATGTGGAGGCGTACTTCAAGCGCGAAGTGCTGCCCCATGTGCCCGACGCATGGATCGACCACGACAAGACCAAGGTGGGCTATGAGATTCCCTTCAACCGGCACTTCTACGTCTTCAAGGCGCCTCGCTCGCTGAAGGAAATCGATGCTGACCTGAAGAAGGTCGCCACAAAGATCATGGGGATGCTGGAGGGACTGGCAGAATGACCATAGGAGTTCCCTATTACGAAAGTGCGGCAGAATTTGCTTGCAGAAGTAGGCGCCGATCCGGTATGGTTGAAATCAAGAAAACCTCCCAAGGCTATGCGCGCAAGCGTACCCTCAAACCGGGAGGTTCCTTTTTTTATGGCGGGGGTTCACGGTGACCCGCCCTTTCCTCAAGCCTGCCACTACCCACTCTGAGCAGGTTGCCCTGCTGCAATCGCGTGGCATGGAGATCAGTGACTCTGCACACGCCGAGTCCTACCTTAAGCAAATCAACTACTATCGGCTGTCTGCCTACTGGCTGCCTTTCGAGCAGGTTCACGCCTCACACACCTTCCGGCCTGGCACCCGATTCGAAGATGTTCTCGCGATCTATTTCGCAGACCGACGACTTCGTCTGCTTTTTCTGGATGCTATCGAGCGTATTGAGGTTTCTGTCCGATGCAATTGGGCCTACCAGATGGGACACAAGCATGGACCCCATGCTTACCTGGACTCAGCATTGGCGAAGAGGCTGGATTTTTGGCAAACGAACATGGAAAAATTGGAAGCCGAGGTGAGGAGGTCAGACGAAACCTTCATCCAGCACATCAGAAATACCTATAGTGAGCCACTTCCGCCGGTATGGGCTTCTGTCGAGGTCATGTCGCTCGGTTTGCTTTCAAGCTGGTATGACAACCTGAAGCCCTCCGCTACGCGGGTGGCAATCTCCAATACCTATCAAGTGGATGAAAGCGTCTTCAGCTCCTGGCTGCACCATCTGACATTAGTGCGAAACATTTGCGCCCACCATGGCCGGTTGTGGAACCGCAAGTTTGTCCTCACGCCACAGTTGCCGAGGAGCAAGCCCGCCGGGCTGGGTCTGGAATTCATCCCAGGGTCCCGGAAGATTTACAACACAATGGTACTGACAATCTACCTAATAAGCCTGATCGCTCCGAAGAGCCAGTGGAAAGACCGGCTAGCTGCTGAACTCACTTCCGGGTGCCTCACCCCATTCAGCATGGGCTTTCCGAAGGATTGGCAGGCGCGTCCCATCTGGAATGGAGGAGTGAAGCCTTGAGCTTGCCCCGGTATCCCAAGTACAAAGACAGCGGCGTGGAATGGCTCGGTGAGGTGCCGGAGCATTGGGTAGCCTTGCGGTTGAAGCGACTTGCCACAATCCAGAATGGGCGTGACTACAGAGAATTTGAGACTGAATCTGAAGGGTATCCGGTTATCGGCTCTGGTGGTGAATTTGCGAGGGCATCAGCGTACCTTTACGATGGCGAATCTGTGCTTTTGGGTAGAAAGGGGACAATCGATCGCCCACTTTATATCAACGGCCCTTTTTGGCCTGTGGATACGATGTTCTACACGAAAGTTCGTCCTGAAGTTTCAGCTAAATACCTTTACTACTGCGCGCTAACAATAAGATTCGATTTGTATTCAACCAGCACCGCGCTTCCGAGTATGACGCAATCGGACTTGTGTGACATCTTCTTTGCTGTTCCTGAATTTGTGGAGCAATGCGCCATTGTGGCATTTCTCGACAGGGAAGCCCGTAAGGTTGATGCGCTGGTGGAGGAGCAGCGGCGGCTGATTGAATTGCTGAAAGAGAAGCGGCAGGCCGTCATCTCCCACGCGGTCACCAAAGGCCTGAACCCCAATGCCCCCATGAAGGATTCCGGCATCGAATGGATTGGCGAACTGCCGGAGTATTGGAACATTGCGCCATTGAGGAGGGCCATCTCTGAGCACTTGTCCAATGGCATCTTCAAGAAGAGAGATGAATTTGGGCTGGGTGTCCCGCTCGTGAATGTCTCGGACGTTTATCGGGAGGATTTCAAGGTTGATTTCGACAGTCTCGACAGGGTAAGTTGCGACGAACGGGAGATAGCCGCATACCTCGTGATGCCAGGAGACTTGTTTTTTGTGCGCTCCTCCTTGAAGCAGGAAGGAATTGCGGCAGTTGCTCTGGCGGGCGAGATGCCAGAACCAGTCGTTTATGAGTGCCATCTGATCCGAGCGCGGCCCAATGTCTCGAAGTTGAACGCTAGGTATGGAAGCTATCTACTTAACTCTGCAATCTATCGGGCAAAGACGATGTCTGTGGCAAAGATCACAACCATGACCACGTTAGATCAAGAGGCGCTTCTGTCCCTTGTTCTGCCGCTTCCCCCGATCGAAGAGCAACAACTGGTGTCTGAGTTTCTGGACTCCGAGACTGCCAAAATCGACTGCCTGATGGGCGCCGCCACCCACGCCATCGACCTGCTGCAAGAGCGCCGTACCGCCCTCATCTCCGCCGCCGTCACGGGTAAGATTGACGTGCGCGGGCTGGTGAAGAATGAAGTCTTGATTACGGAGGAGTGCACTGCATGAATACCGAAATTGTTCGCAGCTTGACCACCAGCTTTGAAGATCATTCCCACCGTACCGATGAAGGCGTCGAATTCTGGCTGGCCAGAGACCTGCAAATCCTGCTCGGCTACGCGAGATGGGAGAATTTCCTCAACGTCGTCCTCAAGGCAAAGACGGCTTGCGAGGTTTCAGGGCACCTTGTTGAAGACCATTTTCCTGACGTCACGAAAATGGTCGACCTGGGATCGGGCAGTCGGCGGGAAGTGGACGACATGATGCTTACCCGCTACGCCTGCTACCTGATTGCCCAGAATGGCGACCCGAAAAAGCAGGAAATCGCCTTCGCTCAGACCTATTTTGCCATACAGACCCGGCGGGCGGAGCTGATCGAGCAACGCCTGCTCGAAGCGGAACGCTTGAGGGCGCGTAAAAAGCTGACCACCACCGAAAAAGAGCTGTCGCAAGTAATTTTCGAGAATACGGGCGGCAATCAGGACTTTGCCCTGATCCGCAGCAAGGGGGACCAAGCTCTGTTTGGAAGATCTACCCATGCAATGAAAGAGCACTGGAGCGTGCCCGAAGGCCGTCCGCTGGCCGGCTTTGCACCGACGATCATTCTGAAAGCAAAGGATTTCGCCACCGAGATCACGATTTTCAACGCACGGCAGCATCAGATGGAGACCGAAGGCGCCATCTCCCACGAACACATCACCAACAACGAGGCTGTACGCAATACACTGATTCAACGTGGAATACGTCCAGAGACGCTGCCGCCTGCCGAGGATGTGAAAAAGGTCGAGCGCCGTTTAGCGTCAGAAGGCAAGAAGGCACTACGCGCACCGGATGCCCTGAAGACGCTCTGACCTCAATCCTGATAGCAATACGATTAAGGAATGGATAGACGAATGTGCGAGGGCTGGCGGGAACGGAGGCTGCATGAAGTTCGAGAGCTTTAAGGCGGGACGCTGGCAGCAGCGTTACCAGTACAAGAGCTTTGAGCCGGTACCAGTGAACGTGGAATGGACCTGGGAAGACGCCACCATCAACACGTTGCTGGCTTCGGCCAATCGGGCCCTGGGCGAGTTGAACGCCTTTTCGCTGATCGTTCCCGACATCGACCTTTTCATCAATATGCACGTGGTGAAGGAAGCGCAGACCTCCAGCCGGATTGAAGGTACCCAGACCGGCATCGACGAAGCTCTGATGCCCGAGGAGCAGATTCAGCCGGAGAAGCGCGACGACTGGCGCGAGGTGCAGAACTATGTGGCTGCGGTGAACTCGGCCATCGCCGAGTTGGCGACCGTACCGCTCTCGAACCGCCTGCTCCGCCAGACCCATGCCCGCCTGATGCAGGGGGTGCGCGGCGAGCACAAGCAGCCGGGCGAGTTCCGCACCAGCCAGAACTGGATCGGGGGATCGAGCCTGACGGACGCCGTCTTCATTCCTCCCCACCCGGATGGCGTGCCGGAGTTGATGAGCGACCTGGAACTCTTCTGGCACAATGACCAGATTGCCGTTCCGCATCTGATCAGGCTGGCCATCACCCACTACCAGTTCGAGACCATCCACCCCTTTCTTGACGGTAATGGGCGTATTGGACGACTGCTGGTGCCGCTCTACCTGGTAAGCAACGGCCTGTTGGCCAAGCCCTCCCTTTACCTGTCGGACTTCTTCGAGCGCAACCGGGCCAGCTACTACGATGCCCTGATGCGGGTGCGGGCCTCCAACGACCTGATTCACTGGGTACGATTCTTTTTGCGCGGCGTGGGCGAGACGGCCTCCAAAGGGCGCGACACCTTCCAGAAGATTCTGGCGCTGCGGACCGAGGTGGAACAGGCCATTCTGATCTTGGGCAAGCGGACGCCGAATGCCAAAAGGCTTCTTAACTTGCTGTACAGCAAGCCGTTAGTCTCATCAGCGGACATTGAGAAAGGCCTTCAGGTGACACATCAGACGGCCAATGCGCTGGTGCGTGACTTTATTGGATTGGGGATTTTGGTCGAGACCACCGGCCAGCCGCGTTGGCGAACCTACGCATTTGATCGTTACCTGACGCTCTTCTTAGGGTAACGAAAATGCTTTTTCCTTACCTTAGATGCCAGTTTATGCAAGGGAAATGCTTTTTCGTTATCTTAGCTCGCCGCTAAGAAAAGGATGGGTACGGTAATCCTGATGGACCTCCACAAAGAAATCCGCTTCGAAGAAGAAGTTTGCGAGCATCTGGCCGCCCATGGCTGGCTCTACGCCGAGGGCGATGCCGCCCACTATGACCGCGCACTGGCCCTCTATCCGGCGGATGTTCTGGCCTGGGTGCAAGAGGCCCAGCCCAAGGCATGGGAGGCGCTGACCAAGAATCATGACGCCCAGGCCGGTGAGGTGTTGCTGGCGAGGCTGCGGGAACAATTGAACACCCGCGGCACGCTGGACGTGTTGCGCCATGGCGTGGAGATGATCGGCCTGCGCAACAAGTTGCCGCTGGCGCAGTTCAAACCGGCGCTGGCCATGAACTCCGAGATTCTGGCCCGCTACGCCGCCAACCGGCTGCGCATTGTCCGGCAGGTGCGCTACTCCGTGCACAACGAGAATTGCCTGGACCTGGTGCTCTTCCTGAACGGCCTGCCGATGGCCACGGTTGAGTTGAAGACCGACTTCACCCAGAGTGTAGAGGACGCCGTAGACCAGTACCGCTTTGACCGGCTGCCCCGATCTAAGGGGCAGGCAGCCGAGCCGCTGCTGTCGTTTCCTTCGGGGGCGCTGGTCCACTTTGCGGTAAGCAATTCAGAAGTTCGCATGGCCACCAAGCTGGCCGGACCGGCCACGCGCTTTCTGCCCTTCAACAAAGGCGATGACGGCGCGGCGGGCAATCCACCGAACCCCGAGGGTGGGCATCGCACAGCCTACCTGTGGGAAGAGGTGTGGGAGCGCGAAAGCTGGCTGGAGATTCTGGGCCGCTACCTGGTGGCGGAGAAGGACTCGAAGAGACAGCTCAAGAGCGTGATTTTCCCGCGCTATCACCAATTGGACGCCACGCGGAAGCTGCTGGCGGAAGTGTTTCAGGCAGGCGCGGGCGGCAAGTACCTGATTCAGCACTCGGCGGGCTCCGGCAAGACCAACTCGATTGCCTGGTCGGCGCACTTCCTGGCCGATCTGCACGACGCGCAGCAGAAGAAGATCTTCGACACGGTGCTGGTGGTGAGCGACCGCAACGTGATCGACCAGCAGTTGCAGCAGGCCATCTTCGACTTTGAGCGCACGGCGGGCGTGGTGGCGACCATCACCGGGGAGAGCGCCAGCAAGAGCGGGGAGCTGGCCAAGGCGCTGAGCGGCGCAAAGAAGATTGTGGTGTGCACTATCCAGACCTTCCCCTTTGCTTTGGACAAGGTGCAGGAACTGGCGGCCACTGAGGGCAAGCGCTTTGCCGTGATTGTGGATGAGGCGCACAGCTCGCAGACCGGCGAGGCGGCCAGCAAGCTGAAGGCCGTGCTGACTGCCGAGGAACTGAAGGAAGTGGCCGACGGCGGCGAGGTCAGCACGGAAGATGTGCTGGCGGCGCAGATGGCCGCACGCACCAACCACACTGGCGTCACCTATGTGGCGTTTACGGCGACTCCCAAGGCAAAGACGCTGGAGCTGTTTGGCCGCAGGCCCAACCCAGAGTTGCCTGCCGGTCCTGGAAATCTGCCTGAGCCCTTCCATGTCTACTCCATGCGCCAGGCGATTGAAGAGGGATTCATCCTGGACGTGTTGCAGAACTACACCACCTACAAGCTGGCTTTCAAGCTAGCCCATGACGGCAAGGAGTTGGACGAGCACGAGGTGGAGCGCAGCGCGGCCTTAAAAGGCATCATGCGCTGGGTGCGCCTGCACCCCTACAACATTGCGCAGAAGGTGCAGGTGGTGGTGGAGCACTTCCGCGACACCGTGCAGCCACTGTTGAACGGTCATGCCAAGGCCATGGTGGTGGTGGGCAGCCGGTTGGAGGTTGTGCGCTGGCAGTTGGCCATCGACAAATACATCAAGACCAACGGCTACAAGATTGCGACGCTGGTGGCCTTCTCCGGGGAGGTGCACGATCCTGAGTCCGGCCCCGAGGACTTCACAGAGACCAGCAAGGTGTTGAACCCCAACCTGCGCGGGCGGGGCATGCGGAAAGCCTTCGATGCGCGGGATGCCGCAGGTACGGAGGAGTACCAGATTCTGCTGGTGGCGAACAAGTTCCAGACCGGCTTCGATCAGCCTCTGCTGTGCGGCATGTATGTGGACAAGCGGCTTGCGGGCATCCAGGCGGTGCAGACGCTATCGCGGCTGAATCGCTCGTACTCGGGGGCGTTCGGCGAGAAGAAGACGACCTACGTGCTGGACTTCCAAAACGATCCGGAAGAGGTGCTGCTGGCGTTCAGGGCTTACTACAAGACGGCGGAGCTGGCGAACGTCACCGACCCCAACCTGGTCTTCGATCTGCGGATGAAGCTGGATGCCGCCGGACACTACGACGACTTCGAAGTGTCGCGTGTGGTGGCGGTGGAACTGGACCCCAAGGCCAAGCAGAGTGACCTGCTGGCCGCGCTGGAACCCGTGGTGAACCGATTGCTGACCCAATACAAGCAGGCCCAGATGCAATTCCGTGCCGCCCTGGACAAGAAGGAAAGCAAGGCCACCCAGGAAGCCAAGGATGAGATGGACAGCCTGATCCTGTTCAAACGGGACATCGGCACCTTCCAGCGCGTGTATACCTTTCTGTCGCAGATTTTCGATTACCAGAACACGGCCATTGAAGGTCGATACATCTTCTACCGGCGCTTGCTGCCCCTGTTGGAGTTTGGCCGCGAGCGGGAGGAGATTGACCTGTCGAAGGTGGTCCTGACCCATCACAACCTGAAGAATAAAGGCAAGCAGGCAATGCTGCTGGGCGAGGGCGAAAAGCCCAAGCTGCTGCCCATCACGGACATTGGCTCCGGCTCGGTGCAGGAGAAAGAGAAGGCCCTGCTGGCGGAGATCATCGCTAAGGTGAATGACCTGTTCGAGGGCGAACTGACGGAAGACGACAAGCTGGTGTACGTGAACAACGTCATCAAAGGGAAGCTGCTGGAGTCGGATGTGCTGGTGCAGCAGGCCAGCAACAACACCAAGGAGCAGTTCTCCAACTCTCCCGATCTGGCTAACGGCATCCTGAACGCCATCATGAACGCCTTGGCAGCGCATTCCACCATGAGCAAGCAGGCTCTGGAGTCGGAGAAGGTGCGCAGCGGGTTGAAGGATGTGCTGCTCGGGCCGGCGCAACTGTATGAGGCTTTACGAGCCAGGGGTGAGGATCAGCCGGTAGTGCTTTAGAAGTCGGCCGTGGAGGGATACCGAGAATTCTCAAGGTATGGCGGAGCCGATACGGTACCCCCTTTGCCTGTTTCGACTGTAGCGGATACTGTAGCGGGTACGGGTCTAGATAGGCTTGTATGGGCAAGTACACTCAGAACGTAACCATTTGAAAACACAACTCCATCTAATCCAGCCCAACTCTATCCAAACCCCGTGGCTATTCTTTGGGAGCAGAGGGTCGGAGGTTCGAATCCTCTCGCCCCGACCACTGTAATTTATTGATATTAAAAGCTATATGGACGTTTGAAGCCACGTATGAGCGCCGGAGCAATCATCGGCCGCAGTGGCT
>Ga0224530_1000882_pt1 | contig 17739 bp, 16 predicted proteins | sample CBST75metaG_FD_179873 | JGI IMG/M metagenome (GOLD analysis project Ga0224530, IMG submission 179873) | Peat soil microbial communities from Stordalen Mire, Sweden - C.B.S.T75 | ecosystem: Environmental > Terrestrial > Soil > Wetlands > Peat | place: Sweden: Norrbotten County, Stordalen Mire...
CTTTATGTGCGCGTCGAACACCCGACGCCACAACGCGAAGCGGAGATTATCGCGAGCCGCACTCCAGCCGCGGATACGGCGTTTCACCGGGAGATGGCGGGCATTGCGCTCTCGTTCCGCAACTACTCACTCGAAAAGCCGCCTTCGGTCTCGGAGATGATCGATTTCGCCAACGCGCTACAGTTGCTCGGCACAGACCATGTGACGCCAGAGCTCCGCGACGTGCTGCTGCCATTCCTGGCTAAAACGGAGAAGGACCGCCGGCACCTGCTCCTGCGCGAAGGCTTCAAGAGCCTGCTCGATGATGGCGCGCGCTTTGCTCAGCAGCTGGCGATGCCGGGAGGCATTGAAGCATGAAATGGCTCTTACCCATCCTCGCGGTACTCACTCTGTTGCCGCAATTGGCCTCTGGCGCCACGCCCACTCCGATGGCTGAGCAATGCGTGCAGCATTATGCCGTACACTATCGGGTTCCGCCGGAACTGATCTCAGCTCTGATCGACGTTGAGTCGCGATGGAATCCACGCGCGGTCTCGAACAAGGGAGCGATCGGCATCATGCAACTGATGCCGAAGACCGCCAGGCGCTTTGGCGCCTTTCAGCCGTTCGACGTTGAACAGAATATCGCAGCGGGGACGCGATATGTAACGGCGCTCATGTGGGAGTTTCACGGCGACCTGCGATTAGTAGCCGCAGCATACTATGCCGGCGACCACTGGATAGGACAGAAGCAGTTGAACTATCGCAATCCCGACGTTGTCGCCTACGTCGAAGCAGTCCGGCGGCAATATATGATGCGCAAACTTGTGGCGGCGACTCCGCCGAGGAGATGAACAACCATGAGACTTCGCTGGGTAATTCCAATCGCACTTCTTTTTCCGCTTCGACTCAGTGCTTCCGGGCCGGTGGTGCCCTCGCGCGTCGCAACCGTCGTTATTAACCCGGGTGAGGTCACCGCTCTCCATCTCCGGCCTGAGTTTGAATCGGCCATCCACATGCCGGAGGAGGTCACGTCCGTCATCCTTGGCAGTCCTGGCACATTCAAAGCGGAACACAACGAAGGCGAGCCGCAATACGTCTATGTCAAGCCCATCACCAAGGAGCCGGCACAGTCGAACCTTCTGATCGCAACCAAATCAGGTCAACACGTAACCCTGGAGCTGATCAGCGATGGGTCGGCCGCGATCTCAGCCTCGCAACCGGTCGACTTCCTGATTGAATACAGGACATCGCGCAGTTTCCTGATCGGAGCGGATTCCAGCACTGTCCATGCGACAGAGCCCTCCGGCGAGGTCAGAAGCGCCGAGCGCAACCCAGGCTCGCCTGGTGTCACTTCCAAAACAGCAGACATTGCACCTACCCCTTCGTCCCTTGAGGTCGAATATGAGCAGCAAATGCGGATCAACTCCCCTTCCTGGACTAAGTGGGATGGGAAACAAATCCAGACGTCCATAGGAGATGTTCGGCAGTGCAGCAACCAGACTGTCATCTCTTACTCCATCTTCAATGCCGCCAATCAGCCGGTTGAAATCGTCCCGCCGCAGATTCAGATTACCGGGCGCAAGGCTGAGAAGAAAAAAAAGAAAGAGGGCAAAGGAATCATCTCCGATCAGCTTGAGGTGAGGGATTACAGACTGAGCACAACCAGGCTTGAGCCGGGAGGACGAGCAGATGGCGTTGTTGTCTTCGATCGCCCGAACTTTAAGCAGTCGACGGAGAAACTGTTTCTCCAGATCGCACAGGCGGACCAAGTGGATCGTCCCATCCTGATTCGTCTTCCGTTTACTCCACCCATCTCCACCGACAGCCGGTAGAAAGGGATCATCACACCATGAACCTCAACGAAAACAACGGAAGCGGTAAGAGAGAGTTGCCACTTGATCTTGATGAGTCTCCCGAACAGCAGAGACAGGAGTTTGGGCCTCAGCAGCCGCCCATCATGGGAGCAAACCCCCCGGATCTGAGAGATGCCGAGGAAAGAGTCCCTGCCAGCGCTTACGCGACTCGGGCTGAGATCAAGGCCGGTGATGGGATAGGCAAGACCAAGATGCTTCTGCTCGGCGGTGGCCTCCTTGTGGCGGTCCTCTTCTTTGTATTTGCTGCGCTCGTCGGCAAGTCACCCAGGAAAACCGCCAAGACACAAGCTCCCCAGCAGACACAGTCACAAGCCACCAACAAACCGAAAGGCAGCGTTACACCTTTAATGGACGCGGTACGCCCGCCAACTTCGGACAACGCGTCTGGGCAGCTTGGGCCCAGCGATATCAGCCGCACGCGATCTACCGATGGTAGAAACACGAACCCAAAGAGCATTGGCGGTCCAGGGCAGAAGAATACCGGTTCGCAGCCAATAGCGAGCAGTTCTCTTGGAAGCATCCCATCCTTTTCCGATACTCAACAGAGGTGGGAAGAACCGCGGCCCTATGGTGAGCCATCCGCCGATTCACCTGAGCGAACGCAGCAGCAGAACGCCCTGAAGGAGCCATCGCTCGTTTTTGTTCGCAGTCAATCTCAAAACACGTCCGCGGCAGTAGCAAAGACTGTAGACAGCGGAGATGATGCACCATTCCTTGAGATGACACCGGGGACCCGCATTCAGGCCAAGCTCGAGACTCAGATATCGAGTGCGGTGCAAGCTCCGGTGGTTGCAGTGGTCGAGTACACCTATGCGATCGGCAACAGAGTCGTCATACCCTCTGGAGCACGAGTGTACGGGCAACTTCAACAGGCTGATCGAAGCGGCTATATTGGCGTAAAGTTCGATGAGATCGAACTCCTGGATGGGCAGCGAGAAAAGATCGAGGCCGTCGGCACAGGGCTTGATCTTGGCCCCATTAAGGGGAACGTATACGGAAAGAATACGGGGAAGAACTTCCTGGTGCGCGCCGCTTCAGGAATGGGCTCAGTCCTGGCTGAAATAGCGGGTAATAACAGCAGCGCGGCATTTTCCGAGAACGACATGCTGCGAGAACGGCTTGCCGAGAACATCGGCACCGCCGGCGACTCAGAGGTTATGAGCCTGAATGCCAACAGTCGCATCGTCGTCTCAGTGCCTGCCGATACGAAGATCTATATCGTCTTCACGAAGCACGAACAAAGCCAATCCACACTGCACAGGGTTCCTCCGACAACTCCCTAAAGCTCCCTCATTCCGCACTTCTTGCCCCGGTCGCCGGCTGCCGGGGCTTTTTTGTGTCTGGACACGGCTAGCGAACCCGCGGCAAGTAATACCTCTAACTCTAGAGGTATGTTTTGGCTTCTCGGCCCTTGCAGCACCGTCGTTTCCTCGTACAATCCTCCCTTCGCCGCCCTCGAATGTCCCATAGCTTATGGGCACGCCAATTCCTGAGCAGATGCTCCACTATGCGTTGAACCAATACCGGTCAGTTTGCGTCACTGTACATTCGACCCACGATTGGATCGGTTGCGTCACTGCACATTCGAACCAACATCGGATCAAGTGCGTCACTGCACGGTCGCACTAATACCACACGAAGTGGTCGCTGCATATTCGGACCCAACATCGGGCTGGTTGCGTCACTGCGCATTCGAACCAACATCGGATCAGGTGCGTCACTGCACGGTCGCACTAATACCGGATGAAGTGGTCACTGCATATTCGGACCAACATCGGGCTGGCTGCATCACTACACAGTCAAACCAACATCGAACCGGGTGAGTCACTGCACATTCGAACCAAAATCGGACCAATGCGTCACTGCGCGTTCGAACCAATATCGGACGACTTGCACCACTGCGCGGTCGATCCAACATCGCACTCTACGCCGTGCAGCACGGTGCGGGCAAATCACTGGCCAACAGCCGTTATGTCACTGCGCAACCAATAAAATACCACAGACAGATCCTTTCCCATCTTCGAAATTAGTTCCGTGATGACCTGCGATTCACAAAGCCGTTGTGCCTGAAAACATCCTGCGCAAGTCTCTTACACATGATCCGTATCCAGGACACAACGCTACTACCATCTCCAACAATTTGACCGAGTTCCGTTTCAGCTCTGCCTTGACTGCACCCAGCCGCCTTCCAGCGGCACAAGCTGTGTCGTAGGTTACGCGCTCGGCAACGAAGCGGACTTAGCAGGCGGCAATGTCCCCGATGTACTCATTGAGTCCACGGATTACTGGACAATCGACGACTATGGCAACGTGTACTACGAATTCGGCACGACGGTGCGTCTTTCTCTGACGCGGGATTTCCACCCCGCGGCGCTCGAGTTTCCCCTTCGATGTTGCGAACCGGCGCCCCCTCCAAGCAAAAGCGCATCAGAACGTTAATTCAGGCCGGTCCTGGAAGTTGACCGAGTTTCGATTCTGCCCCACCTTCTCCTCTGACACGGATGCCCCGAGCAGCCGCGTCCAGGAGAGTGAAATTATGAGTACCGCACCGGCCTTCTGGCGGCGCTCCCAAGTGTCCGCCTCAACATCCATATTCACTGTTCATCGCCCTGAGCAAACCAACTGGATGCATGTAGCCCTGAAGTTCGCACTAGGGCTCATCCTGTTGAGCAATCTCCTTACCCCCTTCGCCGCGAAAGCCCAAAACCTCGGGACATCGCCACAATTCGGCCAAGCTGTTCAAGGACAGCAAGCAACCACGGTCGAAGGAACGGTCCTTAACATCGTGAACTGGGGCTGCAACGTCATCGCACCGGTCATTGCTGTCGCTTGCTTGGGAGTCGCCGGATGGCATTTCAAGAGTGGTCGCGGCTACATGGGCTGGGGCGTCACCGGTGTTGCTCTCATGGTGATCAGCGGTCTCGGTCGCATGGCGGAAGGCTTCATCACCCAGGCGCAAGGCATTCAGTAAGCGAGGCAACCCGAGATGCCAGTGCCGCAATTTCTTCTCGACCTTCTCCAGCTGCTGTTTGATCTCGCGGTGCCAGCGGCATTCTGCACGCTGGCCGCCGCGGGAGTCAGCCTGCGGCATGAAGGGGGAGTGAATTTCCATGTGAACGGTCGAACGGGGAAGTGGATTTTATGGACGATTGTGCTTCTCACACTTCCGCAACTTCTGTCGTGGGTTGCTGCGCAAGGCATTACAGTTCCCTCCGCGAGTGGCTCAGTGGGAACCAGTTGGCTTGCCTCTATGGAAACTGTCTTTAAGAACTTCGTAAACCAGATCGTAGTCGCGAAGTTTGTGCCAGTCCTTGCTGCGTACTTCGTTCTGAAGGCCACGCTCGATGGAGCAGCGGGCGAAAGTCCGCTTGGATCGATTATTGCCGCATTGTTTCTGATGTCGCTGTCCGCGACGATGCAGATGCTTCAAGGCTGGAATTCCGGCGGTCAATATGCCACGACCGACATGCTCGGCTCTCTTTGGAACTATATCGTGGGGCAGATCATGCCGGCAGCCGCGGGGCTTGCATGCGTCGGCGCCGTCATCAACTCTGTCCGCCATCGGCCGTGGACGAGGCTTGTCTTCGCTGCAATCGCATTTTTGAGCGTGACCGGTCTGCTGAAGCTCTTCCAAGCTATGGCCGCGTGAGGGGAAGCAAATGAGTCTCGACGGCGCAATCACGAATCTCGCCTCCTGGGCCGGCAACACCATGATGCCAACGATGGCCGGGCTGTTCTTTGCCGGAGCGGTCTATCGGTACAGCAAGGGGAATCCATTCGAGCACCTTCTCTATGGCGGTTTCGCATCGCTGATGTGTTCGGGAATACTCCGCGCCCTCGAGGGATTCGTACAGCATACAGGAGCGACAAGCGCAGATGCCTATTGGATGGCGGTCATGAGTTTAGCGAACTGGACGGGAAACGTGATCCTGCCCATGTTTGCGCTGACCCAGCTTGGCGCAATGGCGTTGCATATGGCCGGCGTGGTTTCCGAGATCTATCCAGGCTCAACATGGGTCCGCAAATTCATCGCGGCCATGGGAGCTCTCATGGTCTCGGGCATCCTTCGGTTTGCCGAGTCAATGGTTACGCACGCACATGGAATTTGAGGAGTATCAGATGAGTCTCGACCTGACGCCCGTACATCGCAACCTTCACACGAAGGTTACGTTTCTTGGCCTCGAATTCGAGGATTTGATCATGGTTCTTGCGCTGGCCGCATTGATGAATCTGCTTGCGCACTTCGCCGGAAACAGCGCACATCTCTTCGGGATGCCGCTGAACATCTTCATGGAGTTTGTCGTTCCTCTGCTGGCAGTTCCCTTCCTGATGTTGTTCAAGTACGGCAAACCCAGGGGATACCTCACCGACCTTGTTCGATCCTTGCTTGCTCCGCATGCGTGGTGCGCACTTGAGCGAGATTCGCAATTGACACAACCTTACATCCGGGATGACGAGGCCTGAGAGTATGCGGGCGTCCTTCAAAACACATAACGACGGGACCGTGGCGCTTCACCTGGATAGAGAAGCCGCACGCGCCGTCTTTGCAAGCGTCATCTTTGCAGCGAGGTTCCATCAGGATTTCGAGTTGCTCGCCAAGGTTGCGAAAAAGGAATTGGAGAGAGAACACAGCACCGCTAACGAGAGGAACAGCCCATGCCAATGACTTATGCGGAACACGACAAGAGGCTGAAGGCCCCGGCCGTATGCGAACTTATACCGCTGCGGGATCTACCGGCTGGCGACAACATCATGGTGCGCACCAATGGATCCTTCGTTGCCGGATACGAACTGAAGGGAGTCTTGTCTTACTTCGCTACGGACGGCGAGCGCAACGAAGCCAAGTCGATGCTCGAGGCTCTGTTTCGAGGACTACCGGACGTCAGCATGCGTGTGCAGTTTCGCTATGAGATTGCCGAACACTTGGGGGATCTCTTAGACAGCTACCTGGACCAGCAGCGTACGGAGCAGGCGGAGGTCATGGCCCTGGACGCGCATCGGCTCCAGATTTGGCGGGAGAAGGAGCAGAGAGGCTATTACTTCGAGCCGCGGCTCCATCTCTACTTTATCTGGGATCCGCGGATCCACGCCAAGTTGTACCACTCGGCTCAACAAAACCGTAAGATCGGCGGCTTTACGATCAGCCAGACAAAAGCAATTCAACGGACTCGCAAAGAGCACGAAACATATCTGGCTGAGTTCGAGTCCATCCTGCGCGGCGCTGAGAGTTCCATGGAAGTCGCAACTCTCGGGCCACGCCGCCTTTCCACACAGGAACTCTTTGAGGAACTGAAGCATGCACAGCATCCCACTCGCAGGGATCACCGCCCTTACGTCCCCGGCGAGGAGATGCTTGAGTACCGGAGCGCCAGGGAACAAGTCACGCAGGCCAGCATTCTCAATGAGACGGAGACCTACCTCAACATCGACGGCTATCTCTATGCGGTCGTGAGTCTCAAAGAACTTCCGGACGCTACGTTTCCAGGGATGTTGCAGAAGTTCTCCACCCTCGGATTCCCTGTCGTGGTCAGCGGACAGGTTGTCATTCCGGACCAGATCAAGGTCTTAAAGGGCTACAAGAAGCGATTACAGAAAATGACAGCCGCGCAGAAGGATGCAAACGGCAACTTCAAATCCAATCCGGAGGCCGAGGTCGCCCAAGCGCAGCTACTCCAGGTCCAACGCGAGATTATCTCCAGTTCTCTCAAAACCGCCAAGCTGAGCCTATCGGTCGTTGTTCGTACATCCCGGCCGGCGCGAACCTTTGGAGAGCTTGAGCAGGCAGAGCGAGACCTCGCAAACCGGACCCAGGAAGTTCTCAATGCCTTTACTCATATGAACGGCGCAAGAGCCGTAACGGAAACCATTGCCAAGCGGCGGATCTTCCTCGGCACGTTGCCCGGAATGGGTGAAACCGACAAGCGCGAGCAGGACATGTTGACCTCGAATGTCGCCGATCTTGTTCCAGTGGAGATGCCGTGGACGGGCACACGAAGAAGCCCTCTCATGCTTTTTGAGACGCCCTATCGCCAACTGATTCCATTTTCCATGTTCGATCCGGATTTGTCGGATGCGAACGGGTTGCTGATGGCGAAGACCGGCGGAGGAAAGACACTGGCCGCGCAGCAAATGTTGCTCATGGCGGCCCGCAGCAATGCCGTGATTTCGATCATGGAGAGCGGCGACTCCTACAGACCGCTGGTCGAGTTGATGGGCGGAGAGATGATCGAGATGTCGCTCGACAGCAATCAAACCATCAACGACTGGGACCTGCCCAAAGGCGAGCTCACGCCCTCGAACGACCAAATCTCCTTTCTGAAGAATCTGACGCGGCACATGCTAGGGGAGAATACGCCGCCAGATATGGATATCGATCTGCTCGACAGCGTCCTTCTTCAAGCCATTGTAGCGACATACAAACGCTGCAGCGCGAAGACTTCGAATCCAGTTCCCCTCTTCGGGGACTTGGCTGCGGAATTGGCTCATTGGCAGGACAGGGACCGCAACCAAAAGATCAACGAGATGGCGCAGATGGCCGCCATGAAATTGCGCGCATGGGTCGACGAAGGGCCCTATGCCAAGCACTTTGATAGGCCGACAGCGGTTCAGCTTGATAGCCCCTGGCTCTATTTCAATATTGAAAAGCTGAAAAGCGATCCACGGCTTGAAAGCACGATGAGCCTGAAGATCGCTCATGCCGCTACACATCGAACTTCGGGCATGACCGGACGTCCCAGTATCACGTTGATGGATGAGTGCTGGGCGATGCTCGACTCTCCCATTCTCGCCTCGGCAGTGGTTCAACTTTTCCGTACTGCGCGCAAACGCTATGGAAGCGTATGGGCGATCAGCCAGACACCGGAAGATTTTGTCGGCACGCGGGAGAAACCAAATCCTTACGGCGCGGGCATCGTCAAGAACGCCAGCACAAAAATCATCGGTAAACAACCAGGTGACATGTCCACTCACCGTGAATACATGCACCTGAATGAAACCGCCATTAACCAGATCAAGGCATTTGCGCAGCCCAAGAAGGGGCACAGCGCGGAGTTTCTGATCGCCATCGGCGAGAAGGCAGAATCAACCCACGTCATACGGGTTGTCCCGACCCGGGTAGATTACTGGATCACTACGACATATCCGCGTGAGCGCACCTTCCGAAAGTGGTGGCTGCGAAGCCACAGTGACCTTCCGCTGCTGTCTGCCTATGATGCGCTCGCTCAGTCCTATCCACACGGGCTTGCGGAACTTGCCCCACTTCCAGAAGAGCGCTCAGGTGAAGTGATGGAGGTATTGGCCAAATGAAGCCCTCGCACGAACTGACCGACAGGATACTGCTCAATGGCGAGCCCGTCGACGCGACGGATTGTGCCGATCGCCAAACGAAGCCTTGCGCTCGCTGGAAACGCTTGCTCCTGGTGGCGAGTCTCACGGTCGCCTGCTTTACCACGATTCCGACTGCGGCCCGCGCGCAGTTCGGAGACATCTTCAGCGAGATATTCGGCACCATCCAGAACGACATGGGCAGTTCGCTTGCGGAGATCAACCAGATCACACAACAGATGCAAAAGCTCTATCAAATGACGATGTGGCCGCTTGCGGCGATCAACCAAGCGCGCGGATTTGTGGCAAACAGCATCTCCAGCTTTCGCGGCGCTATGAACCAGATCTTCAATACGCAGTTCTCCAGTGCGACGTTAGCGGGTCCGCAGCAGTTCGAGTCGATTCTGCATAGCAGGCTGTCGACGCAGATTCCGGCACTTCAGGCAAGCTTTACGACGAATTTCGGGACGGTGCCACAGGCGAACGTGGCCTCTCCGCAAGACCGCGTCATGATGGACATCGACGATGCCCTGGGCCAGGAGAACCTGAAAACGACCCTCATCGCCGATCAGGGCGCCGACGCGATTCTTCAGACTGCGAACCAGATGGAGAACCAGGTAGCCGTCAGCACACCCGGCTCGAATCCCTACATCACGGCCCAGGCTCAAGTCGCAAATCTTCGCTGCCAGGCCTATATGCAAAAGATGCTCGCAGCGGAGCTGCGCCAGGAAGCGGGGCGCATCGCCCACGATAACGTCCTGCTTAAGCGCAGGACCACAGCGACAACAAATATCAACAGCCTGATCAACGGATCGCTCACTGCGCGGTAGGAGGAGTTGTCATGCATGACGTAAACAGAAGCACGAACAAGCAGCGTAAGCCATTCTTCTGGCTGCGCAAAGAGCGGACTACAGCGGACACCGCCAAGCGCCCAATCAGCATTGAGGCCGAGCAGCGTCAGCAGCATCCATGGTACCGGCCCACGGTGCTCAAGACCACGGCGGCCGCACTGATCGCCCTCATGCTCGTTCCAAGAGGCGCACATGGGCAATTCGGAATCGATACGGCGGCAATCCTCGCCGCTCTATCGAAGATGCAGTCGCTGATGAGCACTTACCTGGCGATGCCCCTCAAATACATCAACCAAACAGAGCAGACCACCATGAAGTACGAACAGGAGGTGATGTATCCGCTGAATGCGATCAATCAGGCCAAGAGTTCCGTGATGCAGTTCGAAGGCCAGTTCAAACAGGTAAGCAATATGTTCCGCACCGTGAGTGTATCGAGCGCCACATTGCCGCAGTCGCAGAACCTCGAAGCGATCCTTCTCTCCCGCAACGCCGGCAATGTCCCAACCGTGTCTCCCCAGTTCCAGACCGTATATGGGGTTGTCATGGGGCAGAACACGGCTTCGCCTGCAGTTCGCAATATGACGGACATGACGGACGCCCAGGCACAAGACGCTATGAAGCGGGCCATTGAAATCGATGCCCTGGCAGATGCAGAACTCGCAGCTGCCGATCAGATGGGGCAGCAGATCACAGCAGCCGCGCCCGGTAGCGCACCCATTCTCGAAGCCGAGGCCGATGTGTGGGTCGTGCGGGCAAATGCCTATACACAAGCAGCCCTCGCTGAGTTAATGCGCACACGCGGTATCGACATCGCCAACCAGAGCAAGAACGCAAAGTTAGGAACGATCAGCAACACAAATAACAACAACCTCATCAATGGTTCGCTAACCAACAGGTAAGCCAGTCATGATGCTCTCGCCCACATTTCTCCATTCCGCTCCTTCGGCGCTCGCCTTCTTCCAGTCGACGCAGTTGAACCTGTTTGAGCGCTTTCTGACGCAGGCCGTCTCAGGCATTGACTCGACCGGCATTACGTCCGGGATGCAGAATGTGGCCTACGTCGTCCTCCTTGTTGGTTTCCTCTGGCAGGTCTATCAATCTGCACTTCATGGCGGAGATGTTCGGGGTCTGGGAACCAATCTCATCAAGTACGTTGTCACCGCCGTTGTCGTGATGAACTACGGCGCCATCTTTACCACTCTCAACCAGGGATTCGTGAATGCGGGCAACTGGGTCGGCAACGCATCGGGAGGGGGCAATCTCCTTGACAACTGGAGGACTGACATCCAGACGCAGTTCAATCAATCCGGGACTCAGCAATTGTGGGACCTGGTAACAGGGGCGATCCCGGCGCTGATCGACGGCATTCTGATCATTGTTGCTTACCTTCTCTATCCCATCGTGGTTGTGATCTTCGGCTTCTTCTACATCTTCTATGGAAGCGTGCTCTACATCTTCGGCCCCATCGTGATTGCGCTGATGCCGTTGGGAGCGACGAATCGCATTGCTAAATCCTATGTTGAAAATGTCTTTATCTGGAATGCTTGGCCCATCCTATATGGCGGGTTTGGGGCGTTGTTAGGTGCCGTCCAGATGGGCCAGGTTAGCCAAATGCTGAGCCAGAATGACTTCCTTGGGGCCTTGGGAAACCTGGAAGGCTCGTTCCTGATCGGCATTGCGAGCATTGTCTACTCTCTCGCCATCGCCGTGATTCCCTTCATCGCCAAGCGGATCGTGAGTGGCGATGTGGGCGCCACAGCGAGGGATTTGGCCGGGGCCGCCGCCACGGCTCTGATCGCGGGAGTTGCTGCCGGCGAAGGAGTTGCTGCCGGCGTGGCTGCAGGAGCTGGAGCCGGTAGCGGGGGCACCACAACGGCCGGGGCCAACGGAAGCACACCAGCGGCGGCCGCAGGATCGAGGGCTACCGCCACTGGCGCCGGCAATAACCACCCTGCCCCCGCACAGGGAGGACCGGACCGCCTCGCAATGCAATCAGGAAGCACCCGGACTTCCAACGCCATCGGGGAGAGCAACGCGCCTGACGCACCGAATGGTTCAAGGGTACGTCAGGAATCTGGTGAGGCAGGCACCACCCTCCAGGGAGACACCAATACAACGGACGAATCTTCGCCAACGGCCGAAGGCGATGCAGAATTCATACGAAGCAATCTAGGCGCTGCGATAATGCCTGAAGCTTCCAAAAAGACTTCCGCCAATTCGGGTGCTCCGTCAACCGATTCCCGAGCGGCGAATTCAACAGCGAGTTCCTCTGCATCTCGCTCCGGAGGATCAAGTGGTCGAGGGCGATCGTCTCCGCGCCCATCAACGGCCCTCTCCCACCGTCACGGCATCGCAACATGGGGCGCTTACCACGCAGCGCGCCTCGCGACACGTGGTGTAGTTGCCGGCAGTCGAGCTGTCGGGAGCGCAGGTAGTGCGGCTGTCGACGCAATTCAGCATCCGGTGGACACAGCCGGCGATGTCGGAAGTAGCGCAGGGCGAGCAGCCGGCTCGGTCGTAAACGCCGCCACCAACGCAGCTCGGGCAGCCCGATCAGTCATTCACACGGTCTCGAATCCAGCGGAGCCCGTGCAGAAAGGTGCAAGCACGATCAAGGACGCGGTTACGAGTGCGGCAAGCCAAGTGACAACCACGGCGAAGGAAACTGTCGATGCTGCCAGAGAAGGATTCTCCCGCAGCTACGAACAGACTCGCCGCAACAACGAGGGAAATGCCAACGACAATCCAGAGGAATAAAGGAGGTCCACCATGGAAGCCACAAAGGCCGGTAAAGCGGAGATTGAACAGCCAACTCGACACAAGTACTACGAACTCTACGGATCGGAAATCGCGAGTGGCAACCGTGCATGGTTTCTTGCATTTCTCATGGTCCCGATTGCACTACTGGCGATCGGGTTTGCGGTCTTCGTTCGTCTTCAGCCACCGACGGTCATTCGCATAGGCCCCAACGGCGACGCTTCTGTGCTAGGCAGGCCTGCAAAGGGCGCGGTTACAGATCTCGCAACCGCCGGAACAGATCAATTCCTAGACGAGGCGTTTGCGAAGCGGTTTCTGACGGGCTATCTCAACTATTCTCCGGCCGATGTCGACGCGCACTGGGCGGGCAGTCTGAACATGATGACGCGCAGCCTGCGGGCGTACACGCTGAAGGCCATGGGAGACCAGGACCTGCGCAGCAAGATCGACGACGGCCAAATCCAGTCTGTCTTCCATCTCCGCGAACTCGACGCTGTTCCCAGTGAACCACTCACATACGTCGCCTACGGCGTGAAAGACGTTCACCAATTAAAAGACGGGATCGAAACAACTGATCACTTCGTCAACGAGTACCGCATCCGACTGATGCCCGACCGGCGCTCCGACGTAAATCCCGATGGGCTGTGGATCGCTGAGTACAGCGAGCGGCCTATCGATGGAGAGCGGCGGGACCGCATTCTGGCCGCGCCAGACCAACAGATTACACACGAGTAATGGAGGTAAGCGATGGAAACCGCGATCGCGAAATTGCCGGAAGACAAACCCCAATTGGTCAATACGCCAGCGCCAAAGCGCGCTCGCAAGTCGCGCTCCGCGGAGGCGATCGCGCGGTATTTTCTCGCCAAGGACGGCTCGTCGCCTGCAAAGCCAGAGTTGGGCGACGAAGCACAAAACGAGAGCGATGCGTTGATTCAAGCCTTTCGCTCAAAGGGCGGCGTGATCTACGTGGTCATGTCCTACCGCGCGGAAGCGGAGATACAGGGAGGCAATCCAATTTTGGTAAAGCGTCCGCTTGAGAAGTAGCGAACGCATGGGGTCAGCCACGAGTTTCAAAGAGGAGACACACCTGAAATAGGGCCACTGTCAGCCTCTCTTGAACCCTTATCGCACCTGCGATGAGGAATTCCATGCTGACCCGGTTTCCAATCCTGAAACCTGGTTCGGTTTACACCCACCCCTGACACGGGCAACCAGGCGAGAGGAGACGGGACCGGGACAGTCAGGTCTCTCGATCACTCATCTGGAGCGCCAGACAAGTGAGGAGAAAAGATGACAGCGAACAGGACACAATCCGAAGCGAGCGATTCGAAGCTCATCCTTGAACTGAAGATCGACGCAAACGGCAAAGTGACCCGCAAGGCCACTAAACTGGGCCGGAAAGACACGCTCGAGGGAAAGCTCCTCGCGCAACTCTATCCCGGCATCCGAGTAGCACGCGTAACTGTGCCGAGCGAATTGACGCCATACGAGCAATCGGTGGTCGAAAACAGCATGGCACAACTGAACTGGGGTGAAGTCGAGTATAAGCTTGTCGGTGCGAGCGGTTCGGCGAAGGACGGCAAGTTCTACTTTGTCGATCAGGCCAACGCAAAGCCAATCGTTGAGCGCTTTCAATATTGGCCGGAGGCGGCGATCGTGTACTTCTCGATCCTGATCTCCGACTGCAAGCTGATTATGGGTGAACCTGACCTCCGCATTGTTGTGGTCGCGGACCATGTCCTCGGCACCAACGATTGCCGCGGATGGCTTCGGGAATCGCTCTATCGCAAACTTCATCTGCGCAGGAATTGGTTTTGCCAATTCAGACTCGCGTTTGATGCGCGTGAACCTAAACAGGCCAAAGGTGCTTTGAAGGCGATGAGCGACCGCGTAGCAGACCTGCTCGGGGTCGACGTTATCCTGCCCGAAAGCTCCTGCAAGCCCAGCCTGAAGGGAGGAAGCCGGTTTCTCCCGCAGATAGGCGTCTCCGGCCGGCTGTACACAGGTCCCGCGGTGCTCGGAATCAAACAGTGGTCCCGGGTCTCCGAATATGGATCCAGTTACACGCTGGTTGAGCATGCTTCAGAAGAGGCTCTTCAGCTTGAGATCATGCCTCGAGCGATTGAGGAAGTTCGCAAGGTGAGGAAAGCCTGGGACGAAGGCGACTACAAAGAATTGCTGCAGCTGCTAGGCAAGTCCGAAGAAATCGCCACATTTGACGATTCCTTTGACCCCGACGTTCTGGAACGTGAAAACTATCGCGTTTCGGAAGGCTGGGAACCTGCAGAAGCAGTTCTTCTCGCCGACAAGAGCAGGAATAGCATCAGGATTCCCTACGTCTTGAATCAGTTTGACCGGAAGCTTGTCCGTTGGGCCTATCGAACGTGCACGAGCGGTGGGTTCAAACTGCCCGCGTTCGCGCTGGTGGACGACGGCGTTCTAGTCGAGCACGAAGGGAAGGTATTGGCCGCGTCTGATTGGATTCCCGAAGACACTGCCATTACATCTCTTTCATCCGAGCGGAGCCTCTGCATCCGGTATCCGATACGAATGCAAGAGGACCTCCTGCCCGTCCGTCACCTTATGGATGACGAACTCAGGCCTATGCTCAACAAGGCATTTGGCCGAAACCAGCTGCCCGATTCACTTTTCACCTACATTCTGAGGCGTCAACTTCGTATGGAGGGATCGTACATCCTTCACTCGCAGACGGCGAAGAAGAATGGAGGTGATTTCGATTTCGACACCGTCTGCGCGATGCCATCGGATCAGTTGCCAAGGTTCGTTGCCGGGGTAATCGCGTATGGGAACAGGTTCCAGGAAGGCGAACAGGGCAAAACCAAGCACGAGAAAGCCAAGTCGCCCTGGTGGAACATGCATCTGGTTGCCATGAAGGCGCGCGGAAACAGGATCGGCTCTATCACCGATCTGAAGACCTCGTGCCTGGCGGCCGGACGGGTTGATCTTGCCTACCTGCTTGTCAAGCAGTTGCAAAACGCTCTTGACTCGCTCAAGCACAAGGTCACAGTCGATGAGAAGGTGATTAGCGAAATACGGAAGGAAGTCGACCAAGCACCCTGGCTCAAGTACAAGCGCGAGCGCAGGGTATCGGATCTTCCTCCTTTCCTGAAGGTCGCAGATACCGACAAAATCGGACGGCTTTACAACCACGTTCGGAAGGAGATCGGCTTTCTTCTGGACGAAGAGACTCACGTGATCAAAGAAGCATCCGCGTTCGAGGATTTCCGAGGTCTGTTCACGGGTGCCAATATTACCAAGGACATGTTCGAGGAATGCCAGCTTATCAACTCGATCTACGGAGATGTCGCCAGTCAGATTATCCAGCGTGAGGAACAACTCAAGCAGGAATACAACAACGCTCAGGCGCTATGGGAAGCCGTGCGCAAGAGCGAAGACAAGGAGCAGCGGAGAGCAGCCGTACTCGCCCGTAACAAGGCGCAGTCCGCGCTCTGGGAATATGAGCAGGAATCGAAGGATCAGTTCAGCTCCCTTCACCTGTTCATTTCTTACTGGGCACAGGGGAAGCAGGACAATTCCCGAGCCTGGACTCAAGCTCTTGCAACAGTGGCCTCAAATGGACGCGGATCGGGAGCCGTCCTCTTCCACGCCTTTCCGCAAGAGGTCGTGGATGTCTTCGCGGAGCAAACCGGTGGAGAGAGCATACCGGTACGGCTGCCGAAGATGATCAACGGCTACATCCGATTCGACGATCAGCAACGGGCCTATCTCGTTGAGCGGATCGAAAACGAGGATGGGCCAGACGGAGAAAAGTGGATCTTCCTTTTCCAATACAAAGGGAAACGGACGCTGATCTTCGAGAATACGAGCGCTCCTAAAACTGAGGATCGCCCTTAACCTGTCGGGATGAGGTCGAGCTCCTGCCCGGCCTCTTCCCGCAGTTGTTTCCATCGCCCGGTCGAGGCGAGTGGGAGGACAGCATGAAGCCACTTTTGGGAGTAGCGCTCGCTCTTGCCGCCATCGGCGCCGGAGCGCAAACCACGAATTTCAGCCAAGTTCAACATATTGAGACGTCGCTCAATCACCTCACTGTCATTGATTTGGGCGAGCCTGTTCTCACCCTGGCAATCGCTGATCGCGACGCATTTCAGGTAGAGCGTCACGACGACAAGGTATTTCTCATGCCTCTGCGCGAAGGCATCTCGACAAATCTCTTTGTCTGGACCGCGTCGCGACAAGTGAGCTACGAGATCGATCCTGCCGGTGATCTTGCCAAGATGAACGTCGTTGTCCGCAATGCCCCGCAACCGGCACAACATGCCACCTCACAAAGTACGCAGGACCGTCAGACACCCAGCGACGAGGAAATCCGGAAGATTGCGTCACTGGTGCTAACGCAGGCATTAATGGGGACAGAGGACATTGCACGGGAAAGCAGCAAGACTGCAGCGAGCACTGTGAACGTCGAATTGGAACAGGTCTTTCGGTCGAAGGACTCGCTGTACTTGCGCTATACGATCAGCAATCTGTCGCCATCGCCATTCCGAATCACGACGCCTGATGTCAATGAACCACTGCCGACAGAACAGCCCATTTCCTTGCTGAGTCTCCGCGACCGCCAACTGTCCCCCCAGGCCTTTGCCGCATTCAAAGCCACACCGGGAGCCAGCGTTCCGGTCGTCAGCGCCGAGTCGCAGGTACGAGACCTCGCGCCCGGCCAGAAGGCAACAGGCGTCGTCAGCATTCGCGGGACCCAGGGCGACCCTCCGCAACTCTATCAACTGCACTTTGGCAACAGCCAAACCGGGGCTGTAACGGTTGAGGTAGTGCTCTGACCATGGATACCCGAGGCTATATAACGACGGCCGAGACCCGGCAGGCGCTTCGCGTGCTCTACCGCGAGGATGGGGAAACTAATCTCCAGAAAGCGTTTCTCAGTGCGCTTACAGACGACTTGAAACCAGTCAGCGAAG
>Ga0224530_1000883_pt1 | contig 17725 bp, 13 predicted proteins | sample CBST75metaG_FD_179873 | JGI IMG/M metagenome (GOLD analysis project Ga0224530, IMG submission 179873) | Peat soil microbial communities from Stordalen Mire, Sweden - C.B.S.T75 | ecosystem: Environmental > Terrestrial > Soil > Wetlands > Peat | place: Sweden: Norrbotten County, Stordalen Mire...
GGCTGCTGACTTTTGCCCTGGCGGGTTTCACCCCCCCGCTGAATACTCCTGCCTTTCTCTGGACATACGGGCCACCCGCCCGCTGCCGTCGATCTTCGCCCACCGCGTAGATTTCATTTCACGCTAAGGGCTTTTGCGACAACCCAAGATCACGCCCAGCAGGTCGGCGAACACAGGGCGACTTCGAAGACTGATCCGTACCTTGCGGGGGTTGTGATTCCCAGGTCTCCGAATCCAGACCTGCGCACCCTGCCTATTACCCGTTACAATAAATGGCATCTATGGCACCTGATGATCTGAGAACTGATGACGTTGACGAATCTGCTGTTGACGAGCCGACGGAACTTGAACTGGAGTCAGCACAGGACGAGGTCGCTTCAAAGCCTGCCGACACCGGGGATCCGGCTTCAATTGTCGAAGCTAAAATTCCACAGGATATTCGAGAGCGTTACGAGGTCTTCAGCTACAGAAATGCGGCCGTAATCCTGAGTGAAACAAGGAAGAATGAACTCGACGACCTTCTGAAAGCTCTGCGTGAGTTCAAAATTACCAAAACGATGATCCGGACCGCTGGCGGCAACGAGTCTGATATACCGAAGCTGTTTTCTACGACGCTACGTCCTTTAGGCTGGCACGAAACCGTTGTGCATGGCGACCTAATTGTGCAGAAGAGCTGGCACGAGCAGACAGGCATAAGGAGAGGCAAGGCCGTATTTGAAAAGCGATCCGAGGAACTTCGACGTGACCGGTATCTTGACGGCCATAAAATTGACTACGTGAAAGGCAGAGTCGCATTTGATCTAGAGTGGAACAGCAAGGATCAGACATTCGACAGAGACCTTTATGCGTTCAGCGCGTTTTTCCAGTGTGGCGTGATTGATGCAGGAGTATTGGTGACTCGAAGCGGTTCGCTCAATCCAGTATTCAGGGAACTCGGCCAAGCCTTGAAGAAAGATGGAGTAACACCTGACTTTAAGAGTTCTGGCGAGCCTCGCCTCACCTACGAGAAATATGGCGCCAGCACCACATGGATGGGAAAGCTACTGTATCGAATGAACGCTGGCAGGAACGGGGGCTGCCCGGTTCTCTTGATCGGCATCACGCCTAACTGCATCGAAGACTGGTCACCCGAGGAGACTGAAGCGAATCCCAGAGTGCCGGTATCAATACAAAATTCACCCGACGCGCAGCATAGCTAGTCGCCAACGGCAGCGATATTTACTCCGCTTCTTGAGTGGTTGGCATAGGTCTTCCATGTGGGCTCATATGACTCGTCAGCCTGATTTCCCCAACCAACCCATTTCTTGCGATCGCCGCGGGCAAACAGTTCGATGAACGGACCTGGGCTACAAGCCTCGATTAGCTCGTATTGCTCATCAGGCTTGCGCGAATGCTCTCGCTTTCGGCTGCTCAGGTAATTCACTTGGGTGCGGCCCGGCTTGAGAGTGCGGGCGTTTTTTCCCCTCACGCCGAACAGAATCAACTCCGTCACGTTGCGAAAGTAAAATCCAACGCCGCGACCGTCAGATCCCCCATCCTTTCGAATTTTGTGCCAGACCAAATTGCTTTTGTACTGAAAGCCCCACGCTTGTAGCACGGCGATACCATCAGGAAGCAGAGCATTGGGAACCCAAAGATAAAGGTGAGAAGTATCCTCTGCTATATCGGAAACCGGGAGACCTTTAATGTCGTCCAATGTCATGGTCCCGTAGCGAGCTAGACGCTTATGTTCGGGAGCGATCTTGCCAGTCCGGTTTTTAAACTGCCAGGGCGGATCCGCCAGGATGGTGCTGAACCTGCGACCACCGGCAAAATTCAGCAGATCTTCGCCAGCCACAGTGAGGGGCAGACCGAAGTCAAGAACACGCTTGCTCGAACTACTACCTCCAGCGATGCGCTTGACAGCGGCTGGTTTGTCGCCCGCATAGAATTCCCTAATGTTACTCATGCCTTGCACCTGCAAATAGAGGCCAATGTTCGGAAACATATTTCTCTGCTGCATCGCGTATCACCCACGCCGTCGAGACTTTCTTCTGCTTAGCGATGATCTCAAGAGATGAGTAGACTTCCGCAGGAAACGTAACAGAGGTTCGGGTTGAGGGTTCGCTTTCGGCACTACGCGCCATCGGTGTTCCCCTTTTGCATATGCACCACTTTACACCATGTGGGTGCAATTTCAAGGCAATTATTTCACGACGACATGCCCTCTGAATGAGGAAAATTGGAGGCGGGTAGCGCAGATCCCATCAGTCCAAGAAGTGGGTGCCCCATGTCCGGATTTTCGGACCTGCGAGATTATTCAAGTCAACTGTCGTCAACAGCACAATGCGCTCATTCAAAGCGATTTATGGTACGGCATCCTGATCGGTACCGACAAACGCCGCAGGGCCCACGGTCCGGGAACAGGGAAGTGTCTGAGTCGTCGCCAATTCGGAGATTGCCGCTCGGTAAACATCGTAGAACCGGCAGGTCAGACTACAGGGGATCCTGATCCATCTTGTGCGCGATGGCTACTTGGCCAAGCCGTCGAGTTTTTAGGCAAGATCGGCTTTGTAGGCAAAGCCCCAGGGGCTGAACAGGCTGCGGAAAAACTCGGGGTTTTGGGTGGCATTGGCGCAAAGTGTTCCTCCGTGGCTGAAGCCAGCGTTGATTCTGTTGGCGTTATGCGGGGGTTAAAACCCCCGCCTCCCTCCGGCCTCAACGTGGCGCAGATCGGCAAGTTCTCCTCCGACCGGGCCATCCGCGACCGCTGCGCCGGCATCTGAAAGACCTGGCCGGTAAAGATCCAGTTGTAGCGGCCCGGTGCGGTAATCTGAAGAGCGTACCTACTTCCCTTCCCGCACCGGGTGAAACTCTTGATTGTCGAAATTGAAGCGCTGACGAAAGTCTACGAGTCGAAGCTCCGCGTGGTGGCCGTGGACGGCATCGACCTGGAACTGCAACAGGGCGAAATTTTCGGTCTGCTGGGGCCGAACGGGGCCGGCAAAACCACCACCATCTCCATCGCAACCACGCGCACTCTGCCCACCAGCGGAACGGTGCGGATTGCCGGGATCGATGTAGTCCAGCATCCGGCTCATGCGCGGCGGCTGATCGGCGTGGTGCCGCAGTTCAATACGCTGGACCGCTCGCTCACCGTCTATGAGAACCTCTACTTCCATTGCCGCTACTTCGGCTTCTCGCACTCCCATGCCAAATTCCGCTCGCTTGAGCTGCTGGCCCAGTTCCTGCTCACCGAGCGCAAAGACGTGTATCCCACGCAACTCTCTGGCGGCCTGGCCCAACGGGTGCAGATTGCACGCGCCATCGCCCATCGGCCCACGGTGCTGTTCCTTGACGAGCCAAGCGCCGGGCTCGACCCGCAGAGCCGCATGGCAATGTGGACGGCGGTCGAGGGGTTGCGCAAGGAAGGCATCACCGTGCTGCTCACTACGCACTACATGGAAGAGGCCGACTCGCTCTCTGACCGCGTGGCCATCATCGACTCTGGCCGCGTGCTGGCCCTTGGGTCGCCGGAAAAGCTGAAGTCCACCTTTGGAGCGCACACCATCTTCAACATCAAATTGAAGTCGCTGGAGGGTTTGCAGCCGATTGTCGCCACCCTCAAGGCGCGCGGTGACGTAACCAGCGCCGAGGCTACCGCCGACGGGCTGCGAGTGATTGGAGCCACTGCCGACGGGTTGCTCCCTGACCTCGTGCAGGCGACAGCGGGGCACGGACTGCGCGATCTGGCCATTACCGAGCCCAGCCTGGAGACGGTCTTCATCCAATTGACGGGGAGGGACTTGCGTGAATAGCACGACAGCGGTCAGAGATCGGGAATCAGGCATCGGAGAAGCTGCGCGCCACGGCTCCGGAATCTTCTTCAAGGCGTTCCTGGGGCTGTTTTTGCGCGACCTGCGGGTATTGACGCGGGAGTTTCTTCCCTTTGTGTTGCGGGTGGGGATGCAGCCGCTGCTTTTTCTCTTCGTCTTCACCTTCATCCTGCCGCGCATGGCCAGCGGAAACCCGATGGCCACCGGCGGCGGCGTGGACTTCGGCACCATCCTCCTGCCGGGGCTGATGGCCGTGGCCATCATGTTCTCAGGCATCGCCGCCGTGGCGCTGCCGCTGTCGTCGGAGTTCGGCATTACGCGCGAAATCGACGACCGGGTAATGTGTCCGCTGCCCTTGTGGGCCGTGGCTCTTGAGAAAGTCTGCTTCAGCGCCATGCAGAGCATCATCGCCGCCCTGCTGGTGATTCCCATGGCCTACTACATTCCCGCCGTGCCGGTGCGGGCCAACGTGGCCAACTGGTTTCTGCTGGCGTTGGTGCTGGTGCTGGCCAGTTTGCTGGCCGGATCGCTGGGTCTGGTGATCGGCTCCACGGTGAGTCCGAAGCAAATTGGCCTTGTCTTCTCCATCATCGTGGTGCCCATTACCTTTTTGGGATGCGTCTACTATCCCTGGGCCTACCTCTACAAGATTCGCTGGCTCCAGGTGGGCGTGCTCTTCAATCCCATCGTCTACATGAGCGAGGGTCTGCGCGCCGCTGTAACTCCCAGCATCGCGCACATGCCTTGGTGGGCGATCCTGGTGGCGCTGGTGTTTTTCACCGCCGCGCTGGGCAGATGGGGCCTGCACGGCTTTTTGGGCAGAGTGCTGTCGTAAGTTGAAGCCAGCGCATCTCAATAGAATGCCCGGCGAAACTTTTTTCTGCCGCCGGGGTCTTACAGATAGTCGTAAGACTGGCATCTCACCGGCTCTTCCGCAGGCTCGCAGACCATGGCGTTTGCCCGCAGTGTGACGCTCACGGCAATTCGGGGTCACGCATTGAAATAGCAGGAGCCGATCACTGCGCCCAGGAAGGTCCAGGAAGCATTGCCGCAAACCGCTCAAATGACGACCAATGGCGCAGTTCACCGCTCGAATTCCCAAAACTTCCACCTGCCGCTCTTTTTGCTTCGGGTTTTTCCAATCGTTCTGGCCCCAGCCTTGCTTGTCCTGGCAGGTTGCGGCGGAGGCGTAGCCGCCAACCCCTCCAACGGCACCTTTTCCATCTCTCCCGGCACCGGCTCCATTGACACCAATTGCACCGGCTGCAATACGGCCAATGCGCAGGGCACCTCGGTGGAGCAGTTCACCGCGACGCTCGCCAGCGGAGGCGCGGCGACCGTCGCCTGGTCGGTCACCGGCGGGGATGCAAATAGCGGACCCGGCGCCATTACCTCGACCGGCCAATACACGCCTCCCAGCTATCTGACGGCCGACAGCGTCTCGGTGGTGGTGACCGCGGCCCTCAGTTCCAACTCCAGCGTAACGGCAACCGCCGTGCTGACCGTTACGCCGGGATTCCTGCAACCGCTCACGCCAGAGAACGCGGCCTTGGGCGCGAATGGGCAAGTGACCATCACCGGCCTGCTGGCCGAAGCAGGCGGCGCCACCGACATCAATTTCGTGCTTGCGAACACCGCCACCGGCTCAACCGGGGGCCAAGGCTCGCTGGGCTCGACAAGCTGCCAGCGCAGCACTTCCACATTCACCTCATGCACGGTCACCTACTCGGCGCCGTCATCGATCTCGGCCACCGGCGCCACCTATCTCGTGGCCACGGCTGGCATCTCGGCCTCAAAAACCGCAACCGAAATACTGCTGAACACTGCCGGAATCTCGAGTAATCCCGCCACCCACCAGGCGCAGTTGACCACGCCGGTTTCGCTGGGCAGCTCGGGCGGCAACAACAACGATTACGACACCACGACAAGCGCGGGAACGACCTATATCGCGGACTGTTGCGGCGGAACACTGGGATCGCTCATCCAGGACGGCAGCAATCGCCAGTACCTGCTCAGCAACAACCACGTGCTGGCGCGCAGCGACCACGCCAGCGTCGGCGACATGATCGTCCAGCCGGGGCTCATTGACAACAACTGCACGCCCAACGGAAACGGCGGCGGCACCACGCCCGTGGGCTCGCTCACCGGCTGGCTTGCGCTCAGCTCCAGCCTCACCAATGCGGACGCAGCCATCGCCCAGGTGGATTCCGGCGCTGTGAGCACAAGCGGCAGCATTCTCGAGCTGGGCGCGCGCCAGTCTGACGGCACACTGGCCGCCGCGCCTCCCGGCATCTCCTCCACCGGAGGCAAAGGCGAGACGGCTTCCCTCTCAATGACGGTTGCCAAAAGCGGCCGGACGACGGGGCTGACGTGCGCCGGCGTTTCGGCGCTCGATCTTGACGTTAGCGTCGATTACTTCACTGACTGCGCCGAAACCAAGCCTTATCTGACCAAGACCTACACCAATCAACTGGCCATCAGCGGCAACCAATTCAGCGATGCGGGCGACTCCGGTTCGCTGGTGGTGGATGCCTCCAACGCCGAACCCGTGGGCCTGTTCTTTGCCGGCGGCAGAGACGCATCCGGCGTAAGCCAGGGAGTGGCAAATCCCGCGCCCGACGTGCTGAGCGAGTTGAGTGCGCACGTGGGCAGCGGAACCACTTATACCTTTGTGGGCACCGCCGATCACTCGGTCAGTTGCCTCAACTATGGCGACGGCACGGTCGCCGCGGCACAGGCTCGCGCGCTCGCTGACGCTGAGAACCTGCGCGCCCAGCAGGCGCAGTCAGAGGCTCGCATGTTGATCAACCCCTCGGCCGGCATTCTGGGCGTAAGCACTGGCAAGAGCAGCGACCATCCCGGCGAGGGCGCGGTCGTTGTCTATGTGGACGAGAACATGAATGCAAGCGCGCCGGCCACAGTGAACGGCGTGCGCACCGTGGTCATTCCCACCACCGCCCGCGCGGTGGCCTTCGGCTCGGCGCCGCAAACTCCTTTTGAAGCCCGCTCCGGCGGCCCGGCCTTGCCCGCCGCGGTTCTCACCACGGCGGTGGCCATCAAACAGCAGAACGCCCGCAGCCTGATGAAACGCAATCCGGCATTCTTCGGCGTGGGCGTCGGCCAGAGTCTGGACAACCCGAAAGAAGCCGCGCTGGTCATCTACGTTGACCGCAAGCGGATTCCCGCCCAACTGCCCCAAACCGTGGACGGCCTGCGCACCCGCTACGTGGTGATGGACCGGCTGCACGTGACGCGCTCGTATGCGTCGACGGTGCAGTCGAAACATCACTGCATGGCGCATCCGCCAGCGGCCCAGCCCACCGGCTTTGACCCGCTCCATCTATTCACGACGCGTACTTTGAAGCTGAATTAGGGTCTGTCCACCCTACCCCGGCGAATCGCATGGGTGCCCCACCTTCGCCGATTCGCGTCTTTTGCGAATCGGTTAAGGTCGGATAGGATGCGCCTCACAAGGCCGCCACAGCCGTTTTCTTGGCCGCAGCCGTCAGGCTTGGATCGTCGGGAATAAAGAGCTGGAAGACCGCGCCGGAGTTTTTCCCCTGGGCATCCGTGCCCTGCGCGGCCGTGCGGCTGCGCACATGCACCATTCCGTTGTGCTTCACGATGATCTCGTGGCTCACCCACAGACCCAGGCCGGTTCCGGTCACTTCCTTGGTGGTGAAAAAAGCCTCAAATGCGCGCTCGCGCACCGCCGGCTCCATTCCCGCTCCGGTGTCGGCCACGGCAAAGCGCACTCCCGTCTGCGAGGGATCCTTCCAGTTGCGCGAGCGCCGGGCGCGAATCCGCAGGCGTCCTCCGGCGCTGATGGCGTCAATCGCATTGCCCACCAGGTTGGCAAAAACCTGGCGTATCTCTCCGGCAAAGCAGAACAGGTCCATCTCCGGGTCGTAGTCCCGTTCCACCTGGATATGCAGCGCATCCAGCTTGCCGTGATAAAGCGTAAGCACGGAATCGAGCAGCTCCTTCATTTTCACGCGGGCCGGCAAAGTGGATTGGCGGTAGAAGCGCAGGGTTTGCTGGGTAATCTCCGCAATGCGCTGGGCCTCATGCTCGGCCATCACCACGTAATTCAGCGCCGGATCCTGAAGTTGGCAAAAATTGCGCAGCAGAAAGAGCAAGTTGGTGATGGCTTCGAGCGGATTGTTGATCTCGTGGGCGATTGAGGCAGCCAGGCGTCCGGTTGCGGCCAGCTTTTCAGTCTTGCGCAGGGCATCCTCGGCGTGCTTGCGTGCGCTGGCGTCGAGCACGATGACACCCACCCAGCGCACCTGCCGCGGGGTGGTCCGTACCGGGTAGGCGCTAACCAGCCAGGTCCATGGCCGGCTGGGACTGCCACCCTGGCCACTAAGTTCCAGATTGTGCATCGGCTCCTCTTCGGCAAAGACCCGCAGCACAATGTCTTCCAGATCCTTTGCCACCGGTTGCGGAAGCAATTCCAGCAGCGTCCGGCCCAGGTGGCGGCTCAGCGCGGCCCCGGTCATGCTCGCAAATACACTGTTCACGCGCACAAACCGGCAACGGCGATCAAAGAAGGCCAGACCGATCGGCGCGTTGGCCAGCATCGAGTCCAACAGAGAGAGCGTGTCGTTGAGCCCTGAACGCTGCTCCTCGATGGAGGCAACCATGCGGTTGAATGCCTCAATCAGGTCGCCCATCTCGTTCTGCACCGTCACCGGCAGCGGGAAGTTCCCGCTGCCCTCGGGCGAACCCATCAGGGCGCGGGTGCCGCGGTGAAGAATGGCCAACGGCCGGGAGATCGAGCGGGCCATGAACCACACCAGCAGCGCCGAAGCCAATATCCAGATAATGCCGAAGATCACCGTGCCGCGCAGAACGGTGTTCAGTTGCTCATGGTCCCAGTCGCGATCCGCCTCTACCCAGGCAAAGCCGCGCAAGTACCCGTCGATATAAATGGCCTTCACACACTCTGAGCGATCGCCTTCCAGAGTGAAGACTCTGGGCTCTTCGTGCCGCACCAGCGGAATCTGCTTGCGTTCATCTGGATCCAGCGCAGCCTGCTCAACCTCTCCCTCGCTGACGAAGAGCACGTTGCCAACCTGATCGGTCACCTTGGCGATGGCCACGTCGGGGGAGTCGCCCATCAACTTCACCGATCGCCCCGTCCACTCTGGCTGGTTCTGCAGCAGCGCTTCCCTGGCCTGCAACGCCACAAAAGTGGCGTGATGCGTCAACAGCTTCTGTCCGTGCAGCGAGACCTCCTGCGCCTGCTGACGGATCAGCAGCACGGCAAAAAGCCCGATGGAAAGCGCTTCGAGCAGCACCAGGCCTGCCAGCATCTGCCATCGAATCGAACGCGGCCACCAGCGCATGGGCAAGACCCCAACCTCCGTGAAAATCGTGAGCCTCAGTGTACCGGATTGCTTGCGCAATCGGCATCTTATCTTTGCTTTGCAGCCAGCGCCCTGGCGATCTGCACACCGTGGAAACGGCCGTTCTCGATGAAGATCTCGTTGGTGCGCCTGCCGGCCACAATCACCCCGGCAAGGTAGATGCCCGGCACATTGCTCTCCAGCGTCTCGGCATTGCACATCGGCAGCCGGTCGGGGCCCTCCGAGCGCACACCCAGCCGCTTCAGGAAGTCGAAGTCGGGGTGGTAGCCGGTCATGGCGAAGACAAAATCGTTGTGGAGCGTGACGCGGCCCTCTGGCGTCTCCACCACCACCGCATCCTGCGTGATCTCAACCGCGCGCGACTTGAAGTACGCCTTGATTTCGCCATTTTTGATGCGGTTTTCAATGTCCGGCTTGATCCAATACTTCACGTGCTGGTGCATTTCGGCGTCGCGATGCACCAGCGTCACCCGCGCACCATGCCGCCACAGCTCCAGCGCCGCAATCGCCGCCGAGTTCTTGCCGCCGATCACCATCACGTCCATCTCAAAGTAGGGGTGGGGATCCTTGTAGTAGTGATGCACCTTGCTCAGGCTCTCGCCGGGAATGCCCAGCGGGTTGGGCAAGTCATAGTAGCCAATGGAAATGGCCAGCTTGCGCCCTTGCAACTCTCCCGTGCGGCCAAAGCGGTCCATCGTATGCACCGTGAAGTCCCCATCGGCGCCCGTCACCCGCTCTACGCGCTGGTACTGGCGCACGTCCAGCTTGTAGTAGGCCGCCACCTGGCGGTAATACTCCAGAGCCTCGATGCGCGTGGGCTTGGCGTTCGGGCTAGCGAAGGGAATGCCGCCAATCTCCAGCAGTTCCGATGTGGTGAAGAAGGTCATGTGCTCCGGGTAGTGGAAGAGCGAGTTGCACAGGCAACCCTTGTCCACCACCACCACGCGAAGACCGGCCTTCTGCGCCTCGATGGCGCAGGCCAGCCCGGTGGGGCCGGCGCCGATGACCAAAAAATCGAAAACCTCGTTCTGCGTTCCCGCAGTTTCCAAAGTTGGGTCGCTCATGGCTCTAGCTTAGGCCATGACGGCGGTTTCCGGGAGATCTGGACACGTCCGGCGCATATAAATCCGATGAGGGGTTCAGGCTTTAGCCCCACAGTTGTAGATCGCCGATTCCGGAAGGATCCGGGTGCCCCAGGTCTCGTTCAGAATCGAGAACTGGGAGTCAGCATGTGGAGATGGAGCAGACCTACGACGCTTTCGGCAACGTAACCGGCGATAACACGAACCAGTATCTCTACGACGGCGATGGAACGCGCGTGGCCAATGACTACATCCTCTCCTCTCGGGCAAGCGATGACCGAGATGACCTGAACGCCAACAACACCGAGACCTGGGCGCACACCAACGTCTGGGCGGGTGGCAAGCTCATGGCCACCTACGACAATACAGGCAACGGCCTGCGCTTCTATCTGGTCGATCCGCTAGGCACGCAGCGCGCCCAAACCAATTCCATCGGCGAAGGGGAGCAGACCTGCCACCTCAGCGACGAAGCACTTTTGGTCCATATGCTGAATGCCTGAAAGCGGCTTCCAGAGCTAGCGAAACAGCCCGCATGCTGCTTCGCTTTGTGCAAATCCCTCTTGCAAGTCGCGGCAAAATCGTTGCTTAGCTCTGCGCTGCGAAATCAGTGGCTTGCGCAAATCTCACTTAAAGGTTTAGTCTTTCTGCGATTCCCGTTGTCTGTGATTCCTGAAGCCAATCATCTTCGTTTGAACAGCCCGGGCTGGAACTGAGCGAAAGGTGTGCTCTTTGTACGTTCTAGCTCACATAGGCCTGGCCTGATTCAGTACCAGTTGGTTTGAAAAGGTGTGTGTCCGCATGCGATATGTCCTTTGCTCCTTCTTCGCGCTCTGCTCTTGCTCGGCCCGCCGGCTTTTTTCACTAAAGAATGTTGCTGGAACAGCATCGCACAGGATCTCTGGGGCGGTTGCGCTGCTGGCGCTCGGAATGCTTTGTTTTTCGCCACAAGTGCTGGCAGCTACAGACCGGTCGTCATACATTCCGTACGACAGCATCTGGAACACTCCACCCGACTCATCATGGGTGGCCCTGGACACTGTGCATCAGCAAATCTTTACAGCTTGGCCAACTCTGGACCGCATAGACGTTCTCTCCACGACGGATTATCACTTGATCAAGTCCATCACGGTGCCATCTCCTTCGTCCCTGGACATCTCACCGGATGGAACCACGCTCGCTGTTTCCACAACCAGCGCGCACATTCAGTTTTTCAACACCGCAACGCTCGCCAAGACAAATGATATGGTTTTCCCGGAAACCGTAGTGAATATTACCGCTTTCCTCTATACGGCCAACGGCAATGCCTTGATCCGCGCCTTGCAGCAGGTTGATAACGGCCGGTTCGGAGCGCCCAACATCGTCGGCCTTACTGCCTACTGGAACCTGTCGTCCAATACCTACTCCTCTACTTCTCAAACAGGGGATACCGCAGGCACCGCTTATAGCGGGACTGGTCCTCTGGCCCGCAGTGGCGACTATTCCAAAATTATATTGGGGGATACTACCGGCGCAGGCATGATTCAGATTATTGATGGAAACAGCGGGCGGATTCTTTGGACAAATGATCTTATAAGCAGCAGTACGCTCATAAATCCTGAAGACGGCGCTGCTTATGGCGTCGCTAACAAGGACGGCAGCCGCTACGCCATCTGTGTTACCCCTGACGGAAATCAAGATCTGATCATTCTGGATTCCTCCTTTAACCCAATTTACCAGGATCAAGGCGAATGCCGCGGAATGATCTTCAGCGGCGATGGACAATCGCTGTATCGCTTGGGAAGTTACGGGCCTATCAACTACACGCAGGTTCTGGATATGTCCACGTTCACTCCGCGGAACGTGCCAACCTACAGCAGTCAGGAAGCCCAGAACTTCTATGCGGGACAACAAACGTATTGGCAGGCGGCCGACAACTCAGGAATGGTCTACGGAGTTTCCCCGGTCGGAGCACCCTTGCCGGGCATGTCTGACAGCAGTGCCTGGATAGCTCTGGATACGACTGTCGCCACTCCGCCACAAACACCCAGCCCCAACGTCCCAGTGCAGATCGTCCGCGTCTTCGACAATATCGGATCGCCACAAGGCGGAGATACCATTCGATTGCTCTGCTCCGGTGTGAGTGTGATTTCCTCTAATACTGATTACGAAGAGGTAGCTGCAGGCCCCATCTCGGTGACGATTGGCGGGGTTACGGCAACAAACGTGGCCGTTTCTATAAGCCCACCGTCGCCCATTTTCAGTTTGAGCATCGTCACTGTCACCACTCCTCCGGGTGTGGCCGGGCTGGCCGACGTGGTCCTTTCCATGAATGGGAACTCTTACACGGCAGCCAAGAGCTTTCAATATGCCAACAGCAGGACGATCTTTCCCTTTGCTACCACTCCCAACTTCCTGCTTTATGATGCATTCCGCAACAGGGTCTATGCCGCCAACAAGGATCATGTCGAAGTGATCGATGTTGCGACGAAGGCGGTTCTTACACCGCTTGTGCCCGCCTCCGGTAAGTTGTCAAGCTCTCAGTTCGCTGGACTTTCGCTGTCGCCGGACGGAAATCGCCTCTACATTGCATTGCGGATCGTGGCGCGAATCTGATTCACATGCTCGATCTTACGAGTCCGGGCAAGGGTTACAGCCTCAATGTTGGCGCAGGAATCGGTTTGAACACGCCTCTTTCACCAGGCCGAGTCTTTGAGCTTTCCAATGGGAAACTGCTCGGGAGCGGCACTTATGTCAACAGCTACGGACAAGCTGACGGTCTATTTGTGGTCAATCCGGCCACCTCGACGAGTGACTGGGCAAGGGATGTATTTGGAGTACCGATTCCAGGGTTTGTATGGAATACAACGAACCACGGAGAGACCGCCCTGATCGATATGAACAATATCGACATATACCAAGTCAATAACATTGGCCTGTGGAATGCCAACTCATCAAGCAATATAGCTCCTAACAGCACTCGCTTGAATTTCTTGGAAGGCGCAGCCAATGAAGATGGGACGGTTATTGCGTTGGGAGCGCCCTATCCCCCACCGTCACTTTCAGAGAACGTTTTCGTAGGTCCTGAGATCCTCGATTTCAACCAGGATTCCGTCGGCTTCATAGAGCAGTCTTTCGATATGGCAGAAGGTGGCGGGAATCCGGGCATGTCCCTCCACCCCAGCGGCTCACTCATTTACTTGGCAAGCAACCTGACTGGTACGGATTTCCCAAACCCGCAGCCATCGGTTGAGATCTACGACCTGCATACCTTGCAGCCCACCGCGTCCATCGTTTTTCCAGAGGCAGGCGTAGTTTCCAATTCTCCATTCACCGATCACATGCTGACGGCGGACAGTACGGGCCGCACTTACTTCGGCGTTACAAAATCGGGCGTCACGATGATTGCGCTCAACACCATACCGCTGTCCATCGGCAATCTGCAGCCAGCATACGTCCAGCCTCAAACTAGCCCGACTATCACCGTGCGCGGCAGCGGTTTCCAGACCGGCGCCGCGGTCACCATTGGGGGAGCACAAGCCGCGACCACATATGTGGATGAGAACACGCTCACTGTCCAGGCTCCTCCCCTTGCTCCTGGGTGGTCGGATGTTACCGTTACCCTGCCCAGCGGGGCCACCTACACTACCCCCGCGTTACTGCAGATCACCGGGTCACAGCCAGCGGTCACGCCGTCCGTCTCTGGATTCTCTCCTGCCTCGGCTCTTGTCTTAACCGCCACTGGAGATACGGAATCCGTCACAGTTCTAGGCTCAGGCTTTGAGGCTGACGACACAGTCGAGATCGGCGGACTGCCAGTCTCTAGCGCGTATATCGATTCAGGCCATATTCAGGCAACGATTCCCGCGTCTGTCGCCGGTACAGCAGGTTCCGCTTCTGTTGCCGTTATCTCCCCGTATGCAGGCACCTCGAACCTCCTGGCGCTGCCATTACTCAATCCGGTTCCAGTGCTACAATCCGATCCCATAACAGTTGTCCCTAACGGCGGAATAAGTCTCCAGTTTTCCGGAACCACTTTCGTTGCCGGGTCCACAATTCAGTGGAACGGACAGAACCTACCAACGCAGTTTACAAGTGGTTCAACGCAATCAGTTTTGGCGCAAACAAACGCTGGGGCGCAGGCCGGAACCGCAACTGTTACGGTATTCAATCCGCCGCCCGGCGGCGGGGTCTCTAATCCCATCAGTGTCGATGTTTCGCCTGCGCATCCGGTACTCTACCTGGTGGCGTTAAACACGAACAGCGAAGCAAGCTACTACTTATTTCCATTTACCTTGAACTTTGGAAATGTCAGTCCAAATATGTCGGGAACATACGATTTGTGGTTCTTTAATCACGGCACGGCAGCCTACGTTCTATCATCTATAGCCGTAACGCCGGGGCCGTTCTCTGTAGAGAGCCCCCAGTGTCCCGCGACTCCTCCCGGACCTGCCACTAACTGCACACCGCAGGTGACTTTTTCGCCAACTGATAGTAACCCGGCCAGCGCTACACTTACCATCACCGATAATGCGCCGGGAAGTCCGCACATCGTCACACTCGTTGGAAGCGGCACTCCTAATCTTGTGCCTGTGGTTACCTTGGACAATATCCAAATGCTCGCCCAGACCACTACCGCCGTGGTTGTGGGGAATGCTATTGTGGGCGGCCCCTCCATCTCGGCAACTACATGGGTGGAATATGGAACCGACCAAACCTTGAGCACCTTCAGCCAGACCCCCTCCACTACCTTCGACGGCGACCGGCCTGTAGGGATAAGCTATGTGGGGGACTCCATCAGCGGGCTTACGCCAGGCACCCAGTACGCTGCGCGCCTTGTCGTCCAGACAGCCTGGGGCACCGGGAAATCCAGCATACAATCCTTCTTTACTTCCTAGCTTGTTCCTTCACTCACCCTGGCAACCAATACTCTATCTTCGACTGTAACTGCCGGCCAAACCGCGTCTTATTCGTTAGTCGTTAATGGTGTCGGAAGCGGATATAGTAAAAATGTAACGGTTACCTGTTCCGGCGCGCCTCAAGGCGCTACTTGCACCGCAAATCCAGTGCAATTCGCTGTGGCCGCAACCGGCACAAACGTTACTGTTACTGTCACCACAACAGCCAGCACCGCCGCACACACTGCCTCGGCTAGTGATGGATGGAACCTCGCATTTGGCTTGCTCTTTGGAACTGGCGTCATTGCTTTCCGTAAGAAACTGCGCCGTGCGGGTTTGCTTCTGTGCCTTGCCGCTTTGGCTTTCACAATCGCATCCTGCGGTGGCGGCAGCGGATCAAGCTCTGGTTCTGGGGGCGGCACTGGTCCTGGTGGAAGCACAACGTCCACACCTCCAGGAACCTATCCGCTAACCATCAACGCAACTACTGAAGGGACTTATAGCTCTGTCGTGGTCCTCTTGAACGTACAGTAAGATGTATCTCTTGAGCCGGGATATGAGGAGCGCAGGGCGCTGCACCCTCAACCCTTCGCTTCTTTCTGGCGAAGGATGGAAGACGACGAACCGCAGCGGCCTTTGCTCCTCCCGCCCTTTGCAGAATCGTGAAGGATGATGGATTACTCATTGCTGACTGGTAAAGGATGAAAAGGCGGGGCGGCAAACTCGTCGCTCCTCGGGTACCAACGACTTGAGTGAGTTTCTGCCCGTCCACGGCATTTCCGAAAACGCTATAGTGGCAGATTGAGACGTGGGCTACTCGCCCGGCGTAGCCGCCGGATCTTTCGTGAATATAACCGCAGTCAACGATGCCCTGTATCCAGGGCAATCGCATCCTCAATGCTGCTGGATGGAAACCGTAAAGCCGGGTCCTGGCAGGCATGTGGCAGTGGTAAATCGATTGATGCATGTGGCACAATACTTGGCGATACAGATAAGGCAGTTCCAGCGGCGCAAAAGCAGGAGAAGTTTTTTGATGAAAGACAACGTTGCGTTCTGAGAGCAGATTTCGCTGCTTCCCTCTGTGTCACTTCTCTGCTTGGCGGATGAGGTAGCGGCGGTTCCTCCTCCAGTACGCCTCCCGCGAAGACCACCCCAACCATCACCTGGGCTACACCACCGGCGGTTGCGGTGGGAACCGCCCTGAGTTCCACGCAGTTGGACGCGACGGTCAGCGTCGCAGGCAGTTTCAGCTACTTGCCACCCGCGGGCGCGGTGCTGTCGGCCGCAGGAACTACCACGCTCACCACTACCTTTACACCCACAGACACCGCCGACTACAACTCCGCCACAGACAGCGTCTCCCTGGCGGTCACCTCGGCTTCCGGGCATGCTTATTCGTGAAGCAATGTGAAGATTGTGGCCGGAGGCTACGTTTCGGGACTGTACTTTCATCCCAAACAACCGGGCCTGATGTATGCGCGCACCGACATGGGCGGCGCCTACCGCTGGGGACCGAACGACACCCAATGGGTGCCGCTGCTGGATTGGATCAGCCCGGCGACCTGGTGGTACGGAGGCCCGGAGGCCATCTGCCTTGATCCCAGCGATCCCAACCGCCTGTATATAGCCGTCGGCGAGTACGCCGCGGAAAACTGGGGCGGAAACGGCGCCATGCGCACCTTTGGAACGGTGTACGTCGGCACCAACGGCCGCGGAATCATCTTGGGAACAAGCGCCGACTAAACCGAATGCGATCGGCTTCGACTTGGATCCGATCGCACTCGCCCTTCCACTTGGTTTGCCTACCGGCTCGGCTGCTGGACAGCTACAGCATTTTCGATTCTGCTCTTTACAGAAACCAGGAAGCTGAGTGGCTTTTTTCTTAAGAAAAAGCCATCTCGCACGATCTTCAAATGGCAACATGGGAATCGAAAATGCTCTAGGGCGTGTCATCAAATTAGCCAAATGGCAGCGGCTACGAGGTAGACGGCGGCCAGGAAGTTACGCGCGGTTTTGTCGTAACGGGTAGCGATGGCGCGGTATTGCTTAAGCTTCTGGAAGAAGTTTTCGATCAAATGGCGGGCCTTATAAAGATCCTTATCGTACTCGCGTTGTACTTTACGGTTGGCTTTGGGCGGAATGACTGCCGTTTTTCCCGCCTGCTGCCAAGGAATCAGCACCCGCTCATCGGCGTCGTAGCCCTTGTCGGCCAGCAGAGTGTCGGAGTCCAGTTGCGGCAGCAGTACATCGGCGCCTTCCAAGTCGCAAGCCTGTCCTCCGGTCAGACAAAAACCGAGGGGATTGCCCAAAGCATCGACTGTGGCGTGAATCTTGGTGCTCAATCCGCCTTTGCTGCGCCCGATGGCTTGATCCGAGCCCCCTTTTTCAGCGCTCCCGCGCTGTGTTGATGGGCACGTACAATGGTCGCATCAATCATGGCGTATTCGTTGTCGGCATCTTGGGCCAGATGCTAAGAACTTATCCGTAAATAGTGTCGAACCTGATACGTGCAGGCAAATAGCCGGAAGCAGAGGGTGCAAGTTGGGTGAAGATACGGTTCAGGATGGCACAGATCAAGTCGT
>Ga0224530_1000884_pt1 | contig 17722 bp, 16 predicted proteins | sample CBST75metaG_FD_179873 | JGI IMG/M metagenome (GOLD analysis project Ga0224530, IMG submission 179873) | Peat soil microbial communities from Stordalen Mire, Sweden - C.B.S.T75 | ecosystem: Environmental > Terrestrial > Soil > Wetlands > Peat | place: Sweden: Norrbotten County, Stordalen Mire...
GTGGCCGAAAAGCAGGTTTCTTGCCAAAGACTCGGTTCAAACCCGCTGGTCAACGATCAAAATGCCGGGCCAGAGGAGAAAATCCCCTTTTCCACCTGCCGGTTGGGGGATTTTGCAAGAGGCTCCCACGTTGGGAATTTGCTGCGCCGCAGCCGCAAGTGCCATCACTGTGATGTTCAATGTCGTTGTTGCGCTGCCGCCCGAGTTGGTCGCCGTGACTGTATAGTTGGCCGCGGAGGTCACCGCCGAAGGGGCTCCGCTGACGATTCCCGTAGCCGTGCTCAGGTTGAGCCCTGCCGGAAGCGCCGGGCTCACGCTGTAAGTGATCACCGCTCCACCGCTATTGGTCGGAACGTTGGGCGCAATCTGCGCCCCTTTGGGGTAAACCGCTGTGGCTGTCGAATAGCTGAGCGACGTGGGCGGCTGATCGTTCACCGTAATGGACAGGGATGCCGTCGTGCTGCCGGCTGAATCGGAAGCCGTCACCACGTAGGTGCCAGCGGCGGTTACGGCTGTAGGGGTACCGCTCACGATACCTGTGCTGGCACTGAGAACCAGGCCTGTCGGAAGCGCCGGGCTCACGCTATAGGAGGTTACCGCCCCGCCGCTACTCTTGGGGCTGTCCGGAGCGATCGCCACCCCTTTGGTAAAGACCGCTGTGCTGGTGGCATAACTGAGCGCTGAGGGTGCCTTGGCGCTGTTGCCATCGCATCCGCAGAGAAGCACGAATACCGCGGTCAAAGAGCAGAGAGACCATTGCAGGGATCGCATGAAAAACACCTCGTCTGTTTTCCTCGCGATGATAAGGCGCGGTTGTACGCCCCTCGCCAAGACGATGAGGTGACGCTATTCGAGTCGGTCAAAGGCATACTGAGCACAATTGCGCATAGGCGTGAGATTCGTGGGCGGATCCGCACCGCCGCCGTCGTCGTACACTGAATGCGTTCCTGCACGAGCACGGAGACTCCGGGCGGCAGCGCCGGGAGCGAATTGAAACCCCATGAAAAGACTCCTCATTGGCTTCTACGCCGCCATTACCGTCACCCTCATGGTCTGGGGCTTCTACCAGGCCATCTACGTCGCTCCCGACGAGAGCACCATGCACGAGGTCCAGCGCATCTTCTACTACCATGTGCCCTCGGCGATGGTCTCTTTCCTCTTCTTCGCCATTTCGCTGGCGGGCTCCATTGGCTTTCTCTCGTTTCGCCGCAACCTGCCTGAATGGGCGCAGGCCGCGGACGCATGGGCTTTGGCCGGGGCCGAGGTCGGGGTGGTCTTCTGCACGGTCGTGCTCATCACCGGGCCGCTCTGGGGCCGTCGCGCCTGGGGCATCTGGTGGACCTGGGATGCGCGGCTCACCACAACTCTTGTTTTGTGGCTGATTTACGTCAGCTACCTGCTCCTGCGCCGCTTTGCCGCCGGACCGCAGGTGCAGACGCTGGCCGCCGTACTGGGCATCTTCGGCGCTCTCGACGTGCCCATCGTCTATATGTCCAACCGCTGGTGGCGCACTCAGCACCCGGCTCCGGTTTTTGGGGGCGGCGAGGACTCCGGCATCAAGGACCCCGCCATGCTCCATGCCTTCGGATGGAATGTGCTGGCCTGGCTGGCCTGGGGTGTGCTGATTCTGCTCCTGCGCTACCGCGTCGAGCGCCAGCAGCAGAAGTTCGCCGCCCAGGAAGCGCAGGCCGCTCTGGCCGAGTTGTAGCCCGCGAAAACCCGCACCCAACGAGGAGAAAAATGGATCAAAGAGCCATTCTCGACCACCAGTTCACTGTCGCCGCTTACGCCGTCACCTGGGCTATTCAACTGGGCTACCTTGCCTGGCTCGGCCTGCGCTGGCGCGCGCAAAAACGGGCCAATGCGCGTTCGAGCCGCAATCCGCGCTAGGGCCTGTGACAGCATGACTTCGTGCGTTGACTTGGACTTGGTGCCATGCGCCCAAAGTTCGCATGAAGAAACAATCTGTCGTCCCGAGCGTAGCGAGGGATCTGCATTTTCAACGCTTTCCGCATAGGACCCAAGCCTCCGGATCTGCTGCAAACCTCAGATTCTCTGCGGCAGATCCCTGCGGCAATTCAACCCGTTTCGATATAAATATTGATCGGAAACAGGCCACGGGTCGCATCCGGAGCCTGTTTCCGCCAGAGTCGGCCGCCGTCGGGGAATACCACCAAAGCGTTATAGCCATCCCACCAGTTGCTCAAGGTAAGCAGTCTTTGTGTTATTTAAGTTTTTCCCAATCCAGCCGATGATTCAGATGTGGACAGGATGCAAGCTGCCCCGCAAGGAGAACCACTGCAATGCATGATCTTTTGATCGCCCTGGCATTCGTCGGTATGGTTATCGCTCCCGCTATTGTTGCCACAAGTTCCGGTTCCGAAAGCACAGACGAAGGCGACTGAGCACCTCGACCTTGATTACTCTCACGCCACCCACAGATCTGCCATGTTGGCGTGAAACCAGAGTTTTTACCCCACGCCAACCCCCTGGGAAGCGCATTGGCCCACGCAGGCTGCCGCACTCCGGAACAAATTGCTCTCTGTCGCCCCACCCGGTAAACTTGGGACCTGAGGGGCCAAACATGTTGGTAGTGATGAAAACGCAGGCCACGCCGGAAGAAATCCAGGCGGTTTGCGATTATATTGAGCAGTTGGGATTCCGTGCCCATCCACTTCCCGGGGCCCAGCGCACCGCGATTGGCATCACCGGTAACAAGGGCGAAGTGGAACGCGGCAACATCGAAGCACTTTCCGGCGTAGCCGAAGTCATCCGCGTTTCCAAGCCGTACAAACTGGCCAGCCGGGACGTTAAAGAAGAAGACACCATCATCCGGTTTCCCGGAACCGATGCGGCTATCGGCGGGCGCAACATTGCCGTGATCGCGGGCCCGTGTTCTATCGAGAGCCGCGAACAGGCCTTCGCCATCGCTGAGAAAGTAGCCGCCTCGGGCGCGCAGTTCTTTCGCGGCGGCGCTTACAAACCCCGCACATCTCCTTATGCATTTCAAGGTCTGGGCCTCGAGGCCCTGCGCATTATGGCGGACATTCGTTCGCGCTTCGGCCTGCGCATCGTGACCGAGGCCATCGACAGTGAGAGCCTCGTCCTGGTTGCCGAATGGGCAGACGTGGTGCAGATCGGGGCGCGCAACATGCAGAACTTCTCGCTGCTCAAGAAGGCCGGCAAACTGCGCAAGCCGGTGCTGATCAAGCGCGGCCTCTCGGCCACCCTCGAAGAGTTCCTGATGGCCGCCGAGTACGTGATGAGCGAGGGCAACTACGAGGTCATCCTCTGCGAGCGGGGCGTGCGCACCTTTACCGACCACACCCGCAACACCCTCGACCTGAGCATTATCCCAGCCGTTCAACGGACCAGCCACCTGCCTATTCTGGTCGATCCCAGCCACGGGACGGGCAGGCGCGACAGCGTTCTGCCGATGGCGCGCGCCGGGATTGCAGCGGGCGCCGACGGAATCATTGTCGAGGTTCACGACCACCCCGAAAAAGCTCTCTCCGACGGTCCACAGTCGCTCTATCCGGAACAGTTTGCCACCATGATGGATGAGCTTGAGCAAATTGCCCCGGTGGTGGGCCGCAATCTGCCTCGTGGCATTCAGGTCGAGGCCGTCAGAGCGTAAACTCATGCCCGTCTCGGACAATGGCCCCATCCCGAGCGGAATGATGGTTTTGTCATCGCGAGTGTAGTTGAGCGATTTGCTCTGACGCGCGGTGAGCCAAAAATGCCGGTTGTCCCAGGCTCCGCTTCTGAGACTTGGGATGCCGCCAAAGTTCCAGGGAGAGGCCGCCGTTGAGCCGCCGCAAGAGTCCCATGAAGATCAAGTCCACCCAAGCCTGTTCCGTTCCGATTCTCCTGCTGGCTCTCGCCGTCACGGGCTGCCGCTCCCACGACTTCCCGCAGTACCCGGCCAACTACCGCGAATACGCCTATGTGACCAACGGCGGCAGCGGTACCGTCAGCATTTACGACGTGGTCAATGTCCGCCTGGATCGCGAACTGCCCGTAGGCCAGAACCCGGTCGCGGTGGCCGCCAGCCCCACCCGCAACGAAGTGTATGTGGTCAACTCGGGTGTGGAAACCGGACAAGGATCGATCACGGTCCTCAACGCCGAAAACAACTCAGTAGCGGCCACCATCCAGGTCCAACGGCAGCCGGTTTCCATCGAGATCGCTCCCGCGGGCGACCTGGCCTACGTGGCCAACGCAGGCTCCAACTCCATCTCCGTTCTCGACCTCAAGGCCCGCAGGGAAGTGGCCGCCATCGGCTCCGGCGAAAAGCCTGCCGCCGCGCGTCTCTCTCCGGACGGCAAAACCCTTGTCGTTGCCAATCGCCAGGGCAACAGCGTGAGCTTGATCGATTTGCCCAGCCGCAGGGTGCGCGCTGTTTTCGAAGATTGCCCCGGTGCATCTGAAGCCGTGATTCTCGCGGACTCTTCAAAGGCTTTCGTGGCCTGCTCGGCCGGTCACCAGGTGATGGTCCTTGCACTGGCCCACGCCGAGGTGAGCGCCACCGCGCACCCAGCTCCGTCCAGCCCCGCTCAACCCGGCCCGGCCCAGCCCGACCGCCTGGAATCGCTGCTCGATGTGGGGCAGGGCCCAGTCCACCTCGCCCTCAAGCCCGACGGCGGCGAAATCTTCGTCTCCAACTCTCTCAGCGATTCGATCTCAGAGGTTTACAACGGCACCGACGAGGTTGGCAACACCTACATGATCGGGGACGACCCTGTCCGCGGTCTGGTGGCAAATGACAATTCCAAGCTCTACGTAGCCGGTTTCAACTCCCAGTTCGTCACCGTCTATTCCATCGACGAGGGCAAACGCCTCTACCCCTCCATCCACGTAGGCGATGGTCCAACGGCGCTGGCGTTTTCCTCCTCGGGACTGCTGCTCTTTGCCGTAGATTCCCGCTCCGGCGACGTGGCCGTAGCCCGCACGGCCACGCGTTCGCTTTTCACCCTGCTTCCCGCCGGCCGCAACCCCAACGCCATCGTCGTAAAAGCCTTCAAGCTGCAGTAGCTCTCGCCGCGGTTCTCCGCGAGCGCTGTTCTTAAGGAACAGCCCGACTCGCCGCGACGAGTTACGGCTGGAATGAACTACCGCCAACTCGCTAACTCGCGATTCCCGCGAAGCGGAAGCTAACTCGCTTATTTTGTTCATAAAAACTCTTCAATCAACCTTTTCCCTCATGAGAAGCAGAACCGCAATCAACTGAACTTGTGCCGGGATTTCACGTCGAACACCTTGGCTGCCGGGTCGCCCGCGCCTTCGTCTGCAGCGCGCACAGGCTCAACCCTGGGGCGCAGATCAAGGTAGAAATCTCTGCGAATGCGTTGTGTTTTACCGGAGATTGATCCTGCAGCGCGGCCGGTATGGCAATCTAGAGCTATGAAAATCAGGAAGATGGCAGCATTCTTGAGCGCTTTCCCCGTGGCGCTTGGACTCTTCTGCGGATTGGCAAGTCCTGCGCAGGCGCCGGTCGCGCACAAAACCGAAAATGTGATCGTGGTGATGATCGACGGGATGCGCTGGCAGGAAGTTTTTGGCGGCGCAGACGCTGAGCTGATCAAGACGCTGGGTCCCGAAGCTCTCGGGGACCCCAAAGAGCGAACCGCCCATGCCCAGCAGCGTTACTGGCGCACAAGCCCCGCCGAGCGCCGGCAGGCGCTGATGCCATTCCTGTGGAGCACGGTGGCCGCAGAGGGACAAATCTTCGGCAACCGCGCCTTGGGTTCTGATTCGCACGTCACCAACGGGCTCAACTTCTCCTACCCTGGCTATAGCGAGACTCTCACCGGCATCGCCGACCCGCGCGTGCACTCGAACGACAATGTGCCCAATCCCAACGCCACTGTCTTCGAGTGGCTCAACACCCGGCCAGCCTTCGCGGGCAAGGTGGCGGCTTTTGGGGCATGGGACGTCTTCAACGGCATCTTCAACCGCGAGCGGTGCGGCTTTCCGGTCAATGCGGGCTACGAGCCCTTGACCGCGATTCCCGCCACGCCGGAACTCAAGCTCCTGAACGAGCTTAAAGCGGAGACAGTCCGCATCTGGCCCGACGAGGCCTTCGACCCCATTCCTTTCCACACAGCGATCGAATATCTGAAGGCCAGCAAGCCCCACCTGCTCTTCATCGGCCTGGGCGAGACCGACGACTGGGCTCATTCCGGCTCGTACCCCGAGTATCTGAACGCCGCCCACCTGGGCGACAGCTACCTGCGCCAGATTTGGGAATTAGTGCAGTCGATGCCCGAGTATCGCGGCAAGACCACGCTGATCGTGCTCCCCGACCATGGCCGCGGCGAAGGCCCCAAGTGGACCAGCCACGGCGAAAAAATCCCGGAGTCGAAGGAGACCTGGATGGCCTTCCTCGGTCCGGATACGGCGGCCTTCGGTGAGCGCAAACAGGTTGGCCCGGTCACCGAAAGCCAGATTGCGGCTACGATTGCGGCGTTTCTCGGCGAAGACTACCACGCAGCCGTGCCTAAGTCCGGCGCGCCCATCGCGGAGGTCTTGGCGAAGTAAACGAAGCCGTCAGCAGATTCTCCTGGCACATAACTGCACTTGGCAGGACTTCCAGGATGGAACGCCGTCAGGAGGCGGCTCGTCCGCCGTGGCTGCGCTCCTGTTCTGGCTCCCTGCAAACCCGTTGTTCCAGGGAGCCGAGGCAATGCTATACTCAGTGAGCGTACGTGCGCCCGCAGCGATTCCGGCAGACCCCGGAAGGCGGGCGGCGGCGACTCTTGGAGGAGCACCATCGCACTCGACAAACGTTCGGCAAAGTCCTTTATCCGCATCAACGACCGAATTCGTGCGCGCGAGATTCGCGTAATCGACGAAAACGGCGAGCAACTCGGCATTCTGCCGCCTTTTGAGGCGCTCAAGATTGCCCGCGAACGCGGCCTTGATCTGGTCGAAGTTTCGCCCAACGCGGTACCCCCGGTCTGCCGCATCCAGGACTACGGCCGCTTCCTCTACGAGAAAGAAAAGAGCGATCGCGCCGCCAAGAAGAAGCAGAAGATTATCGTGGTCAAGGAAGTCAAATTCTCCGTCACAGTCGACGAGCATGACTACCAGACCAAGAAGAATCAGGCAGTCAAGTTCCTCATCGGCGGCGACAAGGTGAAGGCCAGTCTGCGCTTCCGCGGCCGGCAGATGGCGCACCGCGACCTGGGCTACAAGATCGTCAACAAGCTGATTCAGGACATCGGCGATGCGGGCATCGTCGAGTTCATGCCGCGCATGGAAGGCAACGTCCTGCACGCGATTATCGCGCCATCGAAGAAGCAGGAAGCGCCCAAGCCCAAGCCGCTCGTGGCTCCGCAGCCGCCAGCCGCAGCAGCGCCGCGTCCTCCGGCTCCTGCGGTTCCACAGGCGCAATAAAGCCACCTTTCTCGCAGTAAACGACACAGGCCACCCACTCGGGGTGGCCTGTGTCGTTTACTGCGAGGCGGTTCATCGATAGGAACACGGGGCCCATCTTTCGCCGGAAGACCAGGGAGATGGCGGCCTATTCTCCTTGCATTGCCCTGCTTTCACCCCACCTTGCTCCGGGGGAATGTAGACCAGAGGTCCTTCGCTTTCGGCCCCGGCTCAATCTGCCGTTGCAGCCTTGTGAATGGCCATCAGCTTCTCCAGCAGAGGTTTCAGCAGCTTCAAATCCAGGGCATTCGCGCCATCGGATTTGGCGTGAGCCGGGTCGTCGTGCACCTCAAGAAACAGCCCGTCGATCCCCGCGGCCACGGCGGCTCGCGCCAGCAGCGGAATGAACTCCGGCTGCCCGCCGCTCACGCCGTTAGCTGCCGAAGGCTGCTGCACCGAGTGCGTGCCGTCAAAAACCACAGGGGCCATCTGCCGCATCACCGGCAGCGACCGAAAGTCCACCACCAGCGTGTTGTAGCCGAAGCTGGCCCCGCGCTCGGTCAGAAAGACGCGCTCATTGCCCGTCGAACGCACCTTGTCCACCGGGTAGGTCATGTCCCACGGCGCCACGAACTGGCCCTTTTTAATATTGACAGCGCGGCCGGTCTTGCCTGCGGCCACCAGCAGGTCGGTCTGGCGGCAGAGGAAGGCCGGAATCTGCAGCACATCCACGAACTCGGCGGCCACCTCGCAATGGCTGGGCTCATGCACGTCGGTCAGTACCGGCAGCCCGGTGTCCTTGGCCAGACGGCCCAGGATGCGCGTGCCTTCCACCAGACCGGGGCCGCGGAAGCTCTTCACGCTGGTGCGGTTGGCCTTGTCGTAGCTGGCTTTGAAGATGTACGGGATGCCTAGGTCGCTGGTAATCCGCTGGATCGCTTCGGCCATGCGCCGCACATGGGCTTCTGACTCGATGACGCAAGGGCCGGCGATCAGAAAAAGTCCGCCTCCGCCCACATGGACCGGACCGATTTCAAAGGAGTTGCTCACATGGCCGATTTTATCCTGAACAGCTCGACTCTCCATTGCGAGTTAAAGCTGTGATGGACGTGTGTCGGAAGCCGCGCTTAAGTGGGTCTCCCATCCTTCCGCAAAGAACGCGGAAGGATGGGGCACTCATTTCAGGGGCAGGGAAAGGATTGCCCCCCTTCGTTCTACCCGCGGATGAATTCCAACAGGTCAGCGTTTACCTGGTCCTTTAGGGTGGAGCACATCCCGTGGGGCGCCCCCGGATAGACCTTCAGCGTGGACCCTTTGATCAGTGCGGCCGAGAGCAGCGCCGAGTCGTTGATGGGCACAATCTGGTCGTCGTCTCCGTGCAGGATCAGCGTGGGAATATCGAACTTCTTGAGATCCTCCGTGAAGTCGGTCTCGGAGAAGGCCTTGATGCAGTCCAGGACGGCCTTGAATCCGGCCTGCATCCCCTGTAGCCAGAAAAAGTCCCGCAATCCTTGCGAAACCTTCGCGCCCGGCCGGTTGGCGCCGTAGAAGGGTGCGCTCAGGTCTTTGAAGAACTGTGAGCGGTCGGCCAGAACCCCGGCGCGGATGTCGTCGAAGACCTTGATGGGCAGCCCGCCGGGGTTGGCCGCGGTTTTCAGCATCAGCGGCGTCACGGCGCCGATCAGCACTGCCTTGGCCACGCGCCAGGTGCCATGGCGGCCGATATAGCGCGCCACTTCGCCGCCGCCGGTCGAGTGGCCCACGTGCACCGCGTCCTTCAGGTCCAGAAACTCGGTCAGCGTGTCTAGATCGTCGGCGTAGGTGTCCATGTCGTTGCCGCTCCAGGGCTGGCTGGAGCGCCCGTGTCCGCGGCGGTCGTGCGCGATGGTACGGTATCCATGCTCGGAGAGAAAGACCATCTGATCTTCCCAGGCGTCGGCCTGCAGCGGCCAGCCGTGGCTGAAGACCACGGGCTGACCCTCGCCCCAGTCCTTGTAGTAGATTTCAGTACCGTCTGTGGTCGTTATCTTAGGCATCCAAGCCTCCTTTTCCAGGGTTGGGGAATTGACTCGGGACGGGGAAGCTTCCTGGAACTCCGTCCGCTTGCTGCGAGGGGGCCCCTTACTGCCGGGGTTGCGCTGCGTCGGTTCGACCCTGACGCGCCTCAATAGGTGCAACTGAAGGAAAATCTATCAGACCGCGGACAAAACTGCATGAATCAAACTGCTCAGTCTTCAGCCTCCGTAACCGGGCCGCTCCGTTACGAGAAAAGCAAGGAGAATACGGACGCAGGGAACGGCGAGCTTTGTGCCACAAGGGCGGAGTGTGCTCTCCTAGAAATACCCGCCTATGCTCAAGTCACTCGAAGGCTATTTTGAATTCACGCGCCTGGGGACCAACTGGCGCACGGAAATTCTGGCAGGCGTCACCACCTTTGTGACCATGGCCTATATCGTGCTGGTGAACCCGGCCATTCTGGCAGCGACCGGAATGCCGCTGGCAGCGGTCACGGCAGCTACCTGCCTGTCGGCGGCCTTCGGTTCCATCCTGATGGGCGTGGTAGCACGCTACCCCATCGCGCTGGCGCCGGGGATGGGCCTGAATGCCTACTTTGCCTATGCCGTGTGCATCAAGATGCATGTGCCCTGGCAGACGGCCCTGGGCGCGGTCTTTCTCTCGGGCGTGATCTTTCTGGCGCTGACCGCTGTGGGTATCCGCCAGATGATTCTGCACGCCATTCCCCATGAGCTTTACGCCGCGGTGGCCAGCGGCATTGGCCTGTTCATCGCCTTCATCGGCTTTCGCAATGCGGGCCTGGTGGTCAGCGACCCGAACACCATGGTCAGTCTCGGCAACCTGCGCAATCCCACCGCCGCCCTGGCCTTGTTCGGTCTGCTGCTGATGGTGGCGCTGCAGATCAGGAAGGTCAAGGGCGGCATCCTGATCGGGGTGATTTCGATTACCGCCCTTGCCTGGGCGATGGGCCTGACGCATTGGGCGCCGTCCTCGGGAGGCTTTTCCAGCCTGGGCTCCACTGCCTTGAAGCTCGATATTCGTGGCGCCCTCAACAAGGGCTTTCTGGAGATCATCTTCGTCTTCTTCTTTGTAGACCTCTTCGACAACTTGGGCACTCTGGTGGGCGTTGCCAAGCGCGCCGGGATGATCGAGCCCGACAACAATATTCCGCGGCTGAACAAGATCTTGTTTGCCGACGCCACGGCCACGGTTTTTGGTTCCATGACCGGCACCTCGACCGTGACCAGCTACGTGGAATCGACAGCCGGCGTGGCCGCGGGCGGGCGCTCGGGCGTTACCGCCATTGTGACTGGCCTCTTGTTCCTGGTGGCCATCGGCGCCGCTCCCTTTGTGGGAATTGTGCCTGCTGCGGCCACCGCGCCAGCGCTCATCCTCGTGGGTTCCATGATGCTGACCACCGTCTCCGAGATCAGTTGGCACGATCCGCTGGTGGCAGTTCCGGCTTTCCTTACGCTGGTGCTGATCCCCTTCACCTGTTCCATCGCCAACGGGCTTGGCTTTGGCGTCATTGCCTGGGCCGCGCTGCACCTGGTGGCAGGCAAGCTGCGCCGCAGGGACTGGCTGCTCTACGTGCTGGCGGTGCTGTTTCTGGCGCGCTTTATCTACCTGGGCACGAGTTAGGGCAAGGGCAAGCTGCGTTGACGGGTTGAATCCCCCTGTACCCCGGCTGACCAGAAAGTCGTAAACTCTTGCCCTCCAACCCCTGTAGTATGAGGGGGAGGCTTGAGAAGAACTCTCGACGAGATATTCCCTTGCGGGAATTCGCACAGGCGGGACCCGGTCCCGAAGGTATTCCTGCAACGAATCGGCCCTGGGAATCGCGGTTGATTCACTCGAGATATGCTTGGGACGGCTGCCGGAGAAGCGGATGAAGACGAGCTGGAAACTGGAAGCAAAGGGGTTGACGCTGCCCCGCCTGGTCGTGGCGGCCGCGGTTTCGTTGGCGCTGGCCCTGGGACTTTCGTCCTGTGAAAATGTGGCCAGCTACACGCAGCCCAGCTTGGTGCGCGTCATCGACGCTTCGTATATCGCGCCGGCGGTGAATGTGTATGTCGAAGGCGTGGAACTGGCGGCCAACATCGGCCAGGGAACCATTACCTCCTACGGCACGCTGTCGGCTTCGGCCTCCGCCCTCATCAAAATCACGGCTGCAACCGGCGGGAAGGCTCTGGTTACAACCAACGGCACGATCCTCGCGGGCCATCAGCACTCGGTCTTTCTCACCGACAACGGTACGGCGACCAACAGCTATGAAGTCACGGTGTTGGAAGACCAGCAGGTGGCGGCAGCCAGCGGCCACTCGGCCTTCCGCTTCCTCAATCAGGCGCCCAAGACCGGCGCGGTCGATGTCTACATGGTTCCCTCGGGCACCACGCTGGCCAATACCGTTCCCATCGTGACGGCGCTGCCCGTGGGTGGAACCGCGGGCTACGTCAGCTTTACCTCGCAGACGGTCACCATGGTCATTACTCCCACAGGGACGGTTGCGACCAAGTACAGTTCCGCAGCTCTGGGCCTGACCGGCGGGGAAGTGCGCACAGTGCTGATTGTCGATACGCAGTTGACCAGCAATCCACCGGTTCAGGTCTTCACGGCCAACGATGTGAACTGAGTCCGTCACTGAGCCGGAACTGCCGGCGCGGTATACTCATCGCCAATGCAAACCCTGGACTCATCCATACTCTCGCTGTGGGGACTGGCGCAGAACACGGTCATCCTCACCATCGTTCTGGCCTTTGCGGGCTATCTGGTGACCTTCATGATCACCCGCATGTTGGTCCGGCGCCGCGACAAGCTCGAAATGGTGACCAGACGCCTCAACGAGTTCTACGGACCGCTCTATGTCGCCTCGCGCGCCGGCAACATCGCCTATCGTTCGCTGCTCCAGAAGCAGGGCAAGACGCAGAGCTTTCCCATCCTGGACAGCGAAATGAAGGAGTGGATGCTGTGGATGACCACCATCTTCATGCCCCTCAACGATATCCGCGAAAAGATCATCATCGAGAAAGCCTACCTGGTCATAGAAGAGGAGATGCCGCTCTGCCTGCTGGATTTTGTCACCCACGTGGTGGGCTACAAGGCGGTGCTGGCCAAGTGGGCCGAAGGCGACTACTCCGAGCGGCGTTCGACCATCGGCTGGCCTCCGCAGTTTGACGCTTACGTCGAGCGCTCGTATGCGGCCCTCAAAGCCCGCCAGACCAGCCTGATGCACAACTCCCTTTGGAAGTACTACCACCAGCTCTTCACGCGGAAAAACCACAAAAAGCAGCGGGTATGAAAAAAGGGCTACAGCGGAAGCATTCCACCGTGGCCCTTTTTCGCTACTCCCTACCTCTCGTCTACTCCACCACCTTCAGGCTGGTTTCCGCCGCGGCCAGAGAGCTGCCGCCGACCCAGATTTTGTAGGTAGTGGGTTCGACGGTGCGCTGGATCTGGACGTTGTAGAAGTTCAGCTCGTCGAAACCCAGAGGGAAGTCGACGTGCTTGGACTCGCCGGGGGCCAGGGCCACGCGAGCAAAGCCCTTCAGTTCGCGGACCGGCTGCTCGACTGAGGCGGCGGTGTTGCGAATGTAAAGCTGAACTACCTCAGTTCCGGCCACGCTGCCGGTGTTCTTCACGTCCACGCCCACGGTGGCGACCGGCTGATGACCGGAGGCCAGCACCTCGCGCACGGGAATCTCGGCGCGGCTGATGGTGGGCTGCTGGTAGCTGAAGCGGGTGTAGCTCAGGCCCCAGCCAAAGGGAAAGAGGGCGGAGTTTTCCTCGTCCATGTAGCGGGACATGAACTTCTCATCGGCGCTGCGGGGCAGGTGGATCAGATCCCCATGCGCGGGGCGGCCGGTGGGCAATTGAGCATAGTAGAGCGGCTCCTGGCCCACGGCGCGGGCCAGGCTGGCGGGCAGTTTGCCGGAGGGATTCACGTCGCCAAAGAGCACATCCGCGACGGCGTGTCCGGCCTCGATGCCGGGACTCCAGGCCTCGACGATGGCGGGCACATGGTTGGCGGCCCACTTCAGTTCCAGCGGACGGCCGGCCAGCACCACCAGGATCACCGGCTTGCCAGTGGTCACGACGGCCTCCAGAAGCCGCTCCTGCGCGCCGGTAAAGCCTAGTTCCGTGCGGCTGGAGGCTTCTCCCTCCATCCAGTTGGCGCTTTCGCCCAGGGCCAGGATAGCGACATCCGCCTTTTTGGCCGTTTCCACGGCTTCGGCAATGGTTTTGGCGTCGTCGGGAACGGCCAGAGGAGCATGGGCGGAGTCCGTACCGCCGAAACTGACATCTTTGAGCACGTTGGCGTCTTCGCCGCTAAGCAACTCGCATCCCGGCGCGTAGAGCAGCCGATCGCCCAACCGTTCGACAAGCGCTGTCCTGAGGGTGACAACGTATTTTGGATCGCCCTTGACAGCCCAGGCGCCCAGCATCTCGCGCTGGTTGTCGGCGAGCGGTCCGATCAGCGCCACCTTCTTCGCTTTCGCAGTAAGCGGAAGCAGCGCTCCCAAGCCCTCGACCGGGTCGTTCTTGAGCAGGACCAGCGTTTCGCCGGCGACCTTGCGGGCCACGGCGCGGCGTTCCGGCGTGGCGTCGTAGGCCGGAGACGCGGTGGTGTAGGGATGGTCGAAGAGGCCCAGGGCGAACTTGACTCTCAAGATGCGGCGGACAGCTTCATCCACTACGCTCTCGCGGATCTTGCCGGAGCGGACCTGGCCAGCCAGCACGATTCCATAGAGGCTGCCCTCCATGTCCATCTCCACGCCGGCCTCGAGAGCCTTGCGGGCCACCGTGGGGCCGTCGCCGATGGAGTGGTTCATCAGCTCGGCCACCGCGCCCCAGTCGGAGACGACGAAGCCGTCAAAGCCCCACTCCTTGCGCAGAATCTGGTTGAGCGTGAAGGGATTGGCGGTGGCGGGCGTGCCGTTGATGGAGTTGAAGGAACTCATCATCGTGGCGGCGCCGGCCTGGACCGCGGCGCGATAAGGTTCCAGGTACACCTGGCGCAGGGTAATTTCGCCCATGTCCACGGCGTTGTAGTCCCGACCGGCGATGGCCCCGCCGTAGGCGGCAAAGTGCTTCACGCTGACCGCTGCCGAGTCTGGCTTGGAAAGGTCGTCCTGCTGGTAGCCCTTCACCCAGGCGCGAGCCATCGCCGAACCCAGGTAGGGGTCTTCGCCGCTGGACTCGACAATGCGTCCCCAGCGCGGATCGCGGGCAATGTCCACCATGGGCGAAAAGACCCAGGCGATGCCGTCGGCACGCGCCTCCGTTGCGCCGAAACGCGCCACCGTCTCGGCGACCGAGGGATCCCAGCTTGCCGCCAGCGCCAGGGGCACCGGGAAGGTGGTGCGGTGGCCGTGAATCACGTCCAGCCCGAAGAGAATGGGGATGTGAAGCCGCGATTTCTCCATGGCGATGTGCTGGTAGTGGTTGGTGGCTTCCACGCCCGTCACGTTGAGCATGGAACCCAATTGGCCCTTGGTTACCAACTCGTCATAGTGGAGGTTGGAAGCGCCTGGCCCGGTGGCGAATCCGGCCGAATACTGCACCAGTTGCCCGATCTTTTCGTCGAGCGTCATTTGTTTGAGCAGCGACTCGACGCGCGCGTTCACCTCTTTTGAAGCCAGTTGGGGATTGGGCGCCGGCACGGACTGGGCTACGGCAGCGATGCAGCCGAGAGCGGCAATCGACAACGGGAAAAGCAGCTTCAGCAGAAAGCGACGCGCAGGTGTTTTCATAGCCCGCTCATCATAAAAGGTCTGAGGCTGCACTGTCAGGGGACAGCCGGACAGCGGTTTCTCTCCCCGATCCAAGGCGAAGACCGCCGGCGGGCTTCCCGATGAGGAAAACTCCTGTCGCCCTGAAGCGCGCAAATGCTCTACTCTTGGCTGAGACGCGTATGGCACGTTCCTTTCACTATTTCCGCAAGGCTGTCTGGCAGGCCCTGGATCACGACGTGCTGAACACGGCCAAGGCAGCCGCCTACTCGGGGATGCTGATGCTGTTCCCGGCGCTGGTGGTTTTGACGACGCTGCTGGCCGGGGTGCCGGAGGGCACGACCCTGGTGGGCGAGGTGCGCTTTACCTTCGAACAGTTGCTGCCCGCCGATTCGATGTCGCTGCTCCGGTCCGCGCTGGAGACCCGGCGGATACAGTCCATCCAACTGATCTTTTCAGCAGCCAGCCTCTCGGTTTTCGCTGGACTGGGCATGATGCTCTCGCTGATGGAGGGTTTCCGGCGGGCCTACCGCCTGAAGCGCCAGAGCTGGGGCTTCTGGGAGCGGCGAGCCAGGGCGCTGCTGCTGGTTCCGATTGTGCTGGTGCCGTTGTCCCTGGCGACGCTGCTGCTGGTCTTTGGACGGCAGATCGAAGCCTGGATGATCGACAACGCCGATCATGAGCTGCGCCGCGCGGTCATCTTCTTCTGGCGGCTGGTGCGGTGGGGAATCGCGCTGGCCACCAGCACCAACGTCATGGGGGCCCTCTACCACTTCGGTACGCGACGCAAGGAGCACTGGTTCCTGGTGGCGCCAGGGGCGATCGCGGCGACCGTGGTCTGGTTTCCCGCCACGCTGGCGTTTGGCTGGTACGTGACCCGCATCGCCAATTACTCCATGTTCTACGGTTCCTTCGGTGCCGGCATTGCCACCCTGGTGTGGCTTTACATCACTTCGTTCAGCATCCTGCTGGGCGCGGAGTTGAATGGCGTTCTCTTCAGGGAGCGCCAGGATGCGGTGGATGCGATCCCGGTCCCCGAAGCCGAGCGCGCAGGTCTGTGACCGTTCTCACCGACGATTGCGTGGCCTCTCGCGCACAATTCATAAAGGCGGTCTACGGGCTTACCCCCGTGTACAATGAATCGGGCCGCAATCAGATTGAGCTTCTCAGAGCAGTCCACAATTCACTTGTCCTTTCCCGCGTCGTACAACCAGGCGTTTTCCTTTGGAAGGGGTCGCTTGAAGCCGAAAGCTTCGAGGGACGGCAATTGTGAACCCGCCATAGCCCACTGAAATTCATTTGGAGTAATCCCCATGTCGCTTGCTGAACTGAATCTGACCGATACCGCCTCCCAGCGCCGTGCAAAGATCGTTGCCACGCTGGGCCCGGCCTCTAACACCGAACCCGTTTTCCGGGATTTGGTTCGTGCAGGCGTCGATGTGGTTCGCCTGAATTTCTCCCATGGAACCCATGAGGAGAAGCAGGCCCTCATCCACATGATCCGCAAGGTGAGCCGCGAGATCGGCAAGCCTCTGTGTATCGTGGCCGACCTGCAAGGCCCGAAGATCCGCACCGGAAAGCTGAAGGACCGCTTGCCGGTGCTGCTTACGGCCGGTGAGAAGCTGACCATTACGCCCCGCGAAGTGCCGGGCAACGCAGCGCTGGTGGGCACCACCTTCAAGACGCTGGCAGAGAACGTCGAACAGGGTTCGCGCATTCTGCTCTCCGATGGCCTCATCGAGTTGCGCGTCCATGAAGTGCTGGGTGACGACGTGGTTTGCGAAATCATCAACGGCGGCATGTTGGGCGAGCACAAGGGCATCAACCTGCCCGGCATTCCCGTCCGCGTTCCCTCGCTGACCGAAAAGGACGCCGAGGATCTGGAGTTTGCGCTCAAGGCCGGCGTGGATGCGGTTGCCGTTTCCTTCGTCCGCACCGCTGAGGATGTGCGCCTGGTCCGCAACCGGATCACCGCCCTGGGCGGCGAAACCTGGATCATCGCCAAGCTGGAAAAGCCGCAGGCCATCGAGCATCTGGACGCCATTCTGACCGCAGCCGACGCCATCATGGTCGCTCGCGGCGACTTGGGCGTCGAGATTCCGCCCGAGCAGGTTCCGGCCATCCAGAAGCACATCATTCGCCGCGCCTCCGAATTCCGCAAGCCGGTTATCACCGCCACGCAGATGCTGGAGTCGATGATCGAGAACCCCCGCCCCACCCGCGCCGAAGTTTCCGATGTGGCCAATGCGGTCTATGACGGCACCGACGCTGTCATGCTCTCCGGCGAGTCGGCCGTGGGCAAGTACCCGGTCGAGACCGTCTCCATGATGGCCCGCATCGTCGCCGATGCCGAGCGCAACATCAAGGAGCAGAACTTCACCATGGAGCGGGAGCGCCGCACCAGCCTCTCCATCGCCGAGACCATCTGCGAAGCCACGGCGCACGCCGCCGACGATTTGGACCTGCGCGGCATCGCGCTCTTCACCGAGTCGGGTCAGACGGCCCGCCAGCTCTCCAAGTACCACCCCTCGGCGCCCATCTTCGCGCTGTCGCCGGTGGAAGTCACCATCAACCGCATGAGCCTGCTCTGGGGCACCACC
>Ga0224530_1000888_pt1 | contig 17693 bp, 14 predicted proteins | sample CBST75metaG_FD_179873 | JGI IMG/M metagenome (GOLD analysis project Ga0224530, IMG submission 179873) | Peat soil microbial communities from Stordalen Mire, Sweden - C.B.S.T75 | ecosystem: Environmental > Terrestrial > Soil > Wetlands > Peat | place: Sweden: Norrbotten County, Stordalen Mire...
GCAGATCCAGGCCATACCTCTCAAGCGCGCCAACACCCGGCTGCGCGAGTACCTGACGCGCGAAGAGATGGACGCCATCCTGGACTCCATCGACCACACACAGTGGCGTGGCCGGCGCGACTACGCTTTGCTGCTCACCATGTACAACTCCGGCGCACGCGTTTCTGAACTCAGCACATTGCGCCAGGGACAGATCACTTTCGCAAGCAAAAGCTATGTGCAGTTGCACGGCAAGGGCCGCAAGGAACGGGTGGTGCCACTGTGGCCGCGCACTGCGCGGATTCTGAAAGAGTGGTTCCGCGAACTTGGCCACCAAGAACAAGCCGTAGCCTTCCCCGGCATTCGCGGAGAACCACTGAGCCGCTTTGCCATTCACCTGCTGCTTCACAAAATCGTCGAACGTGCGCGAAGCCGCTGTACAACTCTGGTGAAAAAGCACGTTTCGCCTCACGTCCTGCGACACAGCACCGCCATGGCTTTGCTTCAGTCCGGCGTAGACATCGCCGTCATCGCCCTGTGGCTAGGACACGAGAGCATCGAAACCACCAACAAATATCTGCACGCCGACTTGTCGATCAAAGAAAAAGCGCTCGCCAAGCTTCAGCCCATGGGCGGCAAGTTTCGCAGGTTCCACGCCGACGACGCTCTGCTCGCCTTCCTCGCAAGCCTCTGACTATGTCAACAGCAGGGCGCGCAATTCCGCGCCCTGCTTGCCCCCGGTCGCCTCACTCAACATAGTTCCGCTGTGAACATAGTCCTTCTTATGTTGTGCTTAACATAAGAAGGAATAAGAATGGAACCGGGCCATTGCGGCGAGATACGCGGTCAGTGTCTCGCTCTTGCCCGCTTCAAGCTGCTGGAGCAAAAAGTCTACTGCCTGTTTGATGAGTTGCTGTGTGGGGTTGTCTTTCTGCGTGGTGCGCTGCTGGTAAGGGGACTCGCTGCGGAGCGCCGCATTTTTGCTGTGCGGCGCGGTGGTGGTGGTATTGCTGCTGGTGTAAGGCATATTGTTCGCTCTCCTGTGCCGCCCGCGTGGGGCGAGATTCTGAAGGAGGGCGTCTGCCTCAAACCAAATTTCTTTGTTTGAGTGCCCCCGCTTCATGTTTTGCGCGGCGGGCAGAGGCGAGGCGGGTTCAGTCAAGGCCGGGCGTTCTGTGCCCGTTCATCGCAGCGAATGCGGAGAGCCTTGACGGGTTCCGACCGCTTCTGCCATAAAGCCGCATGCAGCGGGGGCACTTAAACGAAGAAGAAATTCGGTACTCTTCCGAATTGTTGTACGCTTGTACGCATGTGGGGGCCGGCGTTGCGGGCAGGAACAGGCCCGCAGAGGTGGGTGGTGGAAGACGCCGGCACTTTCGGCGGCTGCAACCAGGGAGGAGCCATCCTCCCACTATCGAATCCAATCTGCAATGCTTAATACATGTTGCTCAAACCGGACGGAGAGCAGAAGTGCTTCCTCGAAAGTACAGGTGAGGATCGAACGATGATTATTCCCAATGGAAATCACTTTTGCTGCCTGGCTCTGAACGGACCGCGGCTGAAGGTCAAGCAAGAACAGACAGTATTGCCCGGCCTCGTAATCAGTCACGAGCAAAATACGTTCGAGCTAGAGCCTCATTGGGTGGAGTGGCTTGGAACGATCCATGCCAATTCGTTCCGGGAAAGCACACTTTTTATTACTGCCATTTGGACCCGCTGGCGGTTGATACGGGAGATGTACCCATTCCACAGTCACTCGACAATCGCGTGAGACTGTTTCACCACATTCTGGTGTTGCTTGGTTGCGGTTACAACGACGCTATGGTGATGGTGGGCGGAGAAAAGTACCACGGCGGAGGGATACACATCGGTCCCGTTCGGCCCGGTTTGACGCCTTGCTTCCGTCCGTACTATCGACAATCGAGAAAAATTGAAATAGAGGATTTGTCGCGTGCTGCGAAGATTCTGGAGAATTTGGAACTGATCTACAGTCATGTACCGGGGCGGCTGTATCGGCGCCTGAGAAAGGGGTTCAACGTCTGGATTCGCGGAGCACAAGAGGGAGAGGAGTGGATCGAACGGCTGCATTCGTTCGTGCGCGCCACAGAAGCGATTGTGAAGCCGGCCATCGCTCGGAAGCGGAGTGCGCGTGCAAGGAAACGGTCTAAGACAGCGAAGAGGCCGTGGCGAGATATCACGCAAACATTCATCGACAGGGGACAAACCGTGACCGCAGCTTCGCAAAGGAATGCGAAGCTGCTTCGGCAGCTCTATGACATTCGGAGTAGCGTGGAGCACATCAAAGACATCATGCCGAGCGTAAAGAAGGTACGTGGCATCCACGCCGATGAGGGATTTGGGTTTCGCGCTCTACAGGCCGAGCTTTTGGCAAGCGCGGCGTATGATTCTGAGTAGTGATGTGCTGCTTAACGCATTTTCTACGGAAACCAAGGTAGAAGGGTTCTGGAGTCGCGGGGCGCTTCAACGGCGTGGATTGTGGGGTGATCCAATCAATTTGGATGCAGAAGCACGTCAATGTTTCTTCTCACACGTTATTCCAGATTTCTATTGAACGGCTGGCCTATGAATTTCGACCATACATCGCTGCCTTCGTTCGAGCCGATACTGCTTGACCTTCATCACTATGCATTTCATGCAGGGATCGACGCATTGCAGGAGCGCGGCTTGCTGCGGGCCGACAGTGAGCTTCCATACGTGCTTCGCAATAACCCGTCTGCGGTGCGGCGCTTTTTCCGCGGTTGCCACTATGGCTTCGACCTTGCTCAGCGCAAGGTGGGAAAGTTGGTTATCGAGTATGAAAAGCGTGCAAAGGACTATCGTGCAAAGCTAAAGCAGGCGCGGCGGGATCGGAACAATTTCGAAATCAAAGCCATTGCGGATGTCTTGGACTGCCTGTCTAGAAGGCAACTTATTCTACGGCGACTAATTGATAGCATTCTTTGGCAGATGGTGAGCCAAGAACCTTGGCTCCTTCGGAGGACACAGGTCTCTGATTCTATATCTCCGATAGATCCGGTAGTGCTTGAGAAGACTCTGGTGACTGCGGGTCAATTAAACCGGGAAAACCGAAAGTGTATCCATATCGTATCTGACATCACCACGGCAGTTCAGATCGGTGACCTCGTTCGGCTATGTGTTGATTCAAATCCGCGCCGCTGGGAAATCATTGAGTTGAAAGAAGGCAAAGTTAATGACGCCTTACTTGGGCTTATCGGACAAAGTGCTGTTTCACCGGAAAACCTCAATTTGGACAAGATAGAAGAGAGTTTTGGGCAGAAGAGCGTGTCACAAGTTCGGAGAATGCTCCGACAAAAGGGACGAGAGGAGGCAATAGAGAACTTTCGCACTACTGACAAAGGGATTGATCCGCAGACAAAGGAGATTGTCGAGCTAAGCCCAGAGTCGGTGGAAGTGGTTGATTACTTCGATCGGCTGAAACGATCCTGTTCTGTCGCTAAGCAGTCAGGAGCATCTGCATTCGTAGTTGATGGCTGCCTCCGTGTGATGGTCGTGTCAGACAGCTTCTATTCAATACAAGGACGGAACGGCATAGCACACAACTTTTATCACTGGCGCTACAAGGGAGCCACTTGCAAATTACCTGTGGCCGGGGAGCGTGAGAGTGAGATCGAAGCGATTGGAAAAATATGGCCATTCTTCGATCTCGTGGAGGCCAATCTTAGAGCCCAGTGGCCGGCTCCGCTGTTCATGTGGCCCATGCCAAAGGCGTTGATATTCGATTTTGCCTTAGGCAGGCTACGCGCGTTTGCGCAACTTGATTTTGAGCAATTCTTCAGCTTAGCCGCGATGCATGGAATGGAACTGAGATGGCTATCACAAAAGGAGACGAAAAGCGTGGTCAGTCGATCTCAAGTCATACCGGGATCGCCCCACAGTCGCGGCGTGCTCGCTAAAATGCCCTGTGTGTCCAAGCACGGAAGCATGCAACTCATGATTGGCTCATTCGCGAGGCTTTTTTTAGAACTGATGACGCCCCGGCATCTTCTGAAAATGACTGAGGGCTCTCTGCGCCGACTTGACCATCAAGCGCAGTCGCAGGAAGAAAGCGGGACATGATCTCGATCCTGACTCCCGCTAAGGTCAGCCACTTTATCCAGCTTCCACCCATGGACGGCTCTGCCTCCTTGTCCCCAGATCCTAGAGGCAGCGGATTTCAGCCACGGTTTTGCAGGTAGACCTTCTACGGGTCCGAGAATCGCCGAATCTTTACACTGAATACCTGTTTATCGTGGCACGGAAGAGTTTCATAGCAATCCCGGAACGGACCCGCCGAGCTGGGTCGTGGAAGGCGCCGGTATTAGCGGCGGCTGGAACGAGGGAGGAATTCTTCTCCCGTATACCCGCACGACGAAAACGTCACGGTTTCGGGCCAATTACCGGCTACGAGATAATAGAGGTATGGCAAAGTGTCTCTATTGCGACTCGGAAGGCGATACACACGAACACGTGATCCCGGCTGCCTTCGGCGAGTTCAAGGATGCCCCTCGCCTTCTCACTCCAGTTTGCGCGCCGTGCAACGGCCAGCGCCTGGGTCTGCTGGACGAACAGGTAGCTCGATGCGGCCCGGAAGGGTTTATGCGCGAATTCTACGGGGTAACGGGGCGGGATCATCATGCGAAGGTGAATCCGTTTGCGCGGGGCAGTGCCGGTGGAAAGAGGCTGGAGTTCTCGACATTCGATCGGGAGGTCGGCGTCGAAGTGAACCTGGAAATCCGCAATGGTGTCGTGACGCAAATGTGCGAGTTGATTTTTGTCGAGGCAGAGACGGGTAAGGTCCACCACATCCCACTCAAGGAATCGATGACCGCAGATGAGCTCCGCACCGAATTCGAGAGACGGGCAGTTGCGAAGCCATTCGAGACGCGTTTGTCGTGCCATCCGCACGAGCAGGTATGGATTGAGAAGCTGCTGCAGGAGTATTCTCCGGGGATGACATTCTCCGAACCGAAGTTGATGAGCCATGTTATCGAAAAGCCAACGGTGAAATTCCAGGTCGGAGAGCGCTATTATCGCGGCATCGCCAAGATCGGGTTTCACTATTTCTTGACGCAGTTCCCGGCCTATTCAGGCCATGAACCGATTTTTTCGCGCATTCGGTCTTTCATTTATGAAGACACTAAGGAACCGATTCGTCGGGTAAACGAAATCATGAATATGCGCCAGCATCCACTCTTGCAAGAGATGATTCAGCCGGGAGTGCGGCCCAATGGATGGAAGGCACATTTCCTGGCCGCCGAAGTCGCAGGCGGCGTATGCCTAGCGCACGTTCATATGTTCCTGACGGAAGATTCGCCCGGCCAGATTTACACCATCAACCTCGGTACTGACCCGGCGAACCACGAACCCAAAGGCTATGCACATGGGTATCGGTACTATCCTGACGGAAAACACGGTCAGTTTCTCGGCGAGGCCGTTGCTCTGACGGCGATCAGGCTGGCGGGGGCTGTTCCTCCTGCAAAACCGGTCATTGAAACTCACTAACGTATTGGCGCAGGCAAGAACAGAACTGGTCGCGGCAGGGCTGTTTCGACCGATCGGGACGATTCGTTGGAACTACGGCGGTGAAAGGCGGCTCGCGAGCTTGTCGCGTTCTTGTTTCCAATTCTGATAGGCAGTGAACAATCCTAGTGCCCTTGTTGACACGGCCGATTTCTCGATGTCCCATCCAAGAGCAACAAGAATGATTCGTTCGAGGTGCCAACGAAGATGCTCTCCGGCATAGCTCAAAGCCAGCCACTCTTGCTCCGTGAATGCTTCGCCATGAACAACGGCATTGCGGAGGTCGCTTAGCGGGGAACCAGCCTGTCGATCGATCAGAGGCCAGAGCCCAGTAAAGACATTTGGATACTCAGTTAGAAACTCGTGGTAAAGATTGCCAATACGCGGGCGTTTTCTGGGATCAAGCGGGAACTGCGTCGCAAAATATAACGCGCCCTGAATCGCAGAAAAAAGGCGAGCGATCTCTACTTCGAGCGTCGTTGCTTCGTTCAATAGGGCGTAAATAGCAGCCTCAAGCAAAGGTTGATGCTGCGAAGCCGCGAAGTATCTGGAGAATGCCGTCTGCAAGAAGGTGCCGCACTCCTCCCGGTCTCGCGGTAGAACCGGTTCTTCGCGCTCGTATCTCTTAGGAAACTTGCCATAGTTAAATTGCCAGAATTGATGGAATTCTTCTTTGGTGTCGTAGCTCCAGTGTGGGCTGACGCTTCGCTGCCGCGAGGCAAACGAGGCCAAGAGAATGAGAACGTCCACATCTCTCTTGGCTGCGAGGGGGTCTTTGATCCCTTCGACGGTGATGGAATAGCCTCGGGACTTGACATTTCGTGATACGCCATAGAAAGGCAAATATGGGTAACGATGGATCGAGGCTTTAGCTCCATCTGTCAAAGAGAAGTTGATGTCCTGCCAAGAAAATCCGAATTTCGTGGATTCTTCAGCCTCTTCTTTAGTCTGGTTTGCGAGAATACCCAGAACGAAGCATGGTCTCGCTACGAACCAGGCGGAATTGCTGTCCCGACGCGAATCAAGCTCTGGGCCGGGTATGAATTTCGCCTTGACTTCAAGACTTCCGACAGCACCTGAAGTTTGCGTCCAGTAAAACGCTTCCTCATGCGTAATCTGGGTAATTGGTTTCAGCCAAATATCTTTAGCTAGCCTGGTTTCGATGACGCCATCTCTCGTACAAAAAGACCCCTCAAATATGAATGGACCGGGCAGCACATATAACTTCTTAGCCTGTTCAGCAGTCAGTAACAGGTAGATGCGAGTGTTGCGGGTGTGCGGTGTGATCCGCTCGAACTGGGCGAGGATGTCTGGAAAACTGAATTGTTCCTTGCGCAGTTCGCCGCGCAAGAATGGCCCCCTTCCAGAAGCCTCTTCCGGTACTGCGATGTCTGGCCTCTTCGATTCATCGGTCAAGGTAACTCCTTGGATGACTCTGGCGATTGTGAAGTGCTTCACATGGCCTTGTTTAAAACGTTAGAACTCCTCGAATGCCTCTGAATTTGTCTTGTACCCTGCACTGAAGAATTCCGAAATCAGTTTCTCCCGTTCCGGAAGCTGTTGCGTTTTTACCGCGTACTTCTTTGAGAAACCCTCACCGAAACCTCCAGCGACGCCAATTGAAAGGACATAAGAAATCTGTTTCTTGAGTTTCATGGGAAGATGTTTCACAGTTGCTTCTCTCGGCGTCAGCATTTCCATGGTCGCCGCTATCACCCGGTCCCATCCTGCAAAGAGTGAATCCAAGAACTGCGTTTCGCTCCAACTTGTTCCAAGCTCACTTCGGATGCGCAGGTAATCGGTCTCGGTTGATTGGAGAAACTGGGCAGAGGCCGCCATCACATTCTGAAGTTCCTGTTCAGCCAGGGCAACCTTAAAGTGCCTATTCTTCTCGTCGTAAAACTGCGCGAGCATTTCGCCGCAGGCTCGCATCGTTGCCCCTTGGACAAGCTCGATGAGTATCTGGGCGGGACATAGTGCTCCCGCCGAGACCTTCTCTTCTGGAAGCACAAATCGCTCGAAGGCAACCGCCTGCTCGATGGAACCGCGCTGCACGGGCAACATGATAAAAAGTCGTTTAAGCGTGCGCGAATATACGCTTTCAAACAGCGTCAGAATTCTTATGTCGGGTCTATCTTCAAATCGTGTAAGCGCCCACCACAGATATCGATGCAGCAATTCACGTACCGGTACCTTTTCTCCGTTCTCAGAATAATCAACGGTTTCGATGCCTCTATCCACCAAGCGCAGCAGAAAATGAATCGAGTTTATGTAGAAATTATGAGTGACGGGCCGTAGCGAATTCAGCAGAAGTCGATCGAAAAGTAAATAGTGATCGGCGCCGCAGGTCGTAATCACCTTCTCAACTAATGCTTCAGAGACCTTCCCAATGTCGCCATTTGTCGTTACTGTCTGAAAAAACGTATCAACAATCCTATCAGCCCGTTCCTGTTGAAGTATTTGAGCAAAGGACCGTTCTCGATCAGATCCCTCTCGTCGATAGTTCACTCTGAAGTTCTCAAGGGCCTTGGGCCATGCTCGCCTTGAGGCCCCTTTAACTGCTTCTACGAACTCTTCCAGTCGTTCAAGGGTCACTTCCGCTGCAAGCACACGTTCGATCTCTTCAACCAGCCGTAATTTGACATGCGATTGCACCTGGGTAGCACCGATAATCGCATCAATCTCCAAGAAGCGGGTCAGCAACTCTGAGCTCTTTATGGTCAAGAGGGGACTGAGCTCCGTGTCAAGCGTGTCCCGATCATAGAGGTTGAACAGCCACCCGTTACAGACAACAAAATAGCGACAGTTCACGGATTGATGGAGAGCATAGAAATACGCTTGACAGACATCCTCATCAGCGATCATGCCGTTTTGTCCAGTGCTCCCGCCCTTCGCCTCAATCAACCAGAAATTCTGCTTCCGAACGGTATTGAGGTAATCGACTTTGATTCTGTCCCGACCGATTCGGAGGAAGGGCTCACTTAACTTGAAGCTCTCCTCCGTACTGGCGGAATAATCTCGGTCTTTTTGATACCCCAGCAGGCGCAGAATCGGGCGGATATATGTTTCCCGAACATCCGTCTCATTAAGAGTCGAAAAATCTAGTCCGGCCAATTCGTTGAGTTGAGCAACTTCGGAATCGGAGAGTGGAGGTCGAAATTTTCGCATGGATCAAGGTTATCGCATTTGCCGTATCCTGTACTTTGCGTTTACCCTAAGTAGCCGTATGTGAACCACACCGACCAAGTGTTCTAAAGCGCCAACCCCAAACTACTCCCGGGATGTCTTGTCGAAACGGAATTACGTTCCAACCCAAGATTCTCAATCAAATTGTGGGACGTAGCGAAGTTGATCGCCGACGCTTTGCCCACGTCATGGCTGAGGCTTGCGGTAAGCGTAGTTGCATCGTTCGTGAAAATCTGCGCGTCATGCGAGGCGCGGGAGACAGAGACATAAGCTAAGCGGCTGTTGATGAGTCCTGGGTGAACATCGGTATCCATGTTGACCAGGACGCGTTTGGCGGTGAGTCCCTGGGAACTGTGCGAGGTCACGGCGTAACCGTGATCGAAGTGCCGCATCTCCGCCGGGTCAAACGTGACCGCCTTCTCTTTATCGCCGTCCATGCGGACAGTGATTTTCCCGGCCTCACCGATCCGCTGGATGGTTCCGAGGTCGCGGTTGGCAACGCCCAACTCCTTATTCGGCGCGGTAAATTGCAACCGGTCACCCACGGCAAAATCCCGCTCGATCTCGCGGTAGGCGCTGATACCGCGCAGCCGAGACGGGGCATAGGTCACCTGCTCTCCGTTTTGTTTGCGCACGGTGACGAGATTTTCCTGCGGATTCGTTGCAATAACCTGGGCGTAGCTGCCACGCTCGATTTCATGCTCCTTGCTCCCCCGGATGTAATGCAGCACATCGCCAGCCTGATAGCGCGCGGCCCAGGCCCGATCCGCGCCGGTCATATCCGAGCGCGGCGTAAGCACGCGCATCGAGTGATCTTGCTTGTCCACCTTGCCAAGCGCCTGCAATTCCTGGCGGACTGTCTGATTGATCGCCCGGCGCGAAGCGTTGTCGGGAGAGACGATGATGGTGTTGTCGGGGTTTTCTGCGTAGTTCCTGGCAATTGAGGCGATGCGTTTCTGCGGGTCGGAAATCTCTGTGATCCGCCCCTGCTGCTCCAAGAGCGAGATGCCCTCGGCTACCTCGCCGCGCGACAGATGCTCGACGGCGCGCAGCAGTCCGGGATCTTTCTGGCGCACGATCTGGTCGAGCCGCGCGGTCTGCATCCCGGCCTGTTGCAACTGCTCGAAGGGCTTTCCGGCATCGACTCCCTGATGCTGGCGAGTATCCCCGATGAGCAACACTTTGTCCTGAGAACCGATCTTGGCGAGAAACTCGCGCATCTGATTCGTCGATGCCAGCGAGGATTCATCGACCATATAAAGATGCCTCGCAGCCGGGTCGCCGGCATTGCGGCTGCGAGCAAGGAAGCCTTGCAGCGTGTCCGCGGAGATGCCCGCATCGCGGAGCTGGCGCGCTGCGCGGGAGGTTGGCGCGAAACCCTCGACTACGTACCCGCCCCTCTCCGCACCCTGCCGTATACTTTCGAGCGTGCTTGTTTTTCCACTTCCGGCGCTGCCTTGCAAACCCTGTATACGGTCGCGCGAAGTAAGCACATGTTCGATGGCGTCGCGCTGCGATGGATTAAGGTGCGGACGGGCTTCCGTGAGCGGAACGGCCTGCTCGACCGGCATGAGTTGCGGAGCTCTGCCCCGTCCATCCAACACCGTTCGCACGATCTCTTCTTCGGCCTGGACCATCTCAGCGGTCGTGAATTTACGCGCTGTATCATGCTTTTCGCCAGGAACGAGTTGGAACTCGCCGGAAGCAATGCGCGCCTCGAAGCTGGCGCGTACCGCCGGGTAGGTCGTTTCTCCCATGCCGCGCCGCATCGCATCGACAAGCAAGGCCCGCTCATCCTGAACAGCTTCGCGCTCGAAACTGCGGTCGCGCGCAAACGTCAGCGCCGAGTGCGCCTGCTTCTGACGCTCCTCGGCCACTGGTTTCTGTACCTGGCCGATGTTCCGCTTTCGTGCCTCGGCAACCACATGGTCAGCCTGGTTGCCGAACTCAGCGGCAATCTGCCGGTGGGCAGCCAACACCTCGTTTGGCGATAGAATCACTTTCTTGTCGCGGGTGTTGTGAGCCGCAATCTGCGCGGCTTCCGGGCCACTGAACCCGCCGCGCGCAAGGGCTTCTTCGATCTGCTGACGCCGCGGACTGGAGGCATCAAGATATTGCTGCGAGTATCCCTTGATCTCTGGCGCTCCACTCTTGCCCGGTTCGATTTCGTAGCCAAGACTGCGGAGCCGGTACATCAACTCAGATTGATACACAGCGGTCGCGTAGCTTTGCGAAGCGAAGAAGCTGCGCTCCTGAAGTGCCCGCATCTGGCCGTTCTCGCGCTCGGTCATGTTGAAGATGACGGAGTGGGTGTGGAGTTGGGGTGCGGCGTAGCCATCGACCGGGCGGGCGGTGTCGTGCTCGAACTTTGCAACGACAAACTGCCCGGTCGTCTCGGCGGGACGATTGCCGCCGATGCGGGCTTGCGTGTAACGCTCCAACTCATTTAAGGCGACATTGACGGCCTCGCGGTGCGCTTCTCGCACCCGGTCATCGCCACCTACAAGAGCGGTCAGCGATACCGACTTGGGCGCACTGAAGGTCGCATCCCACCCGGCGCGGTGTTCGACGGGCGCGACAGTCTTACCGTCCTCCGTTTTGTATTCATGGACCTTGCGATGGCGAACCAACTGTTCGCCGGTCACCGGGTGCTGGCCTTCGGAGAGCCGAGCGAACTCCTCGGCCCCCACAGCACCGGCAAGGTCAAATCTACCGGCCAGCTTGCCGTGCCACTCTCCTTGAATGGTGTCGGCTTGCTTCCAATAGTTCTGTTCGGCTGCGGTGAATTCCTTTTCGTGATAGGTCTGGGCTTGACTCGCGGAAAGTGGTTTGGAGATGGTCAGCATAGTTTTACCTCAACCTCTCAGAATGAGATTTTGTTGATCGTCAGCGTCGGGAGAAACGGTTGGCTCGGGTTCGATCTGCTGCACCACAGGCAGCGTGTTGGGCTGTGATGCGGGAGAATCCTCCGGGACCTGTTTCAACTCCGTATTTGGCTCACTACCATGCACGCGCGCCGGGTCATAGGGCAGCTTGTCGTCGGGCCGGTCGCGACGCTCAAAACCCTCGGCAACCTCCGGCATATTGAAGTACGGGAAGGAAAACCGCGTCACGTAATTCTGGTATTTCATGTAAGCGTGCAAGTCGGCGAGACCGGCAATTTCCGATTCCAGAACCAACTGTTCGACCTGCCGGTCAAGCGCGAAGTTGCGACCTGCGCGGGTGCCATCAAAGTGGGTTTCGCGCAATCGTTCGATCTCAACCTTGCCAATGAACTTTGAGACCCATTCGCCGGCGTTCGGTTCCTTAGTGGTGAGCCAAGCACTGGTCGCCGGCTGCGACAGCATGACCTCGGCAAGATGCCCGTACAGGTACTCAAGCTGGGCCTTGCCCTGGAAGCCGAGCACTACAGGGTTATTGCTCTTGCGGGCTTCTGTGATGGCGGTATGTAGTTGCGGAAGTTTTTGCAAGCTCGCCAGTTCGTCGATTACGAACCAGACACGTTTTTGCGCAGCGGTCGGCTCATTGAGCAGGCGCAGAACAAGCCAATCAATCCACAAACTCTGCAATGGCCGAAGCGCTTCCCGCTCTGCCGGAAGCGAGGTCAGGAAGATCCAACCTTGACGCTTCTCGGTCCACTCGGTTGCTGTCCACACTCCATTTGCTTCGCTCCTTTTCGGCAACAAGCGGAGGCTGTCGGCGACCAGGCCCAGCGAGGCCAGAACACCGGCGCGCTGCTGGTGTGCGTGTGGGTCGATCAGGTGCGCGTGTTCGGTGCCCTGGACTCTACGGTCGATCTCTTCCGGGTTCGACATCCACTGGACAAGTTGATCCGGCGTTGGCCCATAGGCCATCAGAAAGGCAAAGATTTTCTGCGGCGATTCGATGAAGAACTCGCCCTTCTTGTCCTGCGGCGGCTGGAACAAAGAGACAGCCAGCGCCTTCGCTTCCGACCGGCTGCGCAACTCCTCAGCCGGTCCCCAGTATGGGCAGCGCCGGTCGAGCGGATTGAGGATAATGTCGCCGCGGTCCGGGTCATAAAACCGCTTCACATACTCCCGCGCCGGGTCATAGACAATGGCTGAATCACCCCGGCTGCACACCTGCCGGAGTAGCTGAAACATGAGCGCGGACTTACCTGCGCCCGTGTCGCCGATGATCTGCATGTGCTGGGCCTCGGCGCGCGCCGGGATGCGCAGCATTTTGCGCATCCCATCGATCTTGAAGCCGATGCCGTCCCCCTTGACGACACGGTTGAACTGGCGCGGCGTGAGCATCTCCGGGCCTTTGAGCCGCCGCCCATAGCGGAGTTGTTTCTGTCGCTGCACATCTTTCAAGACCGCAAACGGCAGCAGAATTAAAAAGAGCACCGCGCCGCAGATGAGAGGAGGCCGAAAGAAGGTGGGCAGACTGGTTCCGCCATAGACAACATCCTTCATGTAGTCGCTCAGACGAACATCGGAAAAGCTGTGCAGCGGACCACGGAAAAGGAGTGTGTATCCATGCAGCGGAGCATCTGCCGAGAGTTGGAGCGGAATGGTTTTGCCATCCGGTTCTGGAGTCCTGCCCAGCATCACATCGGTGTTCTGAGCAGGCCGCGGCGAGAGTCCGTGGCCCGCAATAAAGAGCACGCGATAGTTGCTCCGGTGGGTTTTGCTGAACGCACCAATCACCGAAGTACGCTCATAGAGCGGCAGGTAGTACCGCTGCAAAGGCGTTGTGGCAAAGCGAATCCAGCCGCAAATAAAGAAGAAGGTCAGCACGGCGGAAAAGAACGCCGTGCTGTAAGCGTAAATCGGAATCTGATAAGGCCAGACGATCGATTCCTTGCGTCCCCATGTGGTGTTCTGCATACCGCTACCTCCTGCGCTCGGACGTGATTTTTCCGGCCAGCTCGTACTTGGCCGTGCCGATTTCGTCGAGCAATTTGTCGAACGCTTCCGGTGTCAGTTTTTGTCCTGCGGCCAATGGGCGAAGCACATTGACCAGAAGCAAACGGATGCCAAGAACTTCCGCCAAAGAAGCGTTGTTCCTGGGAGTGCTTTGCAACTGGGCCAGAATCACATCGCGCATCCACTGACCACGCGCAACGCCGTGGGTCTCCGCGAATTTGGTAACAGCGTTCCGTTCCTCTTTTGTCAGCTTGGTAGTGACCGGATAGATACGAAGAGCTTCCCGGTCGTTGCTTGTTTTCTTCATGGATTCTGCTTTAAGAATCGTCATGTGAACCTCGCATTTCTCGGGTGCACTCAAGTGCACCTGAAATCGCTATGTCATTGAGGCCGCAACAAGTGCACCGTGGTGCACCTGCACGACCCTACTAGGGATGGAGTGTCTAAATTCTTCCGGTGCGTAGCACCGTAGTGGCTTTGCCACCCTTGTAGGCGCGGGATCATGCCTTCGATCCCACCGCGATTGCTGGCGTATTGGCTGCCGATGATGCTGCGGAAACCGGCTTCTTTGCGGGCGGTTCACCGGCATCATTGGCGGCTGCTCTGCGCACACGCAACGTGGGTGCAATTCGCTGTGCTTCCGATGTGCGAAGAAACTCCTGAAAGTCGCGGTCCTTGGCAAAGACATAGGTAAGCGCCTGCTCCATGACTTCATCCGCTGTTGCATGGATGAATGCGGCGTACTGATCGACCTGTAACGCGGTCGTATCAGTCAATCGAATGGAAGCGCTGACGTAGCGGGTTTGGACGACTTCAAGTAATGGCATATTGACTCTCCTTGGGCTGTGGAATCAGGCCGTCTTACGACGGGCAATTATGCGTTGGGCCGTCGCCGCAATCTCCCGCGCACGAGCAGAGCAAAGTGCGGCGGGAATCTCGAAGCGGCGGCGGACTTCGAGCATGGTGATAACGTCGTGGATGGGAATGCCACTGCCAAGCCAAAGGCAGGCTGAGGCTACATCGACGGTGCGCTGGGCGTAGTAGAGAGGATCAGGTTTATCAGAACGGCGAACTACCAAATCATGTGTCAGCTTCGCGGCGTCCCGGCCGTGAGTAAGTTGTGCGCAAACCCACGCCCAATCGTCCTCCGAATGCGAGTGCTTGCTGGTGGGCGATTGCCGTGCGTTCCCGCGTAGCGGCAGCACGGAAGAGCCTGTGACATTGTCGAGCCGGAAGTCTGCGGGGCCATAGGTCGCATCGGCAGGGTATTCAACCTCTACACGATGCGCGGGAGAATATTTCCGGTTGTAGAAACCGGGTATGCGCAGCACTCGGTTACGGTCGGTGCAAGCGGGATCGCCGCCGAAGGCTTGGGCGAGCAGCTTGAGTGTCTCTTCCTGGCGCTCGAAGTCGAAGCCAGCAACACGCCAGAGCGCCTGATATTTGCCCGGCGAAGTCGAGAGAATGGTCGTGGGCGCTGGCACTCCATCCGACGCCCGCAGCGCAGCGAGCCGGGCGTCACCGTCCTCGTCAATATCTATGTAGATATGACGGACAGAAGCAATGCACTCCTTGGTGCGTTTGCGGCTGCCGGGAAGCAACGGATTGGCGGAAACATAGATGTTTGCGCCAGCATCGTTTTCGTAGGCTAGCCAAGCCATATAGCGAGGCGCTAGAACTTGTTCGAGCGTAACCACGCGCTGCTGTGGCCGGGGCGCATCTTCCCGGCCCAGCAAGAGCGCAATCGTTTCGCTCGAAGCGAAACTGCGGGTAAGAAAGTTGGTGGCGACTTGATTCATATGTTGACCTCTCAAGAGCGCGATTCCACGGGCCATTGTCAGAAGGAAAGCCCGGCGTGTGCCAGGCTTTCACCGTGAAGGGGAAGCGGCCTATTCGGCCACTTCCTCGGAGGGAATCTCCTGCTCGACTTCCTGCTCTTCCGCGGCGGCCTTTTCCGCGCGGTCGAGCTTGAGAATGGAGTTGACGCGAATGTTGTCGGTACGCACCGGCTTCTTGGCCTTCTTGGGCGTGTACTCGGTGTGGCGAATCTCGCCCTCGACCTGTACGTGCGCGCCTTTCTTGAGCGTGGCCGCGAACTCGCCGAACTTACCGAAGACGATGCAGCGATGCCACTCGGTGTGCGAGATGTATTCGCCGGACTCTTTGTCCTTGTAAGAGGTCTTGGTGGCGATGGAGAGGGTGGTGAACTTCTGGTCGTTCTTGCCGGTACGGACTTCGGCGTCGCCGCCCAGGTAGCCAATGAGAGTTGCACGATTCAGAAACATTTTGAGTCTCCTGATTTGAATTCCCGATCTGCTCGGGTCACACCTGGCGAAGCTATGCGAGTGGGCGCGACTCCCAAGGCCGAAGCTCTGCATTTACGGAGGGTCCATCGCAGATGGAAACCGTAACCCGTAGGGTGCGATAGCAAAGCAGAAGAGCGAGCTTGCCGCCGGGCGTCGCAAAGGCCCCGAAGCAGTGACCGAGCAAGTGAGGAATTGATCCGGGGAGACTCGCATCTGAACGATGCAAACTACCTGCTTCCTGGCGATGCCATTGGTGCAATGACCGGCAAACCAGATCCACATTCCTCGTTGCCTGACCTCAGGAGAAAGAGCCGCATCTCGCACCCGCATTCGCTCGTCTTGAAGTTCGGCGCGGCCACGCTCATAAGCGCACAACAAGGGCGAGGTTCCATCAGCTTCACCGTGCCCAAGAAGGCTTATCATAGCCGTGCCTCCGATTCGCGTTTCCATTCGCTCGGTCCGCACCGAAGTTCACGCTGCCGCCGTGGAGGAAGCCCGGTAGATTTCCTCCGTCTCGAAGGACTGCTCCGCGTGGCTGTAACCCTTCACGGTGATCAGCTCGCGCACCCGGCGTCGCCCTGTGGAATCGCGTTCGCAGTAGAGGACATAATCCACTGCCTTTCCGGTCTGTGACCGGATGAACTGCTGATTCAAATTCGTCCGCGCGCTTAGCGCCATATCCGCCAGCCGGTCGAGCGCATCTACGGCTGAATCCGCGTGCAGAGTCGAGAGCGTTCCGCCGTGGCCGGTGTTCATCGCTTGCAGCAGGTCGTAGCCGCATTCGTCGCGTATTTCTCCCATGATGATGCGGTCGGGACGATGACGCAGAGCCGCGGCTACAAGCTGGCTCGGAGTCACGGCAACCTGGCCGGGAATGGCCGCAACAGCCTCCCAGCGAACCGCATTCGGATGGGCGATCTTCAACTCGGCAGGCTGCTCGATCACAATCAACCGCTCTTGCATGGGAATGTGGTCGAGCAGCGCTTTCATCAAGGTCGTTTTTCCCGATCCGGTTCCACCGGCGATAATGCCGTTCTTCCGTTTACCGATAAGCTCTACTACCGCGTCCCGAACGTTGGCTGGCAAACTACCCGACGCAATCAGTTCATCGGACGTAAACCAGCGGTTGAATTTGCGCACGGTGAGCGTCGGACCATAGACCGATGAAGGCGGGCCAACAACGGCCACGCGCGAGCCATCGGGCAAGCGCGTATTGAGGATCGGATTCTGCCCTGTCAAGTCCTGGCCGAGAATGCGCGCCACGCGCTCAATAGCGGCTTGTAGCCGCTCGTTCGTATACGGCGTTTGCAGCTCAATGTGCTCGACCATTCCGTTCCGATCCGCGAATACACCCGTGCTGCCGTTGATCATCACATCGGAGATCGAAGGGTCCAACAAGAGCGCCCGCAGTTCTTCCGGAAAGAACGGTAATATCAGATCGAAGCTCACCGATTAACCTCCCGATCCTTGCTTGCGGCCACAGCGGAAAATATGAGCTTGACATCATATGAGTTCGAGCGCATTATGTATGCGTGGCTTACGAAATTCGCGCAAGACCTGAGTTTCGGGAATGGATGCAGACCCTTTCTCGGGAAGAACGGGAATCGTTCGATACAGCCGTAAACCTTCTCAAGGAAAGAGGCCCGATGCTCGGTCGGCCTGATGTCGATACCGTCAAGGGATCGGCATTTCCCAACATGAAGGAACTGCGCACCGCGCACGACAAACATCTGGCGCTTCGCGCATTCTTTGCCTTCGATCCCAAACGTTCCGCCATCCTGCTCCTCGG
>Ga0224530_1000898_pt1 | contig 17578 bp, 15 predicted proteins | sample CBST75metaG_FD_179873 | JGI IMG/M metagenome (GOLD analysis project Ga0224530, IMG submission 179873) | Peat soil microbial communities from Stordalen Mire, Sweden - C.B.S.T75 | ecosystem: Environmental > Terrestrial > Soil > Wetlands > Peat | place: Sweden: Norrbotten County, Stordalen Mire...
CGCAAGCGATAGAGTGAAAGCGCCGTGCGCCTGTCGGTGCGACGGCCAGTTTATCCGGATTGCCGCGGCTGGAACCCTGGCCACCGGCGGCGTTCTGCTGTTGACCGGCCAGCGCCGCGCCGGCCTGATTGCCGCAGCCTCGGGAACGGCTTTGGCCATGCTGGACCAGAAGGAAGCCCTCTGTGCCTGGTGGAACGCGCTTCCCGCCTGCCTCGATGAGGTGCAAGGCGTCCTCAGCCGTGTGCAGAAGGCCGTGGATACGCTGGCCGACCAGCGCGACAAGCTGGGCAAGATGCTGCCCGCGAAACCCTTGGTCCCGGTCAGCCAACCCCGCTGATTCGCCTATTCCGGCTCCCGCTTTTCCGCTTTACTGCCAAATGGAAAGGCCCTCACCGTGCGGTCGAAAAGCCGCGCCGCGAGGGTTTTTCCATATCAACAGAGCCTAATTTTTCCGCTCGACCAGGAAGCGGGCGAGGGCTTTCAGGCCATCGGCACGGCTGCCATAAGGCTCCAGCGCCGCAAACGCCTCTTCAATCAGCCGCGCCGCGTCGCGCTGGCTCTGCTCAATGCCGTAAACCGCCGGCCAGGTGGCCTTTTCCGTGGCTTGGTCCTTGCCCGCGGTCTTGCCCAGTTGCGCCGAGTCCACAGTCATGTCCAGCACATCGTCCACAATCTGGAAAGCCAGCCCAGCCTTCGAGCCGAACAGCGTCAGCCGCGCCACGTCTTCCGGTGTTGCTCCGCCATACACGCCGCCCGCCACCACGCTTACACGAATCAGCGCTCCGGTCTTGGCGCGGTGAATGGCATTCACAAGTTGCGGCGTGGGCTTGTGGTGTTCACTCTCAATATCCAGTACCTGTCCGCCGATCATGCCTTCCACGGTGCCCACGGCGTTGGCAATCAGCCCGATGATCTGGACCGTTGCTGCTGGCGGCGCTTCCAGCCCGGCCAGCACTTCAAAAGCCCGCGTCTGCAAAGCGTCTCCGGCCAGGATGGCAATCGCCTCGCCGAAAGCCTTGTGACAGGTCGGCTTGCCCCGGCGCAGATCGTCATTGTCCAGCGCGGGCAGATCGTCGTGAATCAGCGAGTAGGTGTGCAGCATCTCCAGCGCCGCGCCCAGGCGGGCAATTCCCTTGGGCAAGGAACCGGCAATCGTAATCCCGGCCTGCATGGCCAGCACCGGCCTGAGCCGCTTGCCCCCGGCAAATACGGAGTGACGCATCGCTCCATGAATCGACGCAGGCACAATTTCCGTGCCGGGGAGCAACTCTTCCAAGGCCCGGTCAGCCAGCGCCGCGCCTTCCTTCAATAGCGATTTCACATCTGTGGACATTGCTTCCATGATAAACGAGATCAGGCTCGTTTTCTCTCTAACAAGAACACTCCGGTGAGTGCCAGCAGTGCCAGCACGCTCAGCCAGCGCCCTGCCAGCACGTCGGTGGTCGTTGTCCAGTCCACCGCGAGCTCCACCGGCCCTTGCGGCACGGGTACGGCCATCAGACCATCCTCGCGCCGGGGCAGGGAAGTGACGGCGCTGCCGTTTACCCTTACACGCCACGCCGGGAAGCTCCTCAGCCGCAGCACCAGGTAACCGGCGCGGTCCGTAACTGCATGAATCCGCAGATGCTCGGCCCCGGGCTTTGCCGCGGCCCCGAATGCCGCCGCGCAACTGTGCTGAGTGGCGTCCCAAGCCAGCATATCTTCGTCGTCTTCGGAATCGGTCTTCCTGCCCAGCTCGGTGGCCGGGTCGCTGACCAGGCAGGTCAGTGGAAGCCCGGTTGCGACCAGCGAATTGTCCGCGCCGATGGGCTCATACTCGTTGGTGCCGATAAAGCCCTGTCCCGCATGGTAGGCGCTCAACATGCCCGGTACGGCATCTTCTTCCTCGCACCCCTGAGAGAAATTTTTGCTCGCGAAAACGGTCATCGCCACAAAGAGCGCGATGCTGGCGACAGCAACGGCAATGCGTCGCCAGGGCCGCGCGTAATCCACCGCCGCCGCGAAAAAGATGGCCATCGGCGCTTCCAGAACAATCAGCCAGCGCCAGGGAAATTGCAGGAAGCGGAGCTCGGGCAGCAGATTCCACACTAGTCGCGAGAAAGAAAACTGGAGAAAGAGAACGACGAAGGGAATCAGCGCAAGAGGAATCCACCAGCGCCGCTTTCCGGGCAAACAGCCGCGCAGCCAACAGATCAGCAGGCTGATGAGCGTGACAGCAATCATCAGGACCACGATCATCGAGGCCGTGTGCAGCACTTCATCGTGAAACGCCAGCACCGGATTGTTGTGAATCGCAAACAGCCAGTTGTTTTCGAGCGTCTGTCCGGGATCTTCCGTGACCTGGTGAATATCCACCCACCGCTGTTCCCAGGCCGCGGGGAGCAGGTAGACCGCTATGAGCCCGATTCCCAGCATTGCGCCCACCGCGGCGCGCAGCACGGGCGCCAACGACCGTAAAAGCAAAGCCTGCGTCAGCGTCACGGCGGCCAGCAGATAGCAGGCCATTACGCCGACAGTCGGGTTGGAAAGCCACGCTCCAGCGACGGCCAGCGCTAGGGGGACGGTGGAGCCATCCAGCGCGCGTTTCCAGGCCGAAACTGCGGCGGATGTGTTGTCCTTTACGGTGAAAAGCTGTTGCTTCCGCGAGGCCAGCGCAAACAACAGCACCAGCGGTATCCACACACCGCCGGCAAGTTCCGCAAAGGCCGATCGCTCATACGCTGTAAACAGCGCATAGCCGGAAAACAGGGCCACGCATCCGGCCAGCGTTGCCGCGCCCTCGTTGAGCGCCTGCCGCGCCAGAGCCCTGGTCGCGAGGCCCGTTCCGGCCAGCAGCAGAAACGTCAGCGCGATGGGAACCAGAGTCCAGGGTATGACGAACCCCAGAGCCGCGCCCAGCATCCAGGTCAGCGGCGGATAAAAAACGAATCTGGGCTCGCCCGCGCCGTAGTTTGCGCTCGGTGTCCAGTGCGGATACACAATCCCCTGCCGCCAACTGCTCTGCGCATCGAACCACGAAACCAGATGGAAATCGAAGTCGTGTCCGCAGGAGCTGCCGTGAATCAACTGCGGCGTTACGGCCACGACAGCGGCCAGCAGAATCACGGCTGGGCCGATGAAGCGCCTCCAGCCAAAAGACGCCCCAGGCCTCGAAAGCGAGACCTGGGGCGTCCGGTTGTTCTTGAAAGACAAAAGCATCAGGGCACCAGCCGCAGCGTATGTCGGGTTTCGGCAGTCACGGCTTCAGGGCTGAACGGCAGGGCAAATGTTGTGCCTCCGTACCACGCATTCCACTGGTCGCGGAAGTAGGGGCTCAGGGGGTTGCCGCTTTCGCCCATCACAATGTTCTCCGTCGAGCCGTCCACGCTGCTCCAGTCCATGGTGAAACGCTGCGACGGCCCGAAGCTCCGCCCCACCTGCTTCACCGTGGTGGTGTCGCCGCTCTGCGGTAGCGGGCCGGTTCCGGCAATCCGCCCAATAAACGGCAGGTACTTGGCCAGCGGATGCTCAATCTCCACCACGTGCCAACTGCCATAGTTCCACCGGCCCACATCGGCTGGTGCTTTGCCGTCATTCATTCCCTTGCGGACCGCGGCGGTCAGCAACTCGTCCCAGTTTTTGTAGTTGGACGGCAGCCAGTCGGCCTTGGCGTGCATCATGATCTCTTCCTCGGCAAAGTCCCTTTCCATCCAGCGGTATTCCGCCGCGTCCTTGCCGAGCTTGGGCTCCAGAATCAGCGGCCACAAGGCTTTGCGCGTCTGAGTCACAATGGACGCGGCGGCTGAATCTGTCGTCAGCTTTCCGTCCCAGCTCCGCATCAGATCCGCGGCTTTGCGCAGCCGTGCATCTGTGTTGTCGGCGTGGTCGATGGCGTAGGCCAGCCGCTGCCCAATCTCCTGGTCAACCTCGCTGTACACGTCGGTTTCCACGGTCAGCATGTCTTTGGGCGTCAGTCCGGTGCGTCCCTCCAGAGACTTGTAGATGCGTTCGATGCGGTAGGGGTCCACCCACTCCAGCGCCAGCGGGGATGCCGATGCCGACGTTGTTACCCGCGCATTGGCCGTGGCCACAAATCCCGACGACGGATCCTCGGCTTTCGGCATCGAGTCATACGGAATGTATCCCTGCCACTCGTGCCCGGCGTCCTTGATTGGCACGCCCTGCAAACCAGCTGGCCGCAGCGGAACTTTGCCAATGGCGTGGTACGCAATGTGCCCTTGGTCGTCGGCGTACACCATGCTCTGCGTTGGCCAGCTCCACGTTGCCAAGGCCGCGGAAAACTCCGTCCAGTTCGACGCCACATTCAATTGATATTGCGGAAGTGCGTTCAGCGTGGTGTCATAGAGCGTCCACTTGAGCGCAATCGGCCGGCTTTCTTTCTCCAGAATTGGATTCAGCAGCGGCCCGTGCCCGGTCAGCTTTACGTCCAACGTTACGTCCCGCCCGCCGCGCACATGAATCACTTCGCGATTCACGGTCAGCGGCTTCCACGTGCCGTCCGCGGCCTGATAATTTCCCTTGCCGTCCAGCTTTTCCACGTACAGGTCCTGCACGTCGCCCATCAGAGCGGTAAAGCCCCAGGCCACGTGCTCGTTGTGTCCGGCAATGACAAACGGCATTCCCGGCAGCGTTACGCCGGCCGCGTGGTAGCCCGGCGCCCGCAGGTCAGCCGTGAACCAGATATTCGGCTCGGTCAGCTCCAGGTGCATATCGTTTGAGAGCAGCGGCTTGCCGCTGGCTGTGCGCTTGCCTGCCACAACCCAGTTGTTTGAGCCTGCCGCGCATCCGTCGCCGCAGGTGGGCAGCCCCAGCAGCTTCATCAACGCGTGTGTATCCACGGCTGCCGGTATTACCGCAGGAGCCGGCCTAGCCATCGTTTCCGTGTTCTCATCGTCTTCGTCCTCCTCCGTCGAGGCAGGAGGCTCCGGGTGCGGCTGGCTCAGGTCCAGCAGAATCCCGGTCGGCGGACGGTCACGCCACGAGCCCACGGGATAAAGATCTGCCTCCATCCTCGGGTTGTGCAGCTTGGCCGAGATCCGCTCCCGCCCCAGCTTGTTCTGCCAGTGCGTGTCCAGCATCTGCACCATCGTCAGTCCAATGCACACCGAGTCCACGCCGGTCCACGGTTTGGGTCGGTATCTCAGCAGATGGAACTCCGCCGGCAGTGAGTTTTTGTGCTGATCGATGAAGAGGTTCACTCCGCGTGCGTAGTCGTCGAAGCGGGCGCGATCGGCTGCGGGCAGGTTCCAATAGATCCGTTCCGCTGTCGCTTTGAATCGAAGAACACGTTGCGCCTCGTCCTGCTTGACCATTGAGGGCCCCATAATCTCCGCCAACTCGCCGCTCGCATAGCGACGATAGGCGTCCATCTGCCACAGCCGGTCCTGCGCCGTCACGTAGCCCTGCGCCACGAACAGGTCGTCCTGCGTCGCCGCATCGATGTGGGGCACTCCGTGGCTGTCCCGCCGCACCGCTACCGGAGCCGACAGCCCCGCCGCCTGTACATCTCCGTCCAGCTTGGGCAGCGCCATCCATGCCGCCGAGCGCAACCACAACAAGCCAACGCCAACAACCGCCAGCGTGAGGGCCAGCAGCCCTCCCGCCGTCCATAGCAGAATCCGTGCCCAGCGCCGAATGGCTTTGCGGGGCAGGGCATCCGCTTTGCCCCCAAATACCTGATCGAGTGAATGTAAATTATCCATCTGTTACAACAGAATACCGCTGTATGCGATTCCGCGAACGAGGTCTTCAACGAACCGCAGACCCTCAATCCGCTGTTTGTGCGGCCCTCTTTCCCCGCCCATAAATCGCCAGCAGCGCAATGAGCAGCAGAATCACGGCCAGCACCAGCAGGCTGCCCTCGGGCCCGTTCGTGCCCCCGCTCCAGATCACATTGCCCGTCGGATTGGTCGTCAGGTAGTGCCCGGTCGCCACGTTGCCGCTGTCGGCCGCGCCGTAGAAGTAGGTCTCCGCCCAGTCCCACGCCGCGTGGAAGCCGATGGCCCACCACGCCGACCCCGTCACCCGTATGCTGACGCAAAACGCAAACCCGATGGCCGCCGCGGCAAAAATTCCGATCCAGTTTTCGCCGTTGTTGCTCGTGTGCACAAATCCGAACAACGTCGAAGTCACCCACGCCGCCTGCCAGAAAGCCGCTCGCGGCCCTTTTTTCACGTGCAGCAGCAGACAGGGAAAAAGCCCCAGCAGCGCAATGGCGTACACGCCCCATACTTCGCTGCCCTTGGACTTCAGCGCCAGCGCTCCACAAAGCAGCGCTACCACGCCCAGCGCCCACCAGAAGTTGATCCCCCGCGTCAGTGTCGATTGCAGGTAGCAGCGGAACAGCCCCTCTTCCACGCAGCCCACCAGCAGAAACGCGCAGCCCCACAGCGCGGCGTACCGCGCCACGTCGGCTCCGCTGAGTGCGACGGGCCCGAAATACAGCCAGCCGCCACACTTCAGCGCTCCGACCAGCGCCGACAGGGCCACAAATCCCCCGGCCAGTCCGGAGAAGAAATGCGCCGTTCGTCGCGCCCCCCCAAGGTTGAAATCCGCCAAGCGCCGCTGCTCGATCAGCGCCACCAGCGCCGCCGCTCCCAGCATGGCGAGGAACGGAATCAGCTCGCCCCAGAATGCCGCTGCGGCAGAGAACGCGGCGTGCTGGCTCACAAGATGCAGCTTGACGAATACCGTTCCCGCGCCAGCCAGCAGCAACACAAACAGAAACGCGAAAAGCAGCACCGACCAGCCCGCGCGCAATTTCCGGCTGTCAGCAAAGAGCCAGTGCAGTCCGCTATAGATATCGACGTCGGCCAGCTCTGTCCCGGATTCCAAATGCGTAAAAATCTCGCCCGTCAATGGCGTGGTTGGCGGCGCGGTTGGCAGAACTTCGGGCGTGGCAGCTTCGCCGTTATTCTTTGGCGGCTGTGCCTCTGGCTGTACAGGCTGAATCTCCGGCTCCATCGAGTCTCCTTGAGTGAAAAAATACAAATTTTGCGTGCTGCATTCTTCGCGCGCGGCATTCTTCTTGGGGGAAAGATACACTACGGAATCTCCCCCCCCCCCCGTGTTCCGTCCTTACAACGTTTCAGGCCACTGCCGTGCCGCGTGCATAATCGCGAGGACGTGGATCATGTCTTCGCGAATCCTGTATGCGACCAGATAGGAGGTTCCTGGGACAACGATCTCGCGGGTGTTGGCCACGCGGCCGATTCTGCCGGCATTCGGCATCTGGGCCGTCTGGAGAATTGAATTGCGAATGTGCCGCACGGTGCGTGCTGCCGCCACCGGATTGCCGGCGGTGATGTAATCGAAGATTTCCCGGAGCTGATTTGCCGCCGGAACTGTCCAGCGGACTTTCATGCTCTGGCCCGTACCTGTTTCTCTTTAATCCGCGCGTCCCCGATCCAGGAGTCGATCATTCCGCCGACCTCTTCGTCGTCGATCAGTTCCCCCTTCTCGGATGCTCTGAGGCCCTCTTCCACCATGGCGGCGAAGCGCTGCTGTTCGCTCAGATAGCCTTCCACCGCCTCGTTGAGCAGGTAGCTGCGGTCGCGGTCCATCGCCTTGGCAATGGCGTCCAGCGCGGCCACTTTCTCGGAATCGATACGGAAGCTGATGGTGCGTGGCGTGTTCATAATACGAGATAATACGCCGTATTATCTCTCCGCGCAAACTGTATGAAATGCTGGCTTTGTTTCGGGCTTCGCTTCGGTTTTCGAGTCTGCCGGGAGCCGGGTCTGGTGACACGCCTTCTTGACACAATCGCCCAAGCCCTTGATGCTTAACAGTTCCGGTTCTTTGTGTTTGCCGGCCCAGGAGGGACTCAGCTCGTGCGAGTTCGCGTTTTTTATCACAACAAATGTTTCGACGGTGCTTGCTCGGCTTCGATCTTTACCCGCTTCCACCGGGAGTGCATCGATGCCAATGCCAGCTATGAATATCACGGCTTGGTCCATCGCGCCGGCGCGCTTTTTGACGAGAGCGAGTTTACCGGCGATGAGAACGCCATTGTCGACTTCAAATATTCCACCTCGCCCCGTGTCACATGGTGGTTCGATCACCACCAGTCGGCATTTCTGACGCCCGAGGACCGCGAACATTTCCTGGCCTGCCAGAAGAATCCGGCCTGCGGCGCGCGCAAGTTCTTTGATCCGAACTACACCGCCTGCACCGGCTTCATCGCCCACATCGCCGAGACGCGCTTCGGCTTCAATACCGCGCCGCTGGCGGAGCTGATTCACTGGGCCACCATTGTTGACGGCGCGCTCTACGATAACGCCGAGCAGGCCGTCGAAATGCCTGAACCGGCCATGAAGCTGACCTTGATCATCGAGGCCACCGTGGATCCGGATTTCATTCCGCGGCTCATCCCTCTGCTTACCGAGATGCCCTTGGCAGACGTGCTTGCCCAGCCCTTTGTGGCGCCCCTGTTGCAGCCGCTGCTCGATCGCCACAAGATGGCGACGGAGCTGATCCGCAGCCGCGCCGAAGAGCGCAACGGCACAATCTTCTTCGACATCACAGACCACCCGCTGGAGGGATTCAACAAGTTCATCCCCTACTACCTCTACCCCAACGCCATTTATTCGATTGGCCTGTCAAAATCCAGCTTCCGCACCAAGGTGGCCGTGGGTTCAAACCCCTGGACCAAGGCCGATCCGGCGAAGATGGTGAACCTGGCCAATGTTTGCGAGCGCTACGGCGGCGGCGGCCATGCGCGCGTCGGCGCCATCAGCTTCCCGCCCGATGAGGAAGAAGCAGCCCGCGCCGCAGCCGCTGAGATCGTGGCGGAGCTGCGCGCGACCAATCCGTTTGCCTGAAACAAAAAACCGCAGAGAAGCCCGGCTTCGGCAAGGCTTCTCTGCGGCTTTTTGTTTTTGATCGTTACTTACTTCGCGATTTATTTCGCCAGCATGTCGGCGGCTTTCAGGAACCAGGGATCCAGCGGTTTGTGGCCCACAACCACTTCATCCAGCGGCGTGGTTGCTATTTCCCCTTTGCACATTCCCACCAGCACGCCCGAGTTGCCCGCGATGATCTGTTCGGCGGCCTCCGAACCCAGCCGTGTGCCCAGCAGGCGATCCGAGCAGGTGGGCGCTGCGCCGCGCTGCACATAGCCCAGCACGGAGGAGCGAAATTCGTAGCCTTGCAGCAGGTCGTGCTCCTTGAAGTACTGGCACAGGCCTTCGGCGTTGTACTTGGCTCCCTCGGCCACCACGACGATGGCGTGCGGCTTGCCGCGCTTGTATACGTCCTGAATGCGATCGGCCAACTGCTCGGGGTCAACCTCGAACTCTGGAATCACAATCGCCTCCGCACCGCCGGCGATGCCCGCCATCAGGGCCAGGTAGCCGCATTTCCGTCCCATGACCTCAACCAGCAGGGCGCGGTTGTGCGACGAGGCCGTCACCTTGAGGTTGTCGATGGCGTTCAGCGCCACGTTCAAGGCCGTATCCACGCCGATTGTGATGTCCGACCCAAAGAGGTCGTTATCGATGGTGGAGGCGACGCCGACCACCGGAAAGCCCACCTTCCGCAGGGCGTTGGCGCCTGTCTGCGAGCCATTGCCGCCAATCACCACCAGCCCGTCGATTCCCGAGCCGTGGAGCCGGCGAATGGCCAGTTCGATGCCCTCTTCGGTCTGGAACTCCGGGCAACGCGCCGAGCCCAGCACCGTGCCGCCGCGCTGGATAATGCTGCTTACGTCGCGCGCTCCCAACCGCTTGAAGTTGCCTTCAATCAGGCCCGAGTATCCCTGGTATACACCCCAGGTGTTCACTCCGCGGTCTTGCCCCGTTCTGATCACCGCGCGTATCGCGGCGTTCATTCCCGGTGCGTCTCCTCCACTTGTCAAAACTGCAAGATTCTTCATCAAATTTGTCCTTTTGGGCGATCTATTTCAGAATATCGCGTTGCGTACAACTTGCGCTGTGTCGTGCGTCCTATTTACTTTACAGAAGCTTCATGTCGACGGAGCAACTCTTGAAGCGATTTTTAAGGAGAAATTATTTTGGCGGGGTTGCCTTCGAGATACAGTTGTTCTGGCATTGCGACAGCAATGCTAAATGGACCTCCACATTGGCCATCCCATGAGCAGCGCATCGGTTTGCTCCCGTAGGGAGCCATCGAAAATAGCCCAGGGCAAGCGGAGCGCAGCCCTGGGTAAGAGGCAAACAGAGGGTATCCGCCCCGGAGGGGCGGATCGAACGCTCGCGCCACGGATTGCTGAATCCAATGACGGTGCTGGGCTTTCACACCGCCCCTCCGGGGCGGGAATCCCTTGGTCGAACCCTTCCCCAGGGTTTCACCCTGGGCTATTTTCGTCTCTTCCCTCCGGGAAGAACTGCGCTGAATGCCTCGTTATTCCCCACTTACTAAGGCTCGCATAATTGGGTTACATTTGATCGCACCGTAAAGCGCAGATTAAGCCATTGGCAATCGTAGCCTCAGTCACCATAATATGCGAGCCTCAGCAGAACTGCTGGCATTGCTGTAAAAAAACGAGTTTTACTTTATCGCCGACACTTCGCCCAGCGCTACGATCCAAAGCACAAGTGCGGCGACGAAGTGCAGGGAGAACAGTTGCGAAATTGCTTTTGAAACCTTATAGCCGCGGCTCAGACTGCCCCTCATCAGCAGGCCTTCAATCGGGAACTGGAGGAAGAGCATCAACCGCGGCAGCGCCTGCGTCATTCCGTCGCTCATGCCGAGTTCGTGAAGCCCGAAGAACAGTACAAAGGGAAAGACGGCGCGCATGCCCCACGGCGCCAGCGGCTCCAGCTGGGAACGCAGCAGCGGCGCAAGGCAGCTCAGCGCGATTCCCGCGTACAACGGCCACCACGACTTCCAGCCTGTCGCTGGCGGATTCTTCATCCTCCACTGCGCTTTTCTTGCGGGCATCACGGGAAGAGGCGCAGTGCGTGGTTCGGTTTGGGGCGCTTGGTCGTTGGTTTCAGGCATGGATTCAGGAACCGGAACAGACGGGATTTAAGTTCTAAAGGCGCAATCTCAGGATTTCATGCGCGGGCCGGCGATGCAAGCCGACATCAAGTGTCGTGGCTTTCTGTAGGTCTCTGACAGCATAATTTTGTACCTCTGGTTCGTGCTTTCCCAGGTCCCAAATTCGGGACCTGGGGCACCTATGGTTGTGGGGAGTTTGCATGTGGGATGTTGGGGGTCGTGCTTTCCCACCCTTTCGCCAGAAAAAAGGCGAAAGGATGGGGCACGGGGCATTTGTGGATGGATGAGAGTGGGAGAGGTGCGTTCGTGCTATCCCAGGTCTCAAAATCCAGACCTGGGGCATCCACCGTTGGTATAACTTCAAGCTGTCAGAGACGTAGCAGCACGCACTTACAGCCCCAGTTCTCCCGCCCACTTCTTCATTGCCTCAATGCAGAAGCCAATCTGCGCGTCCAATTCAATGCCCAGCTCCGCCGCGCCCTGCATCACGTCCGCACGGTTTACGCCGCGGGCAAAGGCCTTGTCCTTCATCTTTTTGCGCACGCTGCGCACTTCCACGTCGGCAATCGCCTTGCTCGGCTTCACCAGCGCGCAGGCCACCAGAAAACCGGACAGTTCGTCGCAGGCAAACAGGGCCTTGGCCAGGTGCGTGGCGCGCGGCACACCGGAGTATTGCGCGTGGCCGAGGATGGCTGTGCGCATCTCCTCCGGCCAGCCCAGCCGTTCCAACTCTCGCACGCCCACAAAGGGATGTTCATCGAGCGTTGGGTGGCGCTCGTAGTCGAAATCGTGCAGCAGGGCAGTGGTGGAGTAGAGCTCGATCATCGCCCTGCGTTCTTCTCCGCTCAGTCCCAGCCGGTCGGCCTCCGCCTCACCGTAGGCCGCCACGCAGGCCTCCACTGCCAGCGCATGTTTGCGCAGGCTTTCGCTTTCGGTCCACTGTGTCAGCAGTTGCCACGCCTGCTCGCGTCCATAGCTTGAAGTGCCTTCTGTGCCCATTATTTTTCTCCATGTTGCTGAGTTTGGTTCGCGATTCTTCGGGTTTTTCAGGGGATCATCCAAGTATTTTAGGCCTGACACTGAATTTGGACTTGACAATTATGGTTCATTCTTTGAAAGTAACTCATATCGTGGTGCGAAAAGGCACCCCGGGGTTCCCGCTCTGGCGCTCCGCAAATGACCCATGGCTACCACTCTTGTGAGCGTGGAAACACGCGAAGTCGTGCGGTGTGAATACTGCAGGTTGATGCAGTACAGAACCAGCAACTCTCTTTGCAGAAAATGTCACCGGCCCCTCGATATAGAGGAGCCCGTCCCGTTGCTTCCTCAACTGGTGACCAGTCCTTCCGTACCAACTTCGGCGGAAGCCGGATTGCAGGTCGCCGGACAGGTGCGCGAGACGCGCAAGGCGCGTCACCTCAGCCAGCGCCAACTGGCGGCTCGCATGCAGGTGCCCCGCACTTATATCTCGAAGATCGAAAATGGCAAGGCGATTCCGACTCTGGGTTCGCTGGAGCGTCTGGCTGCTGCTCTTGAAGTGAACGTCTGCCAGTTGGTCCGCGACTCGCGCAGCCGCCGCGACGACGAAGTCTCCGCCATTCTCTCCGATCCTTTCCTGGAGGAGGTCGCAGCCCTCCTGCCGCAGTTGGATTCGCTCCACCGGACGCTGTTCTATGGCGCGGTTCGCGACGCTGCCACAGGCCGCCGCCGCACCGCTTAGCGCCGGAGCGTTTTTCCCCGTGGCGGCAGCCTTTTTGCTGCCGCCAGCAGTGTGCGTGCCCGCTGCCCGCTGCGAATTGCAGCGCATGGGCGCATGTGCTAGGGTCATGGTATTGTTTTCTGCTTCCGGCTGTTGAAGGGTGCGTCAGACGGGGATTTTTCTGTGGGGTAGCTGCCCTTAGATCCGGATTGGACGTGAATTCCCCTGGCGTTGATTCTCGATGCTTCCCGGGCGCCAATCCGGAAGTCCAAATGCAAGGTTGAGGCGATTCTCTTGTATCCATTAGGTACGCTGCGCATCGATGAACTGAGCGATGAGGAGCGCGCCGTTTATGCGACGCTCAAGCCCGAGCGTTTGCCCGAGCACGTGGCCATCATCATGGATGGCAATGGCCGCTGGGCAAATCACCGCCTGCTGAAGCGCTTTGTCGGCCACCAGCAGGGCGCCAAAAGCGTGCAACTGGTTACCGAAACCGCCTCCCGCATCGGCCTGCCCTGGCTCACGCTCTACGCCTTTTCTCTGGAGAACAACCTGCGCCGCCCCCGCGCCGAGGTCAATTTCCTCATGCGTTTGCTCAAAGCCTACCTGGAGAGCAATCTCGCGCGCATGATGGACAACAACGTACGCATCCAGTCCATTGGCCGCGTTCATGAGCTGCCGCCCGAGGTGCAGGACAAGATGCGCTGGGCCGAGGAGGCCACGGCGCGCAACACCGGCACCACCCTTACCCTTGCTCTCAATTACGGCGGACGCTCCGAAATCGTGGACGCCTTCCGCAGCCTTGCGGCTGAAATGGAATGCAAGCATCTCAGCCCCGACCGCATCACCGAAGAGGACATTCACCGCCATCTCTACACGGCGCACATGCCCGACCCGGACCTGCTGATCCGCACCTCCGGTGAGATGCGCCTCTCCAATTACCTGCTCTGGCAGGTCGCTTATACCGAGATCTTCGTTACCGACCGCTTTTGGCCCGACTTCCGAGGAGTTCATCTTCTTGAAGCCATCGCTGACTATCAGCGCCGCGAGCGCCGCTTCGGCGGCCTTGGCGAAGGCTGCGGCGAAGTGGAAGAGAATCCCGACCGTATCAAGATTGTTGTTGGCTGATCCATCCTTTTCAGCAAAAAACGTGAAAAGATGGATCAGCACGACGCCTCAACCGGGACATTTTTGATCTTTGCCTCACCGCACGCGGTTGAGGCGCAGCTTTGCGAACTGGAGGATCGGTGTTTCCCGATCTGCCCCGGCGGTGTATTCTCAACCCTGAATGAAACGTGTACTCACAGCCCTCGTTTTGATTCCACTTGTCCTGCTCCTGGTGTTTCTCCCCCCTGGGTGGCAATGGTTGTTCACGCTGTCGGTCGCCTTCGTTGCAGTGCTGGCTGCCTGGGAATATATGGGCATGGCGGACCGGGAAGGATTCAAGCCGCCGCGCATCGCGGTAGTGGTGGCGCTGGTGGCGCTGTTTCTTGCCAGTTTCCAATGGCCCGATTACACAGCCGCAATCTTGGGCGTTCTGAGCCTGGGCCTGTTGGTCTACTGTACTTTCCGTAGTCCGGTTGTGCAGATCATGGCGGACGCTTCGGCGTCGATCTTCTGTCTGATTTATGTAGGCCTTACGCTGGTTTCTCTGCCCATGCTGCGCGAACAGGCCAATGGCCCTTCGCTGGTGGCGTTTCTGCTCTGCGTGGTCTGGGCGGGCGATATCGCCGCTCTCTATATTGGCCGCGTCTGGGGCCGGCACAAGCTGGCGCCAACGCTCAGCCCCAATAAGAGCTGGGAAGGCTCGCTTGGCTCGGTTGCTGGCAGCTTGGTGGTCACAGGCGGTTTGCTGTGGCTGGCTCATCTTCTACAGAGCTTGCCTGGGAACCCGCCCAAGCTTTCCTATCCCGATGATGTTTGGTACTGGCTGGTGCTGGCCGTGGTGGTGAACGTGGCGGCGCAGGTGGGCGATTTAGTTGAGTCCGCGCTCAAGCGTTCGGCGGGTGTCAAGGATTCCGGAACCCTGCTGCCCGGTCACGGAGGCGTGCTGGACCGCATCGACGCGCTTCTGCTGGCTGCACCGGTGCTGTGGTACGCTCAGATTATTCATCAGCGGTTTTGATGATTGTTTCCGCTCCCTGATACGGGGCGGGTTGTTTAAACCATTTCTATTCAATGGATTCCGTGAGGAATCCCGGGCTTTGTGCATACATTGAAAAGACTTGCGATTCTCGGTTCCACCGGCTCCATCGGACAGAGTACCCTCTCCATCGTTGAACAGTTTCCCGAGCGCTACTCGGTAGCCACGCTGGCCGCCGGGCACAACATTGACAAGGCCTTCGAGCAGGCTGTTCGCTGGCGGCCGAAGGTGGTTTCGCTGGCCACCGAAGAGCTGGCCGGACAGTTGGCTGTTCGGCTGCGTCAGGCCGGTGTCACCGGCATCGAAACCGTCTACGGAACCGCGGGCACGGTCGCCTGTTCCACACGGCCCGATGTGGACTTTGTGGTTTCCGCCATCGTGGGCGTGGAGGGCCTTGAGGCCACTTATGCCGCTATCCTGGCCGGCAAGGCTTTGGGCCTTGCGACCAAGGAATGCATGGTGGATGCGGGCGAAATCCTCAACCGCGCCGCGCGGGAACACAACGTTCTCATCGTGCCCATCGACAGCGAGCACAACGCCGTACACCAGTGCTTGCGCGTGGGGACACATGCCGAGGTCAAGAACATCTGGCTGACCGCTTCCGGCGGGCCGTTCCGGCAGACGCCCCTGGATCAGTTCGACTCCATCACTCCCGAGCAGGCTCTGCATCATCCCACATGGAAGATGGGACGCCGCATCACCATCGATTCGGCCACCATGCTCAACAAGGCGCTTGAGGTCATCGAGGCCTGTCGCCTGTTCGACGTGCCGCCTTCGCAGGTGCGCGTCACTGTTCATCCCCAGTCCACGGTTCATTCGCTGGTGGAGTACGTGGACGGCTCGATTCTAGCTCAGATTTCAGTCACGGACATGCGCCTGCCCATTCTCTATGCGCTGGCCTATCCCGAGCGCCCGGCTTCCACGCTCACTTTCGACTTGGCCGCCTTGCGCCACCTCGACTTCGAGCCGCCCGATCTGGAGCGTTTCCCCTGCCTGCGGCTGGGTTTTGAAGCGGCACAGAAGGGCGGAGCCCATTGCATTGCCCTGAACGCGGCTGACGAGATCGCAGTCGCGGCTTTCCTGGACCGCCGCATCCCGTTCATGGGCATCCCGCGTACAATTGAAAAAGTGCTCGCATCCACGCCGGAGGCGCATCCCGCAACCATTGCAGAGGTGCTCGCTACCGATCGAGAGGCGCGTCAAAGTGCTCTTGCGCTGTTGGCATAAGCTCACTCGGCGCCCGGGCAGACTGAACGCGCTTTTCCAAGGGAAATAACCGTACATCTATGCATGAATTTTTGATTTCTACCGTCGCATTCATTGTCCTGATCGGCGTGATGGTTGTTGTCCACGAGTTTGGCCACTTTATCGTCGCCAAGCTATGCGGCGTGCGCGTTGAGGCCTTTTCCTTCGGCTTTGGCCCTCGACTGTTCGGCATCAAGTACGGTGAAACCGACTACAAGGTCTGCCTGCTGCCCCTCGGCGGATTCGTCAAGATGACCGGTGAAAACCCCGGCGAAGAAGAAAATCTTGCCGAAGATCCAGCGGCCTTTACCTCTCATCCCCGCTGGCAGCGCATGTTGATCGGCGTGGCAGGTCCGGGATTCAACTTCATACTGGCCTTCGTGCTAATGGTGGTCTACTTCGGCGCCATCAATGAGGTTCCGGCTTACGAAGTCAGCACCACGACCGTTGAATGGGTTGTGCCCGGCTCGGCGGCGGCGCAGGCTGGCATCCAGCCCGGCGACATCATTCGCAGCTTTAACTCCGTGAACGACCCTACCTGGGAAAAAGTTTATGAGCGCATGGCGCTGGACCCCAATCGGACGGCTCCGGTTACGGTGGAGCGCGGCGGACAGACTCTGCAACTGGCCATGCGGGTGCCTAAGGAGTTGGGTAACGACGATCTGGCGGGCCTGCTGCCCCAATACATGCCGGGCCCCATCGGCGTCCAGGAAGTGCAGCCGGGTACCCCGGCGGAGAAGGCCGGGTTACATGCAGGCGACTCCATCGCTTCAGTGGATGGACACACCTTCCACACCGTCGGTTCGCTGCTGGCGTACATGCAGGCCGGGCAGGGCAAGCCGCTCTCGATGCAAGTCGTGCGCAAGGGCGTGACGCTGCCCATGGTGGCCACTCCTGCCAAACTTGATACCGGCTGGAAGCTCGGCTTTGCCGTCGTGCCCATTCCTTTCCGCCACGCTCCCATGTCTGTTGGCAAGGCCATCGACAAGTCCGCGCAGTTCTGCGCGGACGGCTCCACGCTGATCATGCAGATGCTGGAGCGCATCGTCACCCGCAGAATCTCCGCCAAGCAGCTTTCCGGGCCGGTGGGAATTGCCCAGATGGCCGGTCAGGCCGCTGAGATGAAGGGCTGGTACTCGAAGTTCTACCTTTCCGCCGAAATCAGCCTCAACCTGGGCGTTCTCAACCTGTTGCCGTTCCCGATCCTTGACGGCGGGCTGATTCTGTTCCTGTTGATTGAGAGCCTCATCCGTCGCGACATTGGCGTCGAAGTGAAGGAGCGCATCTACCAGGCAGCCTTTGTGCTGCTGGTCGCGTTCTTCGCTTTCGTCATCTTCAACGACGTGGCCAAGTTGCAACTGTTCACGCACTTGAGGTTTTGAAAATGAGTTGTCAGTGATCAGCTTTTCAGAATTCAGTTCAACCGCTGACAACTGACAGCCGATAGCTGACAACCAGCTTTTTGGAGTCTTGCAGATGCCTGTTACCACCGAAATCAGGGTGCGTTATGCCGAAACCGACCAGATGGG
>Ga0224530_1000899_pt1 | contig 17572 bp, 18 predicted proteins | sample CBST75metaG_FD_179873 | JGI IMG/M metagenome (GOLD analysis project Ga0224530, IMG submission 179873) | Peat soil microbial communities from Stordalen Mire, Sweden - C.B.S.T75 | ecosystem: Environmental > Terrestrial > Soil > Wetlands > Peat | place: Sweden: Norrbotten County, Stordalen Mire...
CTCCAGTTCCAGCGCGACGGAAGCGAGCCGAGAATCATGTTGCAGGTCGGCCACTTGCTTTCGGGTGATCTTACCGCTTGACCTGGCCTGCCGAAATGCTTGGCGAAGCGTATCCTTCGGAAGCGAGCCTTCTTCCCACACATCCAGGATCGTCCGCAGAGCATTGGTCACTGGGACACCGAATAGAGCCTCCTGCTCAGGCTCCGATATATGGCCGTAGTGAAGACGCAAAACTTTTGGAATAGGAACTCCGCGGCGAAATGATGCCGGCACAATCATGTCGAGGCGAGAGGGGTTCACGTCAGTGAGTTCGTGCAAGCTCAGGGCCGTCTGGTGGCTGTAGACGCCGGCCGGTCGATCGGTTCGATCACGAGACCAAAGCCACCAAAGGATCAGATCAGATCGTTCTGGCTCCGGGAAGAGAGCCAGCCTATAGATTCCGCGATGCTCGCGGAGCCAGTTGCCCGCCTGGACGTGGTAAACCCGCTTGTTGCTGGCGTACCCAAGGGAAGCAGCCTGCTTGGTCGTAAAATACCCTCCTTGAGCTTCAGCGATTCGATACAGCTCTCTTTGCCGCTCATTCGAGGTTTGCATAATTGGTCAACTTTCTTGATCTATTATGCGATCATGTGCATTCCAGGAGCAAGGTTATTTCCAACCCCTTCGATGGGGTTGAGACGACATCCTATTGGATAATGGGGCAGCGACCTTTGGGAACCAACGCCAAAGAGCTGGCAATCCAATGACCTTTGGGTTTTCCAACCCCATCCCACCCCCAAATACCAATGCCCCATACCTATTTTCAACAACTTAGCCCTCTCTGAAACTCCCATCCACGCTGCGTAACTCGTTGATAATACGATTGTTACGTCACTCATAACCCAAAGGTCGTTGGTTCAAATCCAACCCCCGCAACCAAAAAATCAACAACTTACGAGATTAACCGAAATCGGCGAGGGAACAATAAGGGAACAGGTTGCTAAACCTGCTCCCTTTTCGCTTTTTTCGGCGTCCTTCCGCATCATCATTTCCACGATCTGCGCGTTGGCCGGTCGTGTCATGCCGAGCATCGAATTCCGACCGTATTTCGTGGTCATGTCGATGGACGCATGGCGCATTAGCTTCTGCTGAACTTCCAGCGGAAAGCCAAGCTCGGCCAATTTTGCCCGGTAGGTGTGCCGGAAAGCGTGCCAGCCCAACTTCGGCAGGCCGATTGTTGCAGCCGCCTTGTTGAGATGACGCTGCCGCATCGTGTCCGCGTGGTAGGGCTTGCCCGTGTCGATGTTGCCGAACAGCCAGCCTTTGACCGGCAATTCAGCTTCCCGCCACTGACGGAGGACATCAACCAGGTCTGGATGCAATGGCAACTCATCCTCGCTGGCTAGTGTCTTCGTATCTTCCACATGGCCGTTGACCACCGACCGCCGCACCTGAAGCGTACCCGCCTCCAGGTCTACGTCCTCCCACCGCAATCCCAGAATCTCGCTGACGCGAAGCCCCAGGCACATTGCCAGAATTACCATGACCCGGCAATGATTCGAGAGCAAAGGCAACAGCTTCCGATATTGCTCCGTAGTGATGAGAACAATCTTGCGCGTTCTCCGGGAGGACCCGTGCAGTTCGATCAGGGACATGGGATTGCGCTGGATTTCCAAATATTGCCAGCGCATCGCACACTCGAACAGGCGATGAAACACCGCCTTTGTGTGCGCCTTGGATTTAGGAGCCAACGGACGCGGCTTGTCTTCCTTCTTCCTCGGAATCGTCATGAGACCCTTGATCCACTGCTCGACCGCCATCGGATTTTTCGCCATATCGGAGACACGTTCCTGATACCAATATGGCCTGATCCGGTAGCGGACCATCGACCGTAACGCCGATGCGGTTGTGTGTCTTTCGGGAATGCCGTCTTTCAGATAACGGTCGCACAACTGGCCGAACGTCACCACTTCGACATTGTTGTTGATGTCCGCCCGCACCGTGCCCAGCGAACGCTGGGCTTCAGCCTTTGTCCTGAACTGCAAGACGGTGCCGATAGTGTGAGATTTCAACATGCCGTTTTCCCGATACCGCAGTATCCATACATCCGAGCCACGCTCCCGCTTCTTTCGCTGGATGCAGCCCTGCTGATAGGTTTGCCGTTGTTTTTTCATACCGCTTTTTCCCTTCCTTTTTGAGGAGAAAGCGGCGCAGATGATCTATCTGAAGATACCTCTTTCTTCATCGTTGTCGCCAGTTCGGAAACAAGAAATCTCCAGCGTTTACGCACTCCGTTCGTAACCGAGTGCGCCGGAATTTTTCCTTCACGGGCCAACCGCTTAACGGTGATCGGAGAGCAGCGAAGAAAATCGGCAGCTTCCTGCGGAGTGAGTAAGGGTTCGGATTGGGATGAATTTGTCATTTGCACCTCAGCGTCAGGCTGCAAGATGGACGTGCGATGATCCGCAGCGACCGACAAGCCCAAATTAGGCGCGAAACAGTCCCCTGAGCGTTGCAGCTTTGAAAGGGGGTGTGCAGGTTCTGTACACCCCCCGTTGCCAATCGGAATTCACAAGCAAAAACAGAGGCAAGGAAGCGCTAACGCGCGGCTTTGCCCCACTTCGCGGCGCTCCGGTGGACGGCCCGAAGAGCGGGCCTTCTCCAGCCGTTCGGACGAGCGCCGACTGCGCGCCAAACGATGGTGCGTATTTGGCACTTGCCGCGCCTGTCACTCCGGCTTCCCACCATCGCTCTGCTCGTTCTGCTCTGTCTGCCGGCGGATCGTTTTTTGTCTCGCTGCGCTGTGAGAAACAAAAAACGCCCACCGGGCAGAACAGAGGCAAAAACAATGGAATATCAAAGCAACATCAACAGCAACAGCGCATCCACCGCCAGCAATGGCTCAACCAGCATCAATGCCAACAACCCGGCTTCCGCCAGTGCAAAGCGGAAGCCTGCAACCGCACAGCAGCTTGTCCGCGAAAACGTGCAATATCTCATCGAGCAGCTTGAGGCGGGACACAGTGAAACGCTGACAGCTTATCTCCGCGCAATGGCGATCTTCTGGAATTACTCTTTTGGCAATCAGCTTGCCATTGCGAAACAGCGCCCGTCCGCGACAAGAGTAGCCGGGATGTACGCATGGAACCAGCTTGGCCGTTTCGTCAACAAGGGCGAAAAAGGCATCGCCATCCTTGCGCCTGTCATCGGCAAACGCAGCAAACACACGCAGGATGTGGAAACAGAGAACACGGACACGAACAAGTCCGCGTTGCTTGGATTCCGGCGCGTTCATGTGTGGGATGAGTCGCAGACCCACGGACTGCCATTGCCGGAGTTGGAGCCAATCACCGGAGAAGCTGGCGTGTATCTTGACCGTCTGCGCGAGTACGTCAGCGCTCAAGGCATCACGCTGGAATACACCGAAAGCATCGCACCCGCACTGGGCGCGGCTTTCGGCACTACCATCCGTCTCCTGCCCGGACAGAGCAAGGCAGAAGAACTCACCACGCTGATTCACGAAACGGCGCATCTCGCTCTCAAGCATGGGGAGCGGCGCACCGCCACCACCAAGACCGTGCGCGAAACGGAGGCCGAGGCAGTGGCTTTCGTCGTGGCGCAGGGCATCGGCATCAACTCAGCGCAGAGCGCCAGCTACATTCAGCTTTACCACGGCAACGCTGCGTTGCTGATGGAAAGTCTCGAATTGGTGCAACAGACCGCAGCCGTCATTCTTGCGGCCATCAAGCCGGAAGAGGTTGTGTCGCAGGAAGTGCCGGAGACAGTGGAAGCACAGCCCGAAAACAAGCGGACGCGGCGCTCCCGCTCTCAGACAATCACCACGGAAGCGGCCTAAACAGCCGTTTCCATCACCACCGCCCATGAGTGCGGACAGGTGAGGTGTACCTGTCCGCATGACCTTCACGCTTCATTCACCATAAGGAGTTTGTCATGTCGAAAACCATTACCGTTATCAGCGAATATCGTAACCTGCCACTCGTGCAGTTGCAGGAGTCACCCACCAACCCGCGCCGCCGTTTCGATGAACGGGCGATGGAAGAGCTTGCCGCGAGTGTCCGCAGCCAGGGTGTATTGCAGCCCTTGCTTGTCCGGGTACTGGACGATGACAAGTACGAAATCGTCATCGGAGCGCGGAGGTTCCGGGCCGCGCAACGCGCCGAGAAAGCCGATGTTCCCGTGCGCGTTCGAGAACTCACCGATGCCCAATGTGTCGAAATTCAGTTGGTCGAAAACATCCAGAGGGAAGGGGTGCATCCGCTTGAGGAAGCATTCGCCTTTCATGCCCTGCTGCATACCGATGGACTGAATTACGACATCAACACGCTGGCCGTCAAAGCGGGAAAAAGTCCCGCATTCGTGGCGCAGAGGTTGAAGCTGGTAGACCTGATTCCATCTATCGCCGATGCGTTTCTGGCAGACCAGATTGGCGTAGGTCATGCTCTGGAAATTGCCAAGCTGCCGCAAGAGCAACAGCAAAAAGCCTTCGATGCTGCCTTCCGCACCGTGTGGGGCAATGGCCGGGAATCCCGCGTGGTCGTGCCGTTGCGGGACTTCAACGCATGGATTGAGCAGAACATCCTGCTTTCGCTCGATTCCGTGCCCTTCGATAAATCCGATGCAACGCTTGTGCCGGAGGCGGGAAGCTGCGCCGAGTGCCCCAAGCGGACAGGCTTCAACACGCTCCTGTTTGGCGAAGCATTTCATGACGCTTGCTCAGATGGGGCTTGCTATCAAAACAAACTCGGCAAGTATGTGGAGCGGCAGATTGCGGCAAAGCCCAAGCTGGTACAGATCACCACTAACCGCGTCACACAAGGCGATGGTGCCGTACTCTCACGGAGCCGTTATGTTGCCTTGCAGCTTACAAAAACAGCGAAGGCCAAACAGCCTCTTTCGCCCAATCAGAAGCCATGCAAACACATGGCCGAGTCGATTGTGGTGGACGGCGCGGAGCGCGGCCATACCGTCAAAGTCTGCGCGGAACCGAGTTGCACGGTTCACTTCGCAGACCGCGTCAGCAAAGCGCCCAACCCGGCGCAACTGGCGAAGGAGCGGGAGCAGCGGCGCAAAGAGCTTGAGAAGCGCAAGCTCGAAACCACGGTGCGGCATCGGGTACTGGCCGAAGTGCTCAGGAAGGTAGGCGCACCGCTCGACCGCGCCGACCTTGTACTAATAGCAAACGCCATGCTCGAAAGGACGGAGCCACTACGCCGGGAAGCACTGGCGCGGCGGCACAAGATGGTAGACGGCTCCAGCAGCGAAGTAACTTACCCGCAAGTGCAGAAAGGTCTTGCACGGCTCTTGCGGCAACTGGACGAACCCGGCCTGTCCAAGCTCATCGTCGAAATCGTCTTGCTGGTCAGCGTGGAGTCGGCTTCGCAGGATGAAAGCGATGTACTAACGGCAACCGCCAAGCGGCATCGCGTGGATGTGGCGAAGGTGCATACAACCGTAGAAGCGGAGTTTGCCGCCAAGCAAGCGAAGACCGCAGCCAAGCAGAAGAAAGCTGTCTCCGCAAAACCAACGAAGGCCACGAAGGCCGCATAAACACTGTGTTTCCATTACAGGCGTCCGGTATTGGCCGGACGCCTTTTTGGCCTACAGATCGCACGTCTCCCACCCTTGTAAGTTGCTCCTGACGTGCCACAGGAGCGCCTTTTCTCGCCCGCCCGACGTGCCGCGAATTCATCAGGCCGCTGACTTCGCGGCCTTCTTCTTCGCTTTGGGAAGCGGCGTTACCACGGCATTCAGATTTTGCTTGACTGCTTTTTTCGTCGCAGCCCACCGCTTAATCTGTGCCTGACGAATACGCTCTCTTGCTTCAGCGCTCATAGTGCGGCGCTTAGAATATTTTTTCGGAGATGGGATTGCTGCCTTAACTTTTGCCAGTCTGCCGCGCTTACGAATCGTTGGTGCTGCTTCAGGACTCAGCAGTGCTCTCGCAGATTGTAACCGTGCAATCTCCGCATCAATCTCAACAAGGATGGATTCGTGCATTGGTGATATGCCTCCCTATGCAGCTTACTTGATATTGCATTGATTAAGCCCCCTTTTATAGCTCCCATTATTGCTCTGTATTCCCCTCTTGTATCTCCCCATCCACGGCGAAATGGGGGGGTGTGCAGAATCTGCACACCCCTCTCCAATTCTGCAACGGCCAGGTGCCCGCTTCAGCCTTACCTTCGCTCCATGACGTTGCAACCGGAGGGTACTCACTCCCCGGAAAGCAAATGAAAGGAGCCTATGAAAAGAACTCTTCCCAACAAACGGCCTTTCCTCCGGTGGCTGCTACGCACGCTTTCCTGGGGGTGGGCCATGCCGCCACTTATGTTTCTTGTGGCGCTTCCTGTGTATGCACAAAGCACGGGCAGCGATCCGTGGGACAACGCAGTCAACGTTCTCAAAACCGCTTTTACCGGCACGATTGCGACTGGGCTCAGCTTGGTCGCAATCGTTGTTGGAGGGCTGATGTTCGCCTATGGCGAAGGCCAGTCCAAGAAGACCCTTGCCGGGATCGTCTTCGGCGTGGGTATGGCTATCGGCGCGGTAAATTTCATGGCCTGGTTGTTCCCCGGCTAGGCCACGAAAGAAGGGAGGTGATCCATTGTCTCGGTCAACGGATAGCAGGGTGAACCCAGTATTCAAGGCCATGAACCGTCCGTTGACTGTCCTGGGAGCAGAGCGGCGATTGTTCTTCGTCGCTCTGATCTCAGGAGGCGCGATCTTCTCTCTGCTGCATTCGCTACTAGGCGGCATCGCGCTGTTTGTAGTTGGTGTGGTGATTGCACGGCGGGCAACGAAATACGATGTAGAGATTTTGCGCGTGCTCTTCAACTCCGGCAAGTTTCGCAGACGGTATGACCCCATGAAATGGGAAGCAACAGAGATACGCATAGTGAGGCGCGATGTTCAAAGTTGAAAACATCACGAAGGATTGGAAGGAAGCAGGCTCTTTGCAGGCGCATATCAACCTGTACGGATTCTGGGATGAGCACTGCTTTCTGACGAAATCCGGGGACCTCGGATCGTTGCTCAGGATTGGCGGTATTGATTACGAGAGCCTTGACCATGCCGGTCGAGATTACGCGGTCAAGCGTCTGGAAGCGGCCTTCCGCAGCCTTGATGACAAGTGCCGTCTCTACCAGATTTTGTTCAAACGCAACCGGCCAATGATTCCTCATGCCGAGTATGAAAATCCGTTGGTTCACGCGGCGGTAGAACAGCGCAGCGCATTTCTCCAGTCCAAAGCCAACCGCCTGTACTCGATTGAGATTTTCTGGATTGTGATGATTGACGGCAGTTATGCTAAAACCGGCCTGCTGCACGCCTTGTCACAGTTGCCGAAACAGCCGCGTTCGTCGCTTCGGGACTTGCGCGCGCTGCTCTCCGGCAGCAAGGAACGCACTCTGCTGTATGAGCAGATCGAGCGCGACCGGCTGCTATTGCAGCAGAAAGTAAACAGTTTGAGTGGGCAGCTAAACGACCTCATGCAGGTCGAGCTGTCAGGGGCGGAGGAGACGTTTCGCATACTGCGCCGTCTCGTAAACCTCCGCCCCTCCAAGATCGATGCCGCGCCCCTCTGCGGAGCGCGGCATCTGGACTGGCAGGTGTGCGATTCGGAGCTTGAGGCTCATCGCGGCTACCTGCGGATGGACGACGATTACGTTCGCGTACTCACACTGAAGGAGCTTCCGGGTGAAACGCGGCCTCTGCTGTTAAATGGCTTGCTCGACATTCCGGCGAACTTTCATGTCGTCACCGAGTGGCATCCGGTAGATAACGCGAAGGCCAGGAAAGAAATCGCCTCTCGTCGCCGGCATCACCACAATTCCAAAACCAGTTTCGTATCGAATCTTCAGGACCGCCAGAACACCGGCCCGCATGACGAACTGGTCGATGATTCCAAGGCCGCCGCTGTCGCGGAGTTGGGCAACGCTCTTACTGTAATGGGTATGGAGGGCAAGAGTTTCGGGGAATTCACCCTCTCGGTTGTTATTTATGACGAGGACCGCGCGAGGGTGGAACACGCGGTTGCGGAGTTTCAAAAACTCTTCACGCAGCATGACGGTCTGCTCTATGAAGAACGCTACAACCTGCTGAATGCGTTCTTTGCCACAGTGCCCGGCAACAAGCAGTTCAATCTCCGCAAACAGTGGGCGCTCAATTCCAATTATGCCGACCTGTCGTTTCTCTTCACGGTCGATAACGGTAGCCAGTGGAATCCGCATCTGGAACGAGAATATCTCGCTGTCCTCGAATCGACCCACGGCACACCGTATTACTTCAATCTCCATAGCGGCGATGTAGCGCACACTCTGCTGCTCGGCGCTACGGGCAGTGGCAAAAGTTTTACGCTCTCGACCACCCTCCAGTCCGCGCAGAAATACGACCCGTTGACATTCATCTTCGATCTGGGCGGCAGCTACGAGACGCTGACGCGGGCCTTCAGCGGCACGTATCTGAACGTCGGCATGAAAAATCCCGGCTTCACGATCAATCCATTTTCGCTCGCGGCTACAGATGAGAATATGAATTTTCTTTACCTGTTTCTGCGGGTGTTGGTTGAAGCCGGTGGGCGGTACGAATTGACTCCGGAGGACGAGAAGGCATTGTTTGCCGCCATCGAGCGCGCGTACAAATTGCCTGCTGAGATACGGACGCTCACCAACTTCGCATCTATATTAGGTCCACTTGGAGAGCGCCTGCATCGGTGGACTCATGCCGGGCAGTTCAGCCATTTGTTCGATAACACTGCGGACACACTCACCTTCTCGCGCTTCCAGACCTTCAACTTCGATGGCTGGAGCGATTACCCGGACATATTGGAGCCATTACTGTTTTACGTCCTGCAGAGGGCATCGTCCGAGATCGAAAAGCCCGCGAACACCGCGACTTTCAAAGTGTTTGTGATTGACGAGGCGTGGATCTTTCTTAAGAACAAAACGATCCGGGACTGGATTACTCGCGCGGAGAAAACCTGGCGCAAGAAAAACGCTGCCATGATCCTCGCCACTCAGTCCGTGGTAGAGCTGGCGGCGTCGGATATGCTGCACATAGTCAATGAGTCCTGCCCCACCAAAATCTTTCTGTCGAACCCCAACATCGACCGCAAGCTGTACGCCGAAATCTTCCAGTTGAACGATACCCAGCTTGAATTGCTGGAGTCGCTTGTTCCCAAGCGCGAACTGCTGCTGATTCAGCCGCGCGGGGCTAAGAAATTGGTGCTTGAAGTGGATGCTCTTGGGTATTGGATGGCGACCAACAATGCCCGCGACAACGTCCGCAAACAGGATTACTTCGCCCGCTTCGGGCCGGAACAGGGCTTGATCCGGCTCGCCCACGATTACCCCAACCCATAAGGAGATTTCATGCGCCCATCACCCATCATCCCGTTGCTACTCGGTCTTGCCGCGACTGTGGCCCACGGCCAGCAGACCGCCCGCCTCGTCAAATACCACGCCAACGACATCGTGAGCGTTCACGCAAAGATGCGATACACCACGCTCATCCAGTTACCGGCCACAGAAAAGATTCTGGAGGTTGCCACCGGCGATAAGGATTTCTGGATTATCGACACGGTTGGCAATTACTGCTTCCTGCATCCCGCCAAGGAAGGCATACACAGCAATCTGAATCTCATCACCGACAAAGGCACGGTGTACTCGTTCACGCTGGATGATGTCGAGTCCACTGAACCTGACCTGAAGGTCGTCATCGAGCCTTCCGATCCATCTTCACTTGCCGCCGCCAACGGAGCCAGCAAACTCGTATCAGCCGATGAGGTAGAAGCTGCGCGCGCCCAGGCACAGATGGCCCAGACCCATGCCACTGCTGCGGTCGAGCTGTTCCGCTCGGAGTACCCGACCCAGGCGTTGAAGTTCGATTACACCTTCCACGATGAGAAGCCCTTCGATGTCTCCGCTATCTATCACGATGACAAGTTCACCTATATCAAGTCGTCGGCTACTGAGAAATTTTCCATCTATGAGCTGAAAGATGGTAAGCCCGACCTCATCACCTTTCAGTTGAAGGATGGCACCTATGTCATCCCCACGGTGGTCGATCACGGCTACCTCGAAATCGGCAAACACAAACTCGACTTTCAGCGGAAGGCTCAATAGGGGGCATGATGGCAGACGAAAAACATACCACTGTAACGCCGCAGCCGCAGCCTGCGGCCCCGGCCTCCGAGAACGCTTCTGGCCTGCTCGACAAGCGCGTCCGGCCCGAAGGCGTCGTGCCCAAACAGGCGCAAGGGTACGTCGTGGCAGGACTCGCGGTGCTCATCCTGATGGCGGTGATGTTCTCCAAAAACCACACCAAGCCCACACCGAAAGAGGCGGCATCCTCTCCGCTGGCCGCATCGACCGACATGAACCAGCGGAAGATTCAGGAGTTGGAACAGGACTTGAGCGCCGACCAGCGCCAGGGCCAGCAGGCACGGCAAACACTGAACGGTAACAACACTGTGTCTACCATCAATGGTTCCGCCGCCAATGCTCCCACTGCGCAGGCCAACGGTGGCATGGCTCCCGCTACGCAGTTGCCGCCTGTCACGGAGCCGCCCCGCGATCCGGTCGCGGATGCGGAAAAAGCAATGGCCTTCAAAGCCCGCTTCGCCTCCAACCTTGTTTCCGCCGATGGTGGCGCTTCGCACCCATCGGCAGAGTCGGCAGACCTCTCTGAAAGCTCCCCGTCTCGTTCTACGAACTTGCCGCAGCAGGCTCCTGCTACGCAAGCCGCTGCTGCAAACAAACGTGCGCCGGAGGTCAGTGTCAACTCAGCCCACGGTCAGCCCTATGTAGTGTTTGAAGGCACGACCATTGACACTGTACTGGTGAACCGTTTGGATGGGGAATTCGCCGGGCCGTTGAAGGCCATGGTGACAAATCCTATTTATAGCCAGGACCGTCAGCACCTCCTGATCCCGGAAGGCACTTTCATTCTGGGCGATGTACAGAAAGTCGCCGGTCTCGGCCAGAAGCGCCTTGCCGTCACCTTCCATCGGCTCATCATGCCCGATGGTTACTCCGTCGATCTCGACCAGTTCCACGGTCTCGATCAGGCCGGGTCTACCGGACTCAAGGATAAGGTGAACAACCACTACGTCGAGATATTCGGCGCGTCGATTGCTCTTGGGGTTATGGCCGGGGCAGCCGAGGCTACAAACCAGAATCAGGGCTACAACCAATCGGGCACGGAGGCTTACAAGTCCGGCATCGCCTCCAGTCTCTCGCAGTCGAGCGCGAATGTGCTCGACCGCTTCATCAACATTCCACCGGCCATCACTATCCGCGAAGGCCACCGGATCAAGGTTTACATCACGCAGGACATGCTACTGCCTGCGTATGAGAACCACACGATTCCGAGCAACTTCTAACGCACAACCGCTAACAGGAGGTAACACCCATGAAAGCAGGAAGAATTTTCGTTCTCAGTTTGCTGGCTGCGCTCGCGCCGCTGGCGCACGCGCAGTTCGGCTCCGGCATCGTCTTCGACCCAACGCAATCCGCTCACGCCATCCAGCAGATCGAACAGGGTTCGCAGATTTATACGACCGCGGTTGCCACACGCAACCAGATCGTCACCATGTATAACCTTGCCTTCCAGATGTCCCAGTTGCCGCAGAATCTTGGCGCGCGGTACAGGGCTGACTGGTCGCAGTGGACCAGCTTGCAGTCGCCACCGAATACCTATGGCAACACCGCGGCACTGGTGAACGCGCTCAATTACGGCGCGCTCGTCCAGGCGCAGCAGGGGTACAGCAACGCCTTTGTGCAGGTCCAGAGCTATCCATCCGGCAGCTACTCGTCTCTCGATTCCCGTACTCAGGCCACGGTTGCCAACCAGTATGCAACGTCGGAGCTGGCACAGAGCACCACCACAAGCACGCTTGCCACGCTGGGCACCATCCGCTCGAATTCGCAGGCGTTCTCAAATAAGCTGGCGAATCTCGAATCGGATACCTTTTCGACCGATCCAGGTGAGCAGACCCAGAGCGCATTGCTCGGCAAGATCAACTCCGCCACCCTGCTCCAGATTCATTCGCAGCAGGACACCAACCAGTTGCTTATGGCTTCGATTCAGCAGCAGCTCATCGCGCAGAAGCAGCAGATCGACGCGCAGAACCGCTCTATTAACAACGCCATTTACTTCCAGCAGAACTTCCCCACCACTATGCAGAACGTTACCGGTGGCGTGAGTGACTCAATCCATGCAATTTCACTGAGTACCTCCGGGAGATAACCCATGCAACAGAATCCCTTTACCTTTATCGGCCAGGCCATTACGCAACTGCTCTCGTCGCACAGCGCCGCGCTTCAGGCCGTAGGACTCGACATCTTCCGTGGACTGGCCGTCATCCTCATCGTGTGGTTTGGCATTAAAGCCGCCCTGTCCGCTGCGCAGGGGCACGGCGGCGGTTTCCACTTCGCCAAGTTCGCCGACCTGATCCTGATGATTGCCTTTGGGCTGGGGATGCTGACGTATTATTCGACGCCGATCCCCGGCACCAGCTACAGCTTTAGCGACCTCATCACCAAGGAGGGTCTGAGCCTTTCCGCGCAGATCGAGTCCGACCAGACGCAGGAGATTGCGACCACCATTACCAATGCCGAACAGCAACTCGGCGCGCCTCCCGGCAGCTTCAACATCCTCGAAGACCTCACCTATCTGCTGATTGCAGTAATTCTAGCGGCTATGGAAGCGGTCGCCTTTGCGGTGATTGCGTATGGCTACGTCGCCTCCGCTGTCTGTGTCCTGATCGGCCCTGTGTTTATTCCGTGGTTCATCGTGCCCAAAATGGATTGGCTTTTCTGGGGTTGGCTCAAAGCCTTCATCGGTTTCAGCTTCTATCAGGTCGTCGCTTCTGCCTTCATCTACGTCTTCGCCAAAGTGCTCACGTCGATGTTCCAGGTCATCGGCACCATCAGCATCTCAAACGCTCTTACCATCCTGCCGGCCTTGTTCATTACGTTGTTTGTGTGCATCTACGGCCTGGTCAAAATCCCGGAGCTTACGTCGGCAATCTTGAGTGGCCGCACCGGCACCTGGGTCAACCCAATGGGGAATTAACTATGGCAAAAACACAGAATGACTTTCCGATCACCGATGCCGGACACAAATTTCTGGAGTTGTACGCGGAGCCGGTCGTCACGAATACCTATCTCAAGGTCGCCATCCTTGTGCTCTCCGTCGTCGCGTTCGCGTTGCTTGCGCTGCTCTATCGCGCGCAGACCGCGGCCTTGCGGCTGAAGCCGCTCGTTATCTCCATTACCGATGCCGGACGTGGGCAGGTAATGAACTATGCCGATTTCTCCCAGGTTCCCGTGGAGCGCGTCAGCAAATACTATCTGGCGCGCTGGGCGCAGCTTTACTACGGTCGCAATCATGCCACTTTGCAGCGTGACTTTTCTGAATCCCTGAACTTCTTCTCCAATGATTTGCAGGGCGCGACGCTGGCGCGGGTGACGAAGGCCAAGACGCTTGAAACTTTTCTGCTCGATCCCAGCGCGCCGAACATAGACATCGAGATTAAGGCCGTGGTGCTGGACGACACCCGGCAGGCTCCATATCGCGCCCACATTGAATTCGAGAAGGTCTTCTATTCGCTCGGCGACCAGCAGGAACAGAGCCGTGAACGCTGGACCGCCAACGTTGTTTACGGCTTCCGCGACGAAGTGCCCAACGCAATGCTGCTCACCAACCCGCTCGGTCTCGTCATCAGCTACGTCCACGAAGACCAGGCGTTCGGGAGCTGACCCTTATGCTTGCCAATGCCATGTTCGTCGCCACACTCATTTTCCTTGCGCTCGGCTTCTGGCTCATGCACTCGCTCCACTTCCTTACCCCGTGGCGCGGCCTGATCCTGCACAGCTACCTCCAGAGCATTGCGCTTTACTGCGCTCTGCTCTTCGCCAATATCCTCGGCCTCACCATCTGGATCGAGCGCAAATTCTTCCTCCGCGATACCGGACGCAAACTTAAACACCTTGACCAGGAGATACACAGTGGGCACTCAGAACTCTCAGAAGAAATCACCGCGCAGTTCGGCGAAGAGTAAACACGATACAACTGGGACCCCTGAACCTCAACGAGGTTTCGACGGACTCGATGAGGGAGAATACTTTGACCGCTCCATCGACCATGTTGCGCGCGTCCGTGCGGCCAAAGAAGCCGCCCAGCGCGAGATGGAATCCTTCGGTGATGTTTCCGAATATGACATCACGATCCTCCAGGGACAACTGAAAGAAGAACCTATTGCCGGCTCACAAAGCTCGCTCGACTTTCAGGATGGCAGCCCCGCTAACACCGAGAAAGAGAAGGCCTGATGCGGCTCGATCTTCCCCAAGAGCTTCCTCGCCAGCGTGCGCCGGAGTCTCCGCACTCCGCACCGCCGCTCGAACCTTCGCCCATTGAATGGAGGCGGGAGTCGCTTGCTGCGCGCGCTGCCGACCGTCGTGCGATGCCGCAAGCTCCACAAAATCGTTCGCGCCACCCGGCACCTTCGCCACAACCCGAACGGCGTCCGGTTACACCGAACCGCCCGATGGACCAACGTACCCGCAGAGAGGCCATACCGCAGCAAGCCATCGGCCTCTCGTTACGCGAAGAGGAACGCAAACTTCTGACTGAGGTTGGGCGCTTCCGTGTGGTTACGACCCGCGATCTTGCCGAGACTGTTTACAGCAACCGGCATTTGCGCATGGAACGCGATCTCGCGTTCCTGCGAGAGCGAAAACTGATTGAAGTCGATACGGTGAATGCCCGCCGCGATGGTCGTGGCGGCAGAGTCGAGCGCATTGAAGTAGTGACACTCACCAAAGGCGGCCAGTCCCTCGCTCGTCTGACCGGTGGCTTGCCCCAAGACCAGAAGCTCTATGCCGGTCTGGTGAAACCGCGCGAGGTCGAACACGACACACAGATTTACCGCGCCTATCGCAAAGAGGCAGAAAAGATTGAGCGGAAGGGCGGTACAAACCTCCGCGTCCAGCTCGACTTTGAACTGAAGTCCGATATGCAAAAAGCCATCCATGCCGCGCGCAAGGCAGACCCGGAACGTGATATGGCGGAGATCAAGCAACAGGTCGCACAGCAGTTTGAATTGCCCTATGTCAATGACGGTATTCAGATCCCGGACGCCCGCATCGAGTACGACATGGATCAAGGCTCGCGCACCGGCCACGAAGACATTGAAGTTCTGACCGCCGCTTATAGGCCCGGCCATCTGCATAACAAGGCGCAGGCGGGCTTTCATCTTTACGCTTCATCCTCCGACAGGGCAACACTGACCGCGAAGATTGAGAGTGACCATCATCTGATGGAAAACATTCTGGAGCTGTGACCATGACTGCCGATCCCATCGTCGCACTTGAATCTCTCGGGTACACCGACCGTGAGGCTGCGTTCCTGTACCTCGTCGCCGTTCACTCCGGCTACTTTCTGCGCCGCCAGTTCGATTACTTCACCGACCGGAATAAGGGCTCCATTGTCATGCGATTTATTGAGAAGGCCCGCGACGCCGGACATATCGAATCCCTGGACTACAAGCAAGGCTGGTATGTTTACCACCTCTGCTCCCGCTCCATCTACCGTTTGGCTGGCAATCCAGAATCACAATTGCGGCGCAGGAAGGGCGATGCTCAGGTACGCGCCCGCCTCATGGCGCTCGACTATGTGCTCGAAAATGACGATGACCATTACCTGGAATCCGATGCGGAACGGGTCCGCTTCTTTGCAGGGGACCGCCGTATTGCGCCGGAGCTTTTCACAGATTCCGATGGGTCTCTGCATCCATTGCTTGCGTCATTTCCCATCTCGCTCAACGATAGAACCCGGCCCTTGCAGTCATCTGTACGCTTTGCGTTCATCGACGAAGGACTCTTGACCATAGAGAAGTTTCTGCGCTTTCTCTCCATCGCCGACCCGCTGTTGCGCGCTGTCGGTAGCTTCGAGGTGGTCTATGCATCCGTTTCGGCCTCTCATTTTGAGGCTGCTAAAGCAGCTTTCTGGAATCGCTTCTCGGTAGCTCCGCCCCGGAGTCCGAGGCTCTTTGATGACGATGTTCGCGAGGTTGCTGCGCAACCTCGCATAGCACTCCAATCACGGTTTACTACGCTGCTGCTCGGATACAGCTACCCCATACTCCAGCGAAGTGAGGTCAGGGGTTCCGCGAGGGTTCGTGTTTGAAAACGAAGAAGAGGCTATTACCGATGACTTTTGAAGTACATAGCAACACTGCGAGAAAGACGTTGGGCAGTACGTGGGTGGGAGCGACCCCGGTGCTGCGCACCTACCGCGTCGGCTTCGCCGCGCTGGTCGCTCCCACCCACGTACTACCAGAGACCAAAACCAGTACCGTGCCTGTACTGACGGAGTACCAGACCGGGCCACAAGAGTGGCCCCAAGGAGAACAGTCATGAGCAAATTGAAAATCGAGAAAGGTGCCAGCAAAGTACGGCGTTCACCATTGAAAGCAACTATTGACGGTACTGTCGCGGACGATCTGGAGTTGATGTGCGAGTGGTCGGAGAACGATAGCAGTTATCTCGTCAATCTTCTGCTTGGCTTCGCCATTGCGCAGAGCGAAGACTTCCAGAAGTACAAAGCGGAAAGGCTTGAGGCTTCGGCGGCTGGCCGCACCGAGGCGAAACCTGCCAGTGATGCGATACGGAAGATTCTGCCATCAGCCAGTGCCGCGTCTCCGCAACTGGAGAAAGGCGTCACTGCATGAGTCTTACGATTCACCTTCGCAATCTCCCGCGGCCATTGGTTGAGTACCGCGTGATTTTGTCCCTTGGCCTGAGCGTGGCCTGTGGCATCGCTCTTCAGAGTCTTTATCCGATTCAGGACACAGACCCGTTGCTGCGGCTGATAGCGTTGGAGCGGCCTGAGATTTTTCATGGGCTGGTATGGAGCTACAACCTGTTTCTGTACAGCACGCCGTTCCTTGTCTTCTCCATTCTGTTCTCACTGGCATACATCCACTTTTACGAACCGAAGCCGGATGAGGTTGCCGGTGTGTTGCCGCCGTACCCCGATCCGCTACGGCGCGAGGACTTGTTTCTGGTAGCCGGAGAACTCCACCGGCAGTTGAAACCGCTGCCGTCACCGGCCCCAAGCTGGCTCTGCATTTCGGAACGTGGTCTGTATACAGGCATCTGTGTGGTCGGAGCAATTGGAAGTGGAAAAACTCAAGCGGTCGTGCTACCGGCCATGCGCCAACTCTTCGCCTACCGTGCCGACAATCCAGACGAGAGATTGTCTGGCGTGGTTCTGGAGGTGAAGGGTGACCTGTGCCGTCAGGTACGAAAAATACTGGAGACCTGTGGACGTGCCGAGGATTATGTCGAAGTTTCACTCCCCGGAAATATCCGCTATAACCCGCTCAACAATGATTCCGACGCCTACGCCCAGGCATTCAACATCGCATCTGTTATCACGGCCATCTGGGGCAAAGGCAAGGAGCCATTCTGGCAACAGAGCTATACAGACCTTGTGCGGTACGTCATCATGCTCCACAGGGTTCGCGATGGATATGTGACCATGCTCGACATCTTCCGCACTGTTATCA
>Ga0224530_1000903_pt1 | contig 17500 bp, 17 predicted proteins | sample CBST75metaG_FD_179873 | JGI IMG/M metagenome (GOLD analysis project Ga0224530, IMG submission 179873) | Peat soil microbial communities from Stordalen Mire, Sweden - C.B.S.T75 | ecosystem: Environmental > Terrestrial > Soil > Wetlands > Peat | place: Sweden: Norrbotten County, Stordalen Mire...
CCTGACCCCTGACCCCTGACCCCTGACCTTCGTTACTTCCGATTCTAAGGACTTCCTAACCCTGGCCGATGACCGCATCAGGCACATGAAGAAACACTCATGTGGCCCACCAGGCACTGCGGAGGCCGGGAATGCGGGAGATCTTTCTGGATGCGAGCTGGAACACTCTGCTGGTCGCGGTTCCCTTTTTGTTCCTCCTGGCGGTTGCTGTCTTCCGCCTCGATGAGACGTTCACGCTATCCAGCCACTACAGCCGCAATCGGCGTCCTCCCTGCGGCGTGGATCTGGACGGCCATCCGATTCTCAGCGATCCGGACGGAACGCCTTGGCGCACTCCGCGTCTGCGCAATGAGACAGAAAACCAAAGTAACCAGTTTCGGGGAGAGGTATTCCGGCGCTCTCAAGCACAAGAAATAGGCGGCCTGGCACGGATGAGCGCAACATGTAGCAGCGGAGATCGATCCACTCTTGCGGTACTCACAGACAGGTTACTTTAGGCCTCAAAAGTAACCAATTTTCCCGTAGACAATGGGCACTAACAAGCACCAAGATGCTGTGTAGGGATAGTTCATTGAGAGGAGGCGCACCATGCTCCAGGAAGAGATTTTACGATCTGGCCGAGACACACTGCTGGTGGGTGCGCCTCTTCTAGTCCTCTTGTTCCTCTGCTACTTCCGTTTGGACGAAATCCTGCTCAGGCCCAAAAAGAAACCCGAATCGTTGGGACCGGGGGGTCAAGTGGTCCACAAAGGGCAGCGCTTCTGCTCGGAACCGGATGGAACGCCGTTGCTCCCCATCCACCGCCCCGTCAAGAGCCATTCCAAATAGCCAACGCTGGTTCTGGCCCGCGTTGTGCCGCCCGGCGCGGGTCCGGCCTAGGAACAGTTGCCTGCGAACCAGGCAGCAACTAAACTACTTGATAAGGAACAGCTTTCCCGTGATGCAGCCGGGCATGGATGGACGATGGACCGCAACCGGAAAATTTCGGAAAAAACTGTTGACCAGATACTCGCCCCGGTATACATTCATGAGTGCCATCCACCAGTGCAGATTGAGTCGTGCGATGTAGTGCGCACATCTGTCACTTCCCGCATCATATTTTGAGCTGAGGCTCATCCGTTGGTGCCCCGGTGCGTGCAGGAATCCGCCGGACGGGAATGTCGGGCACACGGATTCCCAAGGCAGAAACCTGAATTTCGGATACTGTACGAGGCCCGTACCAAACAATGCGAAAGTGCGTCAAAGTTTTGAACTCCATGGCCAGGTTGTGCGTCTAAGACCGTGGTGAATGAAATCGAGGGTTGCCCGCACCATCCAGCAACCCTGCTGCACCGGCGGAGGCAGGAAAGTCCCGACGGGCAGTCAATTCCTGAAGGAGAATCACGTAATGCGTTCTGATTTGGTTTTTGGGGCACTTTCTCATGTGTCCAATCGCTACCAGCTCTGTCAACTGGCGAGCAAGGCAACCAGGAAGCTGCACAAGCCGAATACACGGCTGCAGGACACGGCCAATGAAGTTCTCGCTCGTTTCCAAACCACCAACCCCGGTTCCCAGGCGCCCTTTCCGGAGCCTGTGGAGCACCCCGTTGAAACCCGCCGCGCCGCCTGAAGGCGCTTCCACAAGGTATAGTTGAGACAGGCAGCGGTTTCAGGCGGCTTCCCTCGGAAGCCAACCGCTCCGCCTCGGCTCTGGACGCTCGGCTCGGTTTCGAGAGGGAGTTCGAGCTAAGGTCAGATTGCCAATACACTTTTGCACTCCCCCCTTGTATCTTGCCGGAGCACTTCCCCTCCCGGATCTCCCTCACCCTAATCCCTCCTTTTGCAGGTGCTCATGACCATCGCCGAACTTAAAGAAAAAAACATCACCGAACTGAGCCGCATCGCGCGTAGCCTGGAAATTCCCGGCACCAGCGGCCTTCGCAAACAAGACCTGATCTTCAAGATTCTTCAGGCACAAAGTGAAAAGGAAGGCCATATTTTTGCCGAGGGCGTGCTGGAAATCCTGCCCGATGGCTACGGCTTCCTGCGCTCCCCGGATTACAACTACCTGCCCGGTCCGGACGATATTTATGTCTCCCCCTCGCAGATTCGCAAATTCGATCTGAAGACCGGTGATTCGATCAGCGGCAACGTGCGTCCGCCGCACGAGGGCGAGAAATATTTTGCTCTGGTCAAGATCGAAGCCATCAACTTCGAGTCGCCCGAGGAGACGCGCAACAAGATTCTCTTCGACAACCTGACCCCGCTTTATCCGCAGGAGCGGATCAAGCTGGAGACGGTGCGCGAAGCCATCAGCGGCCGGGTGATGGACCTGTTGACGCCGGTAGGCAAGGGCCAGCGCGGCCTCATCGTCGCCCCGCCACGTACCGGCAAGACCATGCTCTTGCAGTCGCTCGCCAACTCCATCACCACCAATCACCCCGAAGTCGTGCTCATCGTCCTGCTGATCGACGAGCGCCCCGAGGAAGTCACCGACATGCAGCGCTCGGTGAAGGGCGAAGTGATCAGCTCGACCTTTGATGAACCGGCGGCCCGCCACGTACAGGTGGCCGAGATGGTCATCGAGAAGGCCAAGCGGCTGGTGGAGCACAAGCGTGACGTGGTGATTCTGCTGGATTCGATCACTCGCCTGGCGCGCGCCTACAACACCATCGTGCCGCCTTCGGGCAAGGTTCTGTCAGGCGGCGTTGACTCCAATGCCCTGCAGCGGCCCAAGCGCTTCTTCGGCGCGGCCCGCAACATCGAAGAGGGCGGATCTTTGACAATTATTGCCACCGCGCTGGTCGATACCGGTTCGCGCATGGATGAGGTCATCTTCGAGGAGTTCAAGGGCACCGGCAACATGGAGATCATCCTGGACCGCAAGCTGGTGGACAAACGAACGTTCCCGGCCATCGACATCCAGCGTTCCGGAACCCGCAAGGAAGAACTGCTCATCCCCAAGGAAGACCTGCAGCGCATCTGGATTCTGCGCAAGGTGCTCAATCCGCTGTCGCCGGTCGAGGCCATGGAATTGTTGATCAGCCGCCTGGAAAAGGTGCGCAACAACGCCGAGTTCCTGGCCAACATGAACCAGCTCTAGGCAGTTCCCGGCGGCTTCTGGTCGCCGGGAACCGGTTCCAAAGGGAAAAGGGCGGAGCGCCTTCACGGATTTGGCGTCCGCTGGTAAGATATAGAAGTCGTGGGGCTGTAGCTCAATTGGGAGAGCGCCTCGTTCGCAACGAGGAGGTCAGCGGTTCGATCCCGCTCAGCTCCACCAAGTTTCTCCCGCGAAATATCATGAGAGGGTCGCCCACCCATTTAGGGCGATTCCTGATGTTCCCCGGCAAGGCAAGCCAAGATCAGGAACCAGCAGTGGCTTCCAACTCCGCCATCTCAGTTGGGCTCAGTTTCACGCCCGCCGCGGCGACATTCTCCTCCAGATGCGCCACCTTGGACGTTCCCGGAATCGGCAGCAGCACAGGCGAGCGCTGCAAGAGCCACGCCAGCGAGAGCTGCGCCACGCCAGCCACGTGCCGCGCGGCAATCTTCGCCAGCGCCTGCGCCGCAGGTTGCTCCGGCTTCAGCAGCTTGCCGGCGGCCATCGGGTACCACGGCAGAAACCCGATGCCTTCGCGCTCGCAATACTTCAGCGTCTCCTCATGCCGCCGGTCGGCCAGACTGTAACGATTCTGGACACTCACCACCTCGACAATCTTGCGCGCCTCTGCAATCTCCGCCGGAGTCACTTCGCTCAAGCCGATGTGGCGAATCTTGCCTTCCTCCTGTAGCCTTTTCAGCGCGCCCAGGCTCTCTTCGAGCGGCGTGCGCGGGTCAATCCTATGTAACTGGTAGAGCTCGATGCGGTCGAGCTTCAGCCGCCGCAAGCTCATCTCGACGCACTGAATCAGGTAGCCCGCGCGACCCACATACTCCGTACGCGCCGGACCCTGCCGCGTGATTCCGCCCTTGGTGGCGATCACCAGGCCGGTCGGGTAGGGATAGAGCGCCTCGGCGATCAGGCGCTCGGCAATCTCCGGCCCGTACGCATCGGCGGTATCGATGAGCGTCACACCCAACTCGACGGCGCGGCGCAGCACACGGCGCGCCTCGTTCGGATCGGCGGGTTCTCCCCAAGCGCCCTCGCCCACGAGCCGCATGGTGCCGTAGCCGAGCCGGTGAACGGGCAAGTCGCCGCCGAGGAAGAAGGTTCCACTGGCGGATGCTGAGTGAGTGGGAATGGTCATGCCGGATTGGATGCTGCGCAAGGACGAATGGACGCGCGCTTCATCGAATCGGCTCGGCGATCATCAGCCCGCCCTCGGTCCACAGCTTGTTCATCCCCCGTTCCAGCTTCATCTCCGACCCGGCTCCCAGGTCGCGCTCAAAGATTTCCCCGTAATTGCCGACGCTCTCAATCACGTTGGCAGCCCAGTCGTCGTCCAGCGCTAGAAACTGTCCCCAGCCGCGCCGGGTCCCCAACATGCGTTGCACCACGGCGTCGTCGCTCTTCTTCATTTCTGCAACGTTGGCCTGGGTAACTCCGCTCTCCTCGGCCTGGACGAGAATCTGCATCGTCCAATCCACAATTGCAGCCCACTGTGGATCGTCTGCGCGGTAGGCTGGCGCGAGCGGATCCTTGCCAACGACCGCGGGCAGAATCTCGAAGTTCTTCGCCATGCCCTTGAAGCCGATGCGCTCATAGGCCAGTTGCGAAACATCCGCCGTGATGGACGCGCAATTGCGCGTGAGCAGAGCCGCTTCCATCTCTCCCTCTTCTGAGAATGGACCGGGAATGAACTTGATCCCTTCGCGGCTCATGTAGGAAGTTACCTGCTCCTCAATCTCCGTGCCGATGAGGAAACACACTTTCTTTCCGGCCAAATCCTTCGCCGTCCGAATGCCGAGTTCCTTGTTCACCAGAAAGCCCTGAAAGTCATAAAAGATCGGGCGTCCGAAGCCGAAGCTTCCGTTGCTGTTGCGCACGTAGGGCGACGCGGTGGCCAAAAGGTCGATCTCCGCAGCCTTCAGGGCTTTCAGGCTTCCGGCCTCGTCGCGGAAGCGCTTGACGGTGAATTTGGCGTTCTTGCCCAACACGGAAACTGCCACTGCCTTGCACACGTCGATGTCGAACTGGGAATGATTGCCATGCGCGTCGGCCAGCGTGTACTCCGGTTCCTCGATGTCGATTCCGCAGGATAGACTTCCTGCGGTCCGTACCCTTTCAAGGGTTGGACCGGCCAGCGCGTGGGACGCGATGCCTGAAGTGAGAAGCGTTAAGACGAGCAGCAGAAAACCAACTGCGGATTTTTGCATATTTTCGATAGGCCTCTTGCAGATAAGGGAGCGACCGGTGTTTTCCGGCCGCTCCGTTGGAGTGTTAGTTGGTGGGCCAGCCGGGGGTTGTCGGCGTCCCAGGATTGCTGCTCGGGCGCGGGTTGAAGTCCGCCGGGGCCGGGTCGAGTAGTTTGCCATTGACGTAGTCGGTCGGCGTGATCTGCAGGATACGGCATCCTTCTCCACTGAAGTGTGGCAGCGAGGTAACCAGGGCCTGCGGAATCTGCGCATACGAAGCAGGAAGCGGTGCAACCGTGCCCGCAAGGCGTCCGTTGTCAAAGCCGCTGAAGAGTGAGCCAATTGGCCAATCCGGGTTATCCGAGGGGCCAAGGTAACTCTGGCCGAACTCGGTCTTGCCGAGTTTCAAGGCCGCGGCTTCGTCAGGAAGCTTAGCCAGGGGAGTTAGATCGAAGAGCGCATCGATGAACTTGATGACCGAGCCATGCTCTGACGCTTCGTGCGATACCGTGTGCACCGCGGCGTAGGGAGAAATGACGATGGTCGGGATGCGCGGGCCCTGGTCAAGAGCATTGCCCGATCCGTCCCACGAACGAACGATCGGCTGAGTGTGGTCGTAGAGGCCATCAGTTTCATCGTAGGTGATGATGATGGCGCTCTCAGGCCAGTAGGGGCTGTTGGCGATGGCGTTGATCTCGTCGGCCAGAAGAGCTTCGCTGATCTGCAGGTCGGAGTAGCCGGGGTGGTCGTCATTGCCGGGGAAGTTCGCCTGCACGGAGGGGCTCGCCGAACGCGGCTTCAGGCCGTCCAGGTTTCCGTAGCCGCCGCGCACGTAAAACACGCCGGAGCTGGGCAGGGATTTGTTCTTGATCGCCGTATAGAAATCGCCGAGACCCTTCAGGTGCTTGGCCGTTTCGTGGGGGTTGTTGGCTTCGTAGCCAAAATACTGCGGCGCGTCGTGGTGGGCGATGTAATCCACATGTGTTGCCGTGCTCTTATCGGTGGGCTCCTTGTCGTAGCCCTCCTGATACCAGGCCCAGTTCACCGGTTTGCTCTGGCTGCCGGCAAGCTTCTTGATATCGTTCTGAATATCGGCCAGGTCGAAGGCCGGATCCAGATCTTCGGCCGTGATGTTCTCCACCTGGTTGCCCATGAACGAAAGCGGCAGCGAGGCAAAGGTCAGGTTCGAAGAAGGATTGGTTGAAGGAGCGCCGCCGCCCTCCGTAGGCTGCTTCTGCGCCGGAGGCGTAAAGACATCGAGCGCCGAACCCCAGAAGGGCTGCGGGTCGCCCGTCACCGGAAGCTGGTTGCCGGTCGCGGTGTTATTCGAGCCCAGCTCGGGATATTTCACCCACTGCGTCTCACCCGACTGCCCGGCGATCATGGCGATCGCATTGGGAGTCGACGGGCCGATCACCGTGTCAAAGAAGTTGTCGAAGAGCGTAAAGCGGTCTGCGTAGTTCCACAGGAAGGGGGCAGTGGTGCAATCCACATGCCCCACCACCAGTTCGCCCTTCTGCTTCTGCTGCTCGGTCGGGGCGGGGCCGGTGTAGGTCTTTCCGTCGGCGCTCAGCGTGCCCGCCAGACCTTCCTCGACAAAGGCGTAGCGGTCGTTCTGGGCAACGTATTTTGAATTCAGGTCGAGCTTGGCATCAATGGCGGTGTGACCGTGGTTCACGCTATCCGTGTCCTCGGGATAAAGCTGAACCGTCTGGTTGCTGGTGTTGGTCACGGTCTGCGGAATCAGAAACGGAGAAATGCTGACGACATCGCCCGTCGTATCCACAAGCGGCTGAACGAATCCCGGCGTCTTGCTGGCCGACTGCGAGAACAGCCCCCTGGCGCCCGGATAGGTGCCGAAGTAGAAATCGAAGGACCGGTTCTCCTGGAAGAGCACAAAGACATATTTGATGTGCTTCCTCAACAACTCCAGCTTCCGCGCATCCGTCAGAGCCGGCTCCAGTTCTTTCCCAGGAATCAGCTGGCTGACCGCCGCACTTGAGTGCGGAGCGACTTCCATCATTGGTTGTGGTGGCTCCGCCACCCGCGGATTGGTGTTCTTTTCGTCCTCGGCAATTGCGGCGAACGGCTGTAGAACCATCGCAGCAGCCATGAGCGAGGCACAGCTCGCACTGACCCATCGTTTCATGTCCATGCTTTCCTTTCTCCTCTCCGGATTTGAAAAGCCCCTGGCGCCGCAGGCCGGAGAACCGGGGAGGCCGCGGGCGAAGAGAGGCTCCGCCGTGTTGATACCACTTCGAAATCGATGCTTTTGTTAAAGGAAAGTCAAGCTCTGGTTAAGAGCGCATTTTGGCAGGCAATGGAAGTAGGCACTCACTGCACTTCGACGGGCACGGCTTGCCCGGCGGCGCGAATTGCGGGACCGGTCCGGTCGTCCGCCTGCGCCCTGCGCTACCATGAAGAGAGATTGGGGACGCACATGTTCGTTGTTGTCTGGCAGTTTGAGATAGCCGAGGAGAAGATTCAGGCCTTTGAGGCTGCCTACTCGCCCGAGGGCGCCTGGGCGCAACTCTTCCGCAATTCACCCGAGTACCGGGGCACCGAACTGCTGCGCGACGCCTACATTCCCGGCGTTTACCTGACCATCGACCGCTGGGCCAGCGAGGCGGCCTTTCGCGCCTTCCGGAAGGACCACGATCTGGAGTACGAGACCCTGGACCGCGCTTGCGACGCGCTGACCAGCCGGGAAACGCGCATCGGAGCCTATACGGTTTGAGCTGTCCCGCGCATTGAGTGGCAACTCCTGTGGTGGCAGGGGTCTACAAGCAGTACACTCACTTTCTCCATTTCTTCGCTATTTTTCTCTGTTATTGTGTCTTGCGCCCTGCTACAATCCCATCGAAATACATTCCATGCCCTTGTCTTTTCTCACCCTTCCAGGAAGGGGAGAAGGTGTGGAGTATTTGAGGAGATTTTTGAATGGCCATCGCCGACGACCGCACCAAAGCCGTGGAACTTGCCCTTGCGCAGATCGAAAAACAGTTTGGCAAAGGGTCGATTGTTCGGCTCGGGTCCAAGGAGGCTCTGCTTCCTATTGCCGTCATCTCCACCGGCTCCATAAGCTTCGACGCCGCACTCGGCGTGGGCGGCATTCCCCGCGGCCGGGTCACCGAGGTCTACGGTCCCGAATCCTCGGGTAAAACCACCATCTGCCTGCAGGTCATCGCCGAGGCGCAGAAGAACGGCGGCCTGGCGGCCTTCGTCGATGCAGAGCACGCCCTCGACCCCTCCTACGCAAAAAAACTTGGCGTCGATGTGGATAACCTGCTGGTCTCGCAGCCCGACTCGGGTGAACAGGCCCTGGAGATTACCGAAGCTCTTGTCCACTCCGGCGCCATCGACGTGCTGGTGGTCGACTCGGTCGCCGCGCTCGTCCCCCAGGCCGAGCTCGACGGAGAAATGGGCGAAATGCAGGTTGGCCTGCAAGCCCGGCTGATGTCAAAGGCTCTCCGCAAGCTCACCGGAGCCGTCTCCAAATCTCGCACCTCGCTGATCTTCATCAACCAGATCCGCGAGAAGATCGGCGTCATGTTCGGCAACCCTGAGACCACCACCGGCGGCCGGGCGCTCAAGTTCTACTCCTCGGTCCGCGTGGACATTCGCCGCATCGCCGCCATCAAGGACGGAGACGCGATCACCGGCAATCGGACCAAGGTCAAGATCGTCAAGAACAAGGTCGCCGCGCCCTTCCGCGAGGCGGAGTTCGACATTCTCTACGGCGAGGGCATCAGCAAAGAGGGCGATGTGCTCGATCAGGCGGTGGCCAACAACATCGTCGAGAAATCCGGCGCCTGGTACAGCTACTCCGGCGAACGCATTGGCCAGGGCCGCGAAAACACCCGCACCTTCCTCAAGGAAAACAAGGAAGTCTTCGCCAAAATGGACGCCGAACTGCGCAAGGCGCTCAACATCGGTACTTTGGCCGCCAAGGCCGAAATCCCCGAAATACCCGTCTCCGGCCCGGCCGAAGCCAAGGAAGCCGTCCGCGGCCGCAAGGGATAAATGAAAGCGTCACGAAAGGCGGCTGCCGCGTGCGGCCGCCTTTCCCATTTGCCGCGCAGATCTCTTTTTATTCCGGCTAGACTCGTACCGCCAACTGGCCTTGATGGTGCTCTTGCGCTGTTAGAATCCCTTAAGAGCCGTGCCCATGACCGTTAAAGCACTCTATCCCGGCACCTTCGACCCGCCGACCAACGGTCACATCGACCTGATCCAGCGCGGTGCCAAGCTCTTTGACCATCTCGTCGTTGCTGTTCTCAACAACCCCGGCAAAAATCCCGTCTTCACCGTCGACGAGCGGGTCGAGATGCTGCGCGAGTCCATCAGCGGCCTGAACAACGTTTCCGTGGCCACCTTCGACGGCCTCATGGTCGACTTCGCCCGCCAGCAGGGCGCATCGGCGGTTCTACGCGGCATTCGCGCCATCTCCGACTACGAGTACGAGTTCCAGATGGCGCTGATGAACCGGCGTTTGGCCCCGGAGATCGAGACCGTCTTCCTGCAGCCTGCCGGCCGCTACTCCTTTGTCAGTTCGCGCATGCTCAAGGAAGTTTTCAGCTTCGGCGGCGAAGTCACTGGACTGGTTCCTCCCAATGTTCTGAAGCGCTTGCGCAGCCGCTTCAGCAAGATCTGACGCCCGCCTGTCGAATTTCAGGGTTTCGCGCCGGCACATGAATCTGTAAAGATAGAAGATGTGATGACAGTCTCCGCTCCTTCCAAAGTCTTTGCCGATCGCATCGGCCGCATCGAAGTTTCCGCCACCATGGCCGTAGCGGCCGAGGCTGCCAAGCTGCGCGCCAAGGGCGCCAATCTGGTCGACTTCGGCGCTGGAGAACCGCACTTCCCCACTCCCCGCCACATCAAGGACGCGGCCATTGCCGCCATCGAAGCCAACTTTACCCGCTACACCGTCGTTCCCGGCATTCCCGACGTGCGCAAGGCCATTGTGGAGCGCCACGCAACCGATTTCGGTTCCGACTACGGCCTCGACGAGGCTATCTTTACCACCGGTGGTAAGCTGGCCCTCTTCAACACCATTCAGGTCCTGGTAGACCATGGCGACGAAGTGATTCTCCCCGTGCCCTACTGGGTCAGTTTCAAAGACATCATCCAGTACGCCGGCGGCAAGGTCGTCCTCCTTCAGACAAGCGAGGCGGAGAGCTTCCGCATCACGGCCGACGCCATTGAGAAGGCGATTACGCCGCGCACCAAGGCCATCATTCTCAACTCGCCGTCGAATCCGGCCGGCTCGGTGGTCTCCGCCGAGGACCTGGAGCGCATCGTCCACCTCGCCCACGAGCGCAAGATCTTCCTGCTTCTGGACGAGTGCTATGTGTACCTCAACTATGCGGGCAAGCCCGTCTCCGGCGGCTCCTTTACCTGGGCCAAGGAGCACATCGTCGTCCTCGGGTCGCTTTCCAAAACTTATGCGATGACCGGTTGGCGCGCCGGCTTTGCCCTGGCCGCGAAGCCCGTGGTGGCCAACTTGAGCAAGCTCCAGTCGCAGTCCACCTCCAATGCGACGAGTTTTGTGCAGAAGGCCGCCGTCGCCGCCCTTACCGGCTCCCAGGAGTGCGTCGCCGAGTTCCGCGCCGAGTTCATCGGCCTGCGCGACTATATGCTGCAAAAGCTCGCTGAGATTCCTGGCCTTACCTGCACCAAGCCGGAAGGCGCTTTTTACGTCTACCCCAATGTTTCAGCCTTTCTCGGCAAGGGCGGCATCAAGACCTCGACCGAGCTAGCCACACGCCTACTCCACGAGGCCCACGTCGTCACCGTTCCCGGCGAGGCTTTCGGCACTGCCGAGCACATTCGCATCTCCTATCCCGTAACCCGCCAGAACATCGACGAGGGGACACGCCGCATGAAGGAGTTTCTCGCCAAGCTGGCATAAACTGCCTGGCTTTACCGATCCGGCACAAAAACCGGGTCCCTCACATCCAGTACAAGGCCGGGGGCTCTTTTCTTTCCGTGCTTTGCGCGGAAAGGGCTGGAAATCGCGATTCGTTTTGCATTGTGGGACAGCAGGGCGCAACGCAGCGCTCCTCTGCTGTTCGCCCTCAAAAAGAATAGGGCTCCCCTGTGCAAACGTGGTCCTTGTCCAGTACGATGTCTCTTCGATGACGAACCCAATTGAATTTCGTCCTGTGATTCTCGCGGGAGGCAGTGGAACGCGCTTCTGGCCTCGCTCCCGCCGCGCCCACGCCAAGCAGGTGTTGGCGCTCGACGGCGAGCGTTCGATGATTCAGCAAACCGTCGAACGGCTCAAGCCCCTGGCTACGGAGAAGCACATTTGGGTCATTACCAATGAGTATCTGGCCCAGGAGATCGCCGAACAGTTGGAGGGTGTGCCCCCAGCGCAGATCATCCAGGAACCAGTGGGCCGCAACACTGCACCTGCTTGCGGACTGGCAGCCTTCCTTGTCGAACGGGAAAACCCCGACGCGGTCCTGGGCATTTTTCCCTCCGACCACGTGATCGCCAACGAACCGCGCTTCCTCAAGGCGCTGCAAAAGGGAATCGCCGTGGCCGCAGCCGGCGACAACATGGTCGTGCTGGGCATTGAGCCGACCCGTGCCGAAACTGGCTATGGCTACATCGAGACCGGAGACTATACCCACGACGACTCCGCCATTCACGTGCGCCGTTTCATTGAAAAGCCCAACCTGCAGCGCGCCGAAGAGTTTGTCGCGGCGGGCAACTACTTCTGGAATTCGGGGATTTTTCTCTGGTCGGCGCGCACCTTGGCGAAAGCCGTGCGCGAGCACCTGCCGGAGACCGCTCCCCTGCTCGAGAGCATTGCCGCGGCTTACGGCACGCCTCAGTTCAAGGAGGTTTTTCACTCTCTCTATCCCAAATGCGAAAATATCTCGGTGGATTACGCCGTGCTGGAACCCCGCTCGGCCAAGGGCGAACACCTTTCCAACCTCTTTTGCCTGCCTGCCGAATTCAGTTGGAACGACCTCGGCTCCTGGGCCTCGCTCTACGAGTACCAGGTTGAGACCCGCATGAGCGGAGACGCGGAAGGCAATGTTTCAGAGAGCGGCGGCCACCTGGCCATCGATGCCGGAAACAACTACATCTACAGTCCCCGCAAGTTCGTGGCGGTGGTCGGCGTCGAGAACCTGGTCATCGTGGATACTGAAGATGCGCTGCTGATTGTCCAACGCGACCACTCCCAGGATGTGGGCAAGATCGTCAAGGAACTGGGGCTCTCGGGACGCACCGAGCTGATCTGAGTTTGGCCTGAGGTCTCCACGCCGGACTTGGGATCTGGGAAGTGCGTCTTCTTCGACCTATTGGCAGAGATTGCCAAAATCGGTATGATCTGTCCAAGTTCGGTTCTCCGCAAGGAGAAGGAGGGCAGGCGCCATGCCGACTCGCAATGTGAATCTGACCAAGGAACTCGACAGCTTCGTCCTGGCACGGGTGGAAAGTGGGCGTTTCGAAAACGCCAGCGAGGTGGTGCGCGCCGCGCTGCGGACTCTTGAGCGCGAGGAACGGCTCTACGAGGCCAAGCTGTCGGCGCTCGGTGCCGCCATCGACGAAGGCGATGCCAGCGGCGTAGCCGAGGGCGATGTCTTTGCGCAGGTGCGCGAAGCGCTTCACTTGACCTCGAATCCGAGCTAGCCGAGGGCACGTTGCGATTTTCCCGCAGCGCCAAATCGGACTTGTTGAAGATCGGGGCGTACACTCTTCAAACTTGGGGTGCTGCCCAGGCCAAGCGGTATCTCGACAGCCTTGAGCACTGCGCAAAACTGCTTGCCGGCAATCCTTCGCTGGGCCGGCCCTGCGACTGGATTCGCCCTGGCCTGTGTCGCCTTGAGACGGGGCGGCACCTGTTGTTTTATCGGCGCAAGGCGGACTGCATTCTCCTTGTGCGCATTCTGCACCAAAGCATGCTCCCGGAACAGCAGACTTTCGAGGATGCGACCCCAGAAGCTTGACCCGCCAAGGAATCAAGGGCTGTGGCCTTCCTTCATCTTCTCCTCCTCCGCAATCCTATATCCTGTCTTTTCACGGAGAACTGGAATCCAACCATGGTGTATTCCCAAATCAAGTTCGGTACTGACGGATGGCGAGCGATTATCGCCGACGACTTCACCTTCGCCAATGTACGCCTAGCGGCTGAAGCCATTGCCGCCTATGTACATGCCAAGGAGGACCCCGCCAAGGGCCTCTGCATCGGCTACGACACCCGCTTCGATTCCAAAGCTTTTGCCCGCGCCTGCGCTGAGGTCATTGCTTCCACCGGAATCCCGGTCGATCTGGCCAATGCCGTTACCCCCACCCCGGCTCTCAGCTTCGCAGTCCGCGGACGCAAAGCCGCCGGCGGCATCATGATTACCTCCTCGCACAATCCGGCCGAGTGGAATGGCGTCAAATACAAGGGCTGGTACGGCGGCTCCGGTAAGCCCTCGATGATTGCCGAGATCGAGACATTCCTCGGCCAGCATGTGCCGCGCCCGGCCCAGCCCGCTCCTATCCGCGAAGTCGATTTCATGCCCCCTTACCTCCAGGCCATTGAGAACTTCGCCGACCTCGATCTCATCGCCAAATCCGGCATGAAGTTTGCCATCGACTCTATGTACGGCGCGGGCGGCACCCTCATCTCCGACATCTTTACACGCATCGGCGTCGACCACGTTCAGATTCGTTCCAACCCCGACCCGCTCTTTCCTGGCATCAACCCCGAGCCCATCGAGCCGCACATTCGCGCTCTCGGCGAAGCCGTTGTCGCCTACCATTGCCACGCCGGCCTCTGCACCGATGGCGACGCCGACCGCATTGGCGCGACAGACGAGAATGGGATCTTCGTCGATCCCCACAAAATCTACTCGGTCCTGCTCAGTTGGGTGCTCAAGCGCCACAACGACTGGCCCGGCGCCGTTACCCGCGCCTTCAACACCACCAAAATGCTCGACCGGATCTGCAAGAAGCACGGCCGCGAGCTGATCGAGCACGGCATCGGCTTCAAGTTCGTCTGCGATTACATGCTGGAGCGGCAGATTGTGATGGGCGGCGAGGAGTCCGGCGGCATCGGTTTCCAGCGCCACCTGCCGGAGCGCGACGGCCTGCTCAACGCCCTGCTTCTGGCCAACGTGATGGCCGAAGAGGGCAAGACCCTGGGCCAGCTTGTCGCGGACCTCCAGGCCGAGTACGGTGAGCACCAGTACGGCCGCATCGATCTGCACATCTCCGACCAAATCAAGAATGGTGCCATTGAACGAGCGCGAGCTCTGGAGCCTGGGAATCCGGTCTTCGCCGGCATGCCGATTCTCCGCCAGGAAACCCTCGACGGCGTGAAGTTTTATCTGGACAACCCCGAAGCCAAAACCAAGCCGAATGCCGCGGAGACCTGGCTCCTGCTGCGCGCCAGCGGCACCGAGCCCCTGCTGCGCATCTACACCGAATCCTGCTCGAAGGAATCGGTCGCAAAGCTGCTGGAGTCCGCGCGCAGCTTCGCCATGGGCAGTTGATCCGGTTGGGAAGAAACGGGAAGAGGATTTTTCAGCTTTCGGAGTCTCAGTCCTCAAGGATGAGGTCTTGGACTCCAGGCCAACGAGCGCGCACGCCATGGCCCACTTATCCAGAACCTTTTCCAAACGCCGCGCGCGAAACAGCTGTGCGGACGCATGTCGCTGGAGCCACCCTGCATCGCCACTGCTGGATTATCGGGTGCCCACAATCCTTGTGGCCCGTTCGTAGGAACCAAGGTTAAAGGTCTTTGCGTATCCCATGGCGACCAGGATTTTTCTCGCCTTGGCGCCGCGCGCGCCGCTCTGGCAATGCAGAAGCAGCACCTGATCCTTGTCCTTCACGCGCCGCGGCGTCAGCTCTTTCACTTCACTGAGCGGAATATTGATCGCCCTGGGAAGATGTCCGGCACTGAACTCGGCCGCTGTGCGCACATCGATCACCATGGCCCCTTTGTTCAGGTACCCGATGGCCTCGCTGGACGAAACCAAGCCGGCGCGCTTCAGTAGAAAAAGGAGTGCGGCGACGGCAACAACAATGAGTACGGTGGTCCAATTCATAGCACCATAGACTATCGCACCAAGCCGACTTCGTGCCGAACAATCTGAAGAATTGGGTTGGTCGAGAGCCGGTTGTGACGCAGAGTTCTGCTTTTCGCACATCGAGGCGTCTATCGCGGCCTTTCTTCGCCGAAGTCTCACTTCACTTCTCAAGAAAATTAGTTTGCGAAAGCAGCCTTTTCTATGCCTGCCTTTGGCCCCTGCGGTATGCTCATTCTTGTCTGGCTTCGAAGACGGCCCTGTCCCGCAACTCGAACGGGCCCTTGAAGAAAGACCTAACTGCGGAGGTCGTGATGCGCCGAGAGATTCCCATGATCCTCATCCGGGTGATAGTGGGATGGGTGTTCCTGGTGGAGGGCGTACTCAAGTTCGTGCTTCCGGGAGAGCTGGGCGTGGGACGTTTTGCTGCGATCGGCCTGCCTCGTCCCGATCTTCTGGCGCCGTTCGTCGGGGGCATCGAGATTGCCGGTGGCGCAGCTCTTCTGCTGAACCTCTTTGCCGGCGACGCCGCGGTGGCGCTGCTGGCGGTCATTCTTACCGCGCTGATCACCACCAAGGTGCCCCTCCTGATGGGCCGGCCCCTGGGGCCGTTCGCACCCGTGCAACTGAACCACTATGGTCTGTTGAGCTTCTTTCATGAAGCGCGCACCGATCTCTTCATGCTCTTCGCCCTGGTGGCCATCACCGTCGACTCCGGCGTCAGAGTGGGTCGCCGCCGACCTTGGTATCAATCCAAGGGTCTGTAAGTCCCCATGGCCGTTCCCCCCGCCAAAGCTCCAGTCGGCGAAATCTTTCAGCTCTTCCTGCGCCTGGGCCTGACTGCCTTTGGAGGCCCCGCTGCGCACCTCGTGCTGATGCAGCATGAGGCCGTCGAGCGCCGTCGCTGGATGAGCCGCGAACGCTTCCTTGATCTGGTGGGCGCCTGCAACCTGCTGCCTGGCCCCGGTTCCACCCAGGTGGCGATGGCACTGGGCTACAGCCGCGCCGGGTGGATAGGCCTGACAGTAGCCGGCGTCTGCTTCATTCTTCCCGCTTCGCTGGCCACCCTGGCCTTGGCCTGGGCCTATGTACGCTTTGGCAGCCTGCCCCTTTCCCAGGGACTGCTCGATGGCGCCAAGCCGGTGATGGTCGCCATCATCGTCCAGGCGGTCTGGAAGCTGGGCCGAAGCGCCTTTCGCAGTTGGGCGATGGCCCTTGCCGGTCTGGCCTGCTTGGCCGCGGTACTTGCCGGGACACCGCCAATTGCAGTGCTCCTGGCGTCGGGCGGTCTCTTGCTGCTCCTGGAGTGGCGGCGATTCCATTCCGGCACAACCCTCAGCCTGGCCGGAGTGCCGCTTGGCCTGGGCGGGGCCGCTGCCGTCGGGATTGCCTCCATTTTCCTGGTCTTTCTCAAACTCGGCGTGGTCGTCTTCGGCTCGGGCTACGTGCTCGTGGCCTTCCTCAAGGCCGATCTGGTCGACCGGCTGCACTGGATCACCGAGCCGCAGTTGCTCGACGCCATTACTGCGGGCCAGCTTACGCCCGGCCCGGTCTTTGCTACAGCCACATTCCTGGGATACCTGTTGCGCGGCTGGGCAGGCGCTGCCACGGCCACGGTCGCCATCTTTCTGCCCTCGTTCCTGATGGCGGGCGCAGTGGGCGCTCTGGCGGGCCATATCCGCAAATCGAAGCTGGCCGCCGCTTTTCTCGACGGCGTGAATACCGCCGCCGTGGCGCTGATGGCTTCCGTTGTATGGTTGCTGGGCCGCACCACGATGGTGGACGGGTGGACATGGGCGCTTGGTCTGGTGAGCGTGGCTCTTCTGTTGCGATTCAAGATCAACGCCACCTGGCTGATCCTTGGCGGTGCCGCAATCGGCGTTCTCGTTCACGCAATTATCTAGCAGATGCCCCCCCGGAGAACGGTCGGGCCAGGTGAGACAAAAAAGTCCAACTTTGCCCTAACATTTTTGCGAGTGTGTGCCGATATACCGTCTGAAGCCTGAAGACCATTTCTGCGCTGCCGCCCAATCAGGGGCTTCAGAGCTGAGATCTCCCGACAGAAGTCGCGGTAGGGATACGGATTGCTCCGTACCCCCCGCACAGATCCGGACTGGCGGATTTCCCGCATCCGGCTCCTACCTCAGGTAATGACGCCCATGCGGCGCAGAGGAAAAGGATGATACACG
>Ga0224530_1000906_pt1 | contig 17454 bp, 19 predicted proteins | sample CBST75metaG_FD_179873 | JGI IMG/M metagenome (GOLD analysis project Ga0224530, IMG submission 179873) | Peat soil microbial communities from Stordalen Mire, Sweden - C.B.S.T75 | ecosystem: Environmental > Terrestrial > Soil > Wetlands > Peat | place: Sweden: Norrbotten County, Stordalen Mire...
GACGGGCTGATTGACCTCGACGACCTCGGGCGGGCCATCGACGACAAGACCATCCTGGTCACGATTATGGCGGCCAACAACGAGATCGGTGTACTGCAGCCCATTGCCGAAATCGGCAAGCTCTGTCACGAGCGCGGCGTGCTCTTCCACACAGACGCGGTGCAGGCGGTGGGCAAGGTTCCGGTGGACGTGATTGCTGACAACATCGATATGCTCTCGCTCTCCGGACACAAGATTTACGGTCCCAAGGGTGTGGGCGCGCTTTATGTGCGCCGGCGCAATCCGAGGGTGCAGATTGCGGCGCAGATCGACGGCGGCGGCCACGAGCGCGGCATGAGGTCCGGGACGCTGAATGTGCCCGGCATCGTCGGTCTGGGCAAGGCCTGCGAGATCTGCCAGCAGGAAATGGCTACCGAAGCCGTGCGGGATGCAGGCTTGCGCGACCGGCTGAAGAACAAGCTGGAATCGTCATTGGACTACGTTCACGTGAACGGCTCCATGGAGCACCGGCTGCCGGGCAACCTGAATATGAGCTTTCTGTATGTTGAGGGCGAGTCACTGCTGATGGGTATTAACGATATTGCGGTATCCAGCGGCTCGGCCTGTACCTCGGCCACGCTGGAGCCCTCGTATGTGCTGAAGGCCCTGGGACTCGGCGACGACGTAGCGCACAGTTCGATTCGCTTTGGGCTGGGCCGTTTCAATACACAAGCCGAAGTGGATTATGTGGGCGAGAAGGTGATTGACGTGGTGAAGAAGCTGCGCCAGCTTTCCCCGCTCTACGAGATGGCGAAGGAAGGCATCGACCTGACCAAGATTCAATGGGCGGCGCACTGAGGCCGCAAGTCAGCGAGTCGGCGGACATACCTGCTGAATCAAATGAATGTAACGCGGCTTCCCCCCGCGAAAGGAATGGAACAATGGCATACAGCGACAAGGTCATCGACCACTACAACAATCCCCGCAATGTGGGCCAACTGGACAAAAGCTCGACGGAGGTCGGCACGGGTCTGGTGGGCGCACCGGAGTGCGGAGACGTGATGCGGCTGCAAATCCGCGTAAACCCCGAAACCCAGGTGATTGAAGAGGCCAAATTTAAAACCTTTGGCTGCGGCTCGGCGATTGCCAGCTCGTCTCTGGCCACCGAGTGGGTGAAAGGCCGGACCGTCACCGACGCTCTGGGCATCCGGAACACAGACATTGTGAAGGAACTCTCGCTGCCACCGGTAAAGATTCACTGTTCGGTGTTGGCCGAGGATGCGATTCGCGCGGCCATCGGCGACTGGAAGAAGAAGAACGTCAATGCGCCAACGGTTGAGGCCGCTCCCGCAACTGCTGCTGTCACGCAATAAGAAGAAGGCAATATGCAGAACGCAATGACCACCGAAACACCGCCGTTGCCGGAAACATTTGATGTGCTACCGCCAGAGGCGCCGCAAACGCCGCCGAGGACGGAGCCTGCCCCCAAGCAAGGGCCGCACGACTTGCTGGTGACCGAGAAGGCCGTCAAGCGTATCCGCGCAGTCATGGCCAAGGAAGGCATTTCGCCTGAAGAGGGCGGGTTGCGCCTGGGCGTGATGGGCGGAGGCTGCTCGGGGCTTTCCTACTCGATCAAGTTCGACACCAAACCCCGCGAGCGCGACCGCATTTATGAATTTGACGGCGTGCGCGTTTTCATCGATCCCAAGTCGTTTCTCTACCTGCATGGCATGACGCTAGACTATGAAGAGACACTGATGCGGCAAGGTTTCAGTTTCATCAACCCGAACTCCACGCGCTCCTGCGGCTGCGGTACGTCGTTTTCGGCTTAAGCTTCAGATTTGCAAGAGTGCAATCATGTTCAAGGTTCTTGATTCCGCGGTTCCAGTAGCCTGTTGGTCCTGCTCCATCGGCCACAACGACTCGACTCTCTTTTGCCCGAATTGCAGCAAGATCCAACCTCCTCCTGGCGGCGATTATTTTTCTGTCTTTGGTTTGGAGCCCAAGCTTAACCTCGATCTGCAAGCCTTGGAGCAGGAGTTTCACCGTCTTAGCCGCAAGCTGCACCCCGACCGCTTCGCACGCGCTGCTGAGAACGAAAAGCAGTGGAGCTTGGCTGATACGGCGCTGCTCAACGATGCCTATCGCACCCTGAAAGACCCCATTCGCCGTACTGGGTACCTGCTCAAGTTGTTGGGCGAGATTGACCCGGAGACGAATCAAGGCATGAGTCCGGAGCTTGGCGGCGAGGTCAGAAAAGTTCCTTCGCGGGTTCCCGCCGATCTGCTGGAAAAGGTCTTTGATCTGAATATGCAGCTTGAAGAAATGCGCATGGCCCGCAAGACGGGCGGCGAAGATCCCGAGCTGCAATCAAATCTTACCGAAGCCAAGAATCAATTCGACGGCCTGCTGCACGCGGTGGACGAGAATCTGCGCGCTGAATGGAAAACGTGGGACGAGGGCGACAAGAGCGCGCGCCTGACTGCGCAAAAGAAAATGGCGGCGCTGCTCGACAGGCGGCACTTCCTCAGCAATCTGGTCCGCGACGTGAACGAGACCTTGGGAGTTTGAAAGAACAACATGGCGGAAGGACGCGTAGTCGGCATTGACCTGGGAACCACCAACTCCCTGGTTGCTTACATGGAAGGTGATCGGCCGGTGGTGATTCCCGGCGTTGACGGCTCGAACCTGGTGCCGTCGGTGGTGGCGCTGGATCCCATTCCGGCTGGCGGTGGCAGGCCTACGGTTACCGTGGGCAACAGCGCGCGCAAATCGCTGATCCAGACACCGGAGCGGGTTATCTACTCCGTCAAGAGGCTGATGGGCCGCAGCATGGAGGAGATCCAGGAGGAGCTGAAGCTCTTTCCCTTCCATCTGGCCGGGAGTGTGGAAGCCGGTTCAGCCGATCCCAATGAAGTTCCGCGCATTCAGTTGGGCGAACTCAAGTTCACCCCGCCTGAGATTTCCGCCTACATTCTGCGCCAACTCAAGCGCAATGCCGAGCGGTACTTCTCAGCGCCGGTGACGCAAGCGGTCATTACCGTGCCCGCCTACTTTAACGATGCGCAGCGCCAAGCCACCAAGGATGCGGGCCGTATGGCCGGACTGGACGTGCTTCGTTTGGTGAACGAACCGACTGCGGCCGCTTTGGCCTACGGGCTGGATCGCGCCAAGGTGGGGACGATTGCCGTCTACGATCTGGGCGGCGGAACCTTTGACATCTCCATCCTCAAACTGCGCGACGGCATCTTCGAGGTGCAGTCCACGAACGGCGATACGCACCTGGGAGGCGATGACATTGACAACCTTTTGTTGGCCATCGCGCTCAACGAGATTCACGCCGAACACGGCGTCGATTTGCGGCTGCATCCAGGCGCGGTGCAGGCTGTGCGCAAGGCCGCCATCGAGGCCAAGATCAGGCTTTCCACCGAGCCGATGGCGCAATTCGACATTGAGTTGCCCAATGGCGACCGCTATCAGCGCGAGATTCCGCGCGGCGTCTTCGAACTGCTGATCGAGCCGGTGCTGGCGCGCACGGCGGGGCCTTGCAAGCAGGCGCTGGCCGACGCCGGCCTTACGCCTGAGCAGATTGACGAAGTGGTGCTTGTAGGCGGCTCCACGCGCATTCCGGCGGTGCGGAAACTGGTGGACGATCTCTTCCATCTGGCGGCCCGCGGCAAAAAGCCGCACATTGAATTGAATCCCGACGAAGTGGTGGCGCTGGGCGCTGCGGTACAGGCCGACATTTTGTCCGGCGCATCGAAATCCACGGGGGAGATGCTGCTGCTGGACGTGACGCCACTCTCGCTGGGCATTGAGGCACTGGGCGGAACAGTAGCGCGCATCATTCAACGCAACTCGACGATTCCCGCCTCAGCCACAGAGCACTTCACCACTGGAGTGGACGGCCAGACCAACGTGGCCATTCACGTAGTGCAGGGCGAAAGGGAACTGGCCGCCGATTGCCGCTCACTGGCGCGGTTTGACCTCAAGGGCATTCCGCCGATGAGTGCCGGCCTGCCGCGCATTGAGGTCAAATTTCTTATCGATGCCGACGGTATCTTGCGCGTCACGGCGCACGAGCAGCGGAGCGGGAAAGCCGCGCAGATTGAAGTGAAGCCGACCTATGGATTAACGGACGCGCAGGTCGAGAGCATGATTCTCGATTCGTTCGACAACGCTGAGGCGGACTTTGCCAAACGGTTGCTGATTGAGGCGCGCAGCGAGGCGGAGACAATTCTTGCGGCGGTCGAGCGGGCGCCGCAGAGTCCTGCGTGGAACCAGTTGCGAGACGATGAGCGGGCGGTCATTACGGCCGCGCGCGACCGGCTGGTACAGGTCAAGCTGGGCGAGGACGCCGCCAAAATTCGCGAGGCGACGCTCGCATTGGATCAGGCCACGCGCCGCTTTGCCGAACTGATGATGGACGCCGCCGTCTCCAGCGCCCTGCGCGGCAAGACCATGAACGCGGCAGGGGTGGAAGTGGCCGAGGCTGTGACCGTGCCCCATGCCATGGCCCCGGCGGAGTTCAAGTAACAGCGGAGTTAGCGGTGTTAGCGGAGTTAGCGAATCGGATGGGAGTCCGCCAAGCCAGAACGGAAGGACGAATTCTATGAGCGAACCAACCGAAAAGAAGATTCCCCCCGAGAAACTCGTGCGCGTCACCTTTCTTCCCGAGGGCAGGACGGTGGAGTTCGAGTTTGGCACGCTGCCCTACCAGCATCATGGCAAGCCGATGTCGTTTCTCGACGTGGCGGAGAACCACGACGTTTTTCTCGATCACGCCTGCGGGGGCGTCTGCGCCTGCTCCACCTGCCACGTGTTGATCAAAGCCGGCGAAAGCGGCCTCACCGCAGCGGACGACGACGAACTGGACCGGCTGGATATGGCCGCCGATCAGCAGTTGAATTCGCGGCTGGGTTGCCAAGCCGTCATTACTCGCCCTGGCGACTACGTGGTTGAGATTCCCAAGTGGAACCGCAACTATGTCACCGAGGGCAAGCCGCTGGCCGTGGCCGAAGAAAAGTAAGGATATCCATTCGATGCTGAGCGAGATTCACTGGACCGACGCCGAGGAGATCGGCATTCAACTGCAAGAGAAGTTTCCCGGCCTCGACCCGTTGACGGTGCGCTTTACTGACTTGCACCGCTACGTAGTCGAGTTGGAAGGCTTTGCCGACGATCCGGCAAAGTCCAGCGAGGGGCGGCTGGAGGCCATTCAGATGGCCTGGCACGAGGAGTTCGAGGACGCGTAGGGGTAATCGTCTCCAGATTGGCGGCGGCTCTGTTATTGAGCCCTATGCCCTGTCGTCCCAACGGTCTCCCTGCCCCTCGCTCCATCCAAAAGCGCCTTCGAAGTGCTGAAATTCCCGCTTTTTCCCCGGCACAAGGTAAACACTGATCACGTCGAAGCGAACCGGCGGCGCCGCCTCTTGCGGCAATTGACGAACATATCTGCGGGCCAGCCGGCGAAGGGTGTGGCGCTTGTGGGAGTCAACGGCGACCTCAGCCGGAGTGGCGTCGTGGGCAGTGCGGGTCTTCACTTCTACAAAACATAGCATCGGCCCCTGCCAGGCTATCAGGTCCACATCGCCGGGCAACTCTCCCGAAGACCAGCGCCGCGCCACCACGGTATACCCCTTTCGGCGCAGGTGAAAGAAGGCCGCTCTCTCGCCGTCGATGCCCGTGACCAGGTGGGCAGGTAGAGCTTCAGCCCGTCTTCGCCGCCGCGCCACCCATTCGAGTCCGTTCAGCGCGCGCTCCTCGCAGCCGACCCGCATCCGCTCAAACCATCCCATGGCAAACCATTCTCAACCGGATGAGCGAAAGGCGCAAATCGGGCTTGTGGCAGAGAAGAAATGTCGGTGCTCTCGCAGCAGATGGCCGCCGCGGCTGAGGAGCAGAACCTGGCCACACAGGAGATGGCGCACAATCTGGAACGGGCCGCGCACCGGACCTTGGAGATCGCGAACGTGCGCATCAAGGATAAGGCGCAGTGACGGGGGGGGCATCGCTGGGACAGGCTGCCTGGAGGATGGGGAAAGGGCTGGCGACGGCGGCTTCCTGTTCACTGGCAATGAGTCCGGGCCACAAGCTGGTTACTGCCTCGCGCTCGCGGCTCCAGCCTGTTGTTCTTTCAGTCCTAGAGCAAAACCAGAGTACATATGCCCTTCTTGAGAATTTGTGATGTGGCTTTTTCTTGAGGAAAAAGCCACTTGAGGACATTCTCGCTGGGTACAGCAACTCTGGTTTTGCTATAGGCGCTGTGTCCGGAATTGAAACCTGACTTCCGGGCCACGCAAGCGACGTTGCGGAACCATGTGCGGGGATTTACCGTACCTCTTATGGGGCCTTCGAAAGGGAAACCCCACATGAACTGCCAGTTGCTTCCAATTAAAAATGGAAGTTCCGATTCAAGATGAAATATAAGGCACGTGTGAGGATATGTATGCGGAAGCCATGGCTATTCGTAGGTGCGGTCGTCGTGGCGCTCCAGTTGTCCAGCGTTGTTGTTGCGCAGCAAGCGCAGATAGAGTCCGGCACAATTTCCGGAGTGCGCGAAGGTGGCTTGCAAGTCTATAAAGGCGTCCCATTCGCCGCCCCGCCGCTCGGCGACTTGCGCTGGCGTCCTCCGGCGCGTGTTGCGGCCTGGACTGGCACGCGCAAAGCAGATGCGTTTGCGCCGGCGTGCATGCAAACGGGTGTATCGATGCCGGGGGAGATGCCGCCGGCGGTGAGTGAGGATTGTCTCTACCTCAACATCTGGACGCCCGCGAAGCGTGCCCGTGAGTATTTGCCGGTGATCGTCTGGATTTACGGCGGAGGTTGGGTCAATGGGTCGGCCTCGATGCCTTTGTACTGGGGCGACCGGCTCGCGCGCAAAGGCGTGATCGTTGTCACGATTGCATATCGGGTTGGCCCGCTTGGCTTTCTTGCGCTTCCTGAGCTCACGAGCGAATCCCCGTATCACTCGTCCGGAAATTACGGCCTGATGGACCAGATTGCCGCACTCGAATGGGTTCAGAAGAATATTGCAGCCTTCGGCGGCGACCCAAAATGCGTGACCATCGCCGGTCAATCCGCCGGGGCCATGTCGGTAAGCATATTAATGGCCTCGCCACGGGCGAAGGGCTTGTTTCAGCGCGCCATCGGCGAAAGCGGTGGCCTGTTTGAGCCGCTCCAGCTTGCACCAAAATACCTGCTGCCGAACGCCGAACGCGAAGGTGAGAAGTACGCAGCGTCGCTGGGCACGACCTCTCTGAAGGAACTGCGCCGGTTGCCGGCGACCCTGCTCAGCGGCGACGCCGAGGGAATCGTCCACCCGGTGATCGAACCTTATGTGCTTCCCCTCTCGCCCTATGAAGCCTTCACTTCCGGGCAGCAGAATGATCTTCCGCTGCTCCTGGGCTCGAACGCCGAAGAAGCGCGTTCGCTGGTGGATGTTACCCATGTGACGGCTGCCACGTTCTTGAGCGGCATTGAGCAAAGCTACGGCAAGCTGCCTGCTCCACTTTTGGAGGCTTATCCGCACACAAGCGACGAGGAAGCGCGGCAAGCGCGGCTCGACCTGGAGCGCGACCTGCGCTTCGGCTGGGATATGTGGACGTGGGCGAGGTTGCAAGCCGGAACCCGGCAGAGGCCCGTCTACTACTATTCCTTCAAGCAGAAGCCGCCGTTTCCGGCCGGCTCAGTGTACGAGGGTTGGGGCGCGAGCCACTTCGCCGAGCTTTGGTATGTCTTCAACCATCTAAACCAGTCGCCTTGGAACTGGACCGCGGCAGATCGGAAGGTGGCTGAGGAGATGTCCAGCTACTGGGTCAACTTCGCGAGGTCGGGAGATCCGAACGGGAACGGTCTTCCTCCGTGGCCGGCGTTCAGCAGCGCGGCAAGCCAGGTTCTGTATCTCGGCGATCCGATCACTGTTGGCGGGGTGGCGAACATCAAGACCCTGAAGGTCTTCGATGCTGTCTACGACACAGTGCGCGGCAAGCCGTTTGCCGAGCGTTAACGTGCGTTCAGGATGAGAAACCAGAAAGCCCGTCCTGTTTGCCAGGACGGGCTTTCTGACAGAGAAACAGATACAGCAACCGCGAGCGCTCAGGCGAGATGGTTTTCCTTTTCCGCCAGCGTGATCGCCTCCTCGATAATGTCGAGGGCGACGCTGGCTTCCGGTTCGCTGACGATGAGCGGCGGAGAAAGGCGGACCATATTTTCGCCGCAGCCGAGGACCATCAGACCGCGTTCGAAAGCCAGTTCGACCACGCGATTCCGCAAGTCTCCAGCCGGTTCGCGGGTGGCCTTGTCCTTCACCAGTTCGATGCCGATCATCAGGCCGCGTCCGCGCACGTCGCCCACCAGCGGATGGGTTTGCTTCCAGCCGCGCACGCGCTGCATGATGAACTCGCCCACCTTGGCAGCGTTGGCGACGCCCTCACGCTCCAGAATGTTGATGGTGGCCAGCGCGGAGGCGATTGCCACCGGGTTGCCGCCAAATGTGGAAGCGTGAGAGCCGGGCAGCCAATCCATGATCTCGGCGCGGCTTATGCAAGCGCTGAGCGGCAAGCCGCTGGCGATGCCTTTAGCCGTGCAGATGATGTCCGGCTCGACGCCGGTGTGCTGAACGGCCCACCACTTGCCGGTGCGCCCCATGCCCGATTGGACTTCATCGCAGACCAGCAGAATGCCGTGCCGGTTGCAGATTTCGCGCAGTTCGTGCATGAAGTTGTCCGGGGCGACCACGTAGCCGCCTTCGCCCTGAATGGCCTCGACAAAGATGGCGGCCACTTCCTCCGGCGGCAGAAAAGTCTTGAAGAGCCTGTCTTCGATGAAACGCGCGCAATTCAGACTGAAGGCTTCCTGCGCTTCCGGCCCGCCGGTGCAGCCGCGGTAAACATAGGGGTAGGGAACGTGAGTCACGCAGGGAACCAGAGGCGCGAAGCGCCGTTTCTGCTGTGGCTTGGATGCTGTCAGCGACAGCGCGCCCATGGTGCGGCCGTGGAAGGCGCCGATGAAAGAGATGATGTGTGGGCGGCGGGTGTGGTAGCGAGCCAGCTTCATGGCACACTCGATGGCCTCGGCACCAGAGTTGCCGTAGAAGACCCGATGCGGTCCGGGCATAGGCGCGATCTCCGAGAGGCGAGCGGCCAGATCGGTGAGCGGCTCGTTGTAAAAGTCGGTCCCGGAGATGTGAATCAGCTCGGCGGCCTGCTTTTGGATGGCGGCGACCACTTCAGGGTGGCAGTGGCCGGTGGAGACCACGGCGATGCCTGCCGAGAAATCAAGAAACTCGTTGCCGTCCACGTCTTCCACGCGGCAGCCGCGACCGCGCTTGGCCACCAGCGGATAGGAGCGGGTATAGCTGGGTGAGATGAGCCGGTCGTCGGCCTCGATGGCAGCCTTGGCCTTGGGCCCGGGCAGTGGACAGAGAAGCTTTGGTCCGTATTTTGCGTGCAGTTCTTGATTGGTCATCTTTTTATCTCCTCGACAAATTCGGTTGTGCGGCTGGGCGGCATCGATTCAATGCTCGGGCACGGACCCCACAGGGGATGGGGCCGCCCAGTTCTGTTCGCCCCTGAGGACGAGAAAGAGCAGGCGAGAATTTAGAGGACCGAAGCTAATCGCAGAAAAGGCTGGGACGAGTCAGTGTGGGCAATATATGTAGATGCCATCGCGGGCAGATGATGCGCGCACGCGACCGCGACCAGCGCCTGGCGGCTGGCAAAAGCAACGATTTGGCAACGCGAGTTTGCATGGAATCCCTAGTGGCGTGAGGATAGAACATTTCCTCCTGTTTTGTACAGATCCACTTGTTTCGTGCAGTGGCACCACGGCTCGCGGCTTCCGCGTGTTAGAGCGAAATCAGATGAACTGTATCAAGAGGCGCGATGTGGAGTGGCACTTTTCCCAAGAAAATGCCACCTCGAAAGCCCTCAGGAAGGGCGCACTGACTCTGATTTTGCTCTAGCATGGAATCAACCCATGGCGAATTCTGCGTTTCCTCCGGAAAAGAAAACGGCTACTACTACCTCGATTGTTCTGGCCTTTGCAAGCCTTTACTTCTTCTGGGGTTCCACCTATACGGCCATCCGCATTGGAGCGGCTCAGATGCCAGCGTTGCTGCTGGCCGGGACGCGGTTTCTCATTGCCGGCGCGATTCTGCTGGCCTGGTGCGGCTGGCGCGGGATGCGCCTGAAGTGGTCGCCGAAGACCATGCTGGTGCTGGGCGCCGTCGGGCTGCTGCTGTTGGGCGGAGGCAACGTGGGCCTGGTGTATGCGGAGCGGACCGTACCCAGCGGGCTGGCTTCGCTGGCGCAGGCTGTGGTCCCCCTCTATGTGGCGCTAATTGAGATGGCGCTGCCCGGCGGCGAGCCGCTGCCTGCGCGTGGCTGGATGGGCGTTGTGTTGGGCATCGGAGGCCTCGGCGCGTTACTCTGGCCCTCGCTCCAGAACGGCTTGGCCGGCGACAGCGTGCGTCTGTGGGCCATCGCCAGCTTGCTGGCCGGAGCGCTTTCCTGGACGGTGGGCAGCATCCTGTCGCGGCGCGCGCGGTTGCCGGTGAACATTTTTGTGGCCGCGGCATGGCAGATGTTGATCGCGGGCGCCTTCAGCACTCTGCTGGGGACGGTACTGGGCGAATGGCCGCAATTTCACGTGAACGCGGCGGGAATTGGATCGCTTGCCTACCTGGTTACCGGCGGCTCGCTGCTGGGTTACACTGCTTTCATCTACCTGATCGACAAAGTGCCGATGGCCAAGGTCGCATCGTATGCCTATGTGAACCCGGTGGTTGCGGTGCTCATGGGAATCTTTCTGCTCCACGAGCGGCCGGAAAGAACTGAGTTTGTCGGCATGGCCGCCATCATCGTGGCCGTTTTTCTGCTGACTACCGCGCAGATCAAGGCCAAAGGCGGTCCGCAACCCTGCGACTCCCACTCTGGCGCGGAGTTGGAGCCGCCGCTGGCGGAGTGATTGCGGGCTTCATCGCGAGGCCATTTTGGCAGGCCGTGAGCTTGCCTTCGGATGCAAGGATTTTAACGGCAAGGAGAAGGGAATAATGGTCAGACTTCTGGTTCAATGGCTCTTGAGCGCGGTGGCCCTGCTGGTGGTTTCTCAGATTGTGCCCGGTTTCATTGTGCGGGGGCTGAGTTCGGCGCTAGTAGCGGCGCTGGTCATCGGCCTGCTCAATGCGACGGTCGGATTTTTGCTGAAAATTATTACCTTCCCCATCAGCATCCTCACCCTCGGCCTCTTTCTGCTGGTCATCAACGGATTGATGATTCTGGTGGCGTCGAACCTCGTCCCCGGTTTCCGCGTGCGCGGATTCGTTCCGGCCTTCTGCGGCGCTGCAGTACTGGCTTTGCTGGGGATGATCATTCGCGCGGTCACGAGGCACGCGTAAACAGAATCCGATAAACAACAACGGATTCCATGCGATCTGGCCCAGGGCGGAGGCTCAAGATGAGTGCATCCGTGGTGAAACCCGAGCGCTACTTTACCGGTGGCGCGGCGGGTTGAGCAATATTTCTAGTTGCTGACACGGGCTTGCCACGATGAGCCGATAACTTTTTCGCGGGCTTGGCTTGCGGCGTGGGTGTTGCCGGATGCGTCGCCACCGGATGCGCCACCACTGGCCCATTGAGCGTCTGCGGCGTGCGCATCGCTCCCGCGCTGGAGAAACCGCCCGGCGCGGAACCGTGTGGGGGAGTCGTGATTGCCCTGACCTGCGGGGCTGGCTGAACGCGCGAAGAAATGCCCCATCCGCCGCCGACCACCACAAAGACAATCGCCGCCGCGGCCGCCGTGCGTACCCAGGCGTTCTCCAGCCGCAGCGCCACGGGCCATTGAAGAATCCGTGCCCGGTGTGGCGCTTTATGCAGACCAGCTTCGACCCGCTCCTCAAGCCCCTCGGGCGCGGGAAGGCTGGCGATGAGCCGCAGGGTAGCTTCAAATTCGCTGGAACCGGGATTGACTGTAATTGGGGTATGGGTGGAGGGGTTCATCGCGCACTCCTTTCGTGGTTTAGCAGGCCGGCCATCAGGTTGCGCGCGCGAAAGAGCCGCGATCTGACGCTGGACTCGGTAATTCCCAGCACCGAGGCGATCTCCACGCTGGTCAGTTCCTCGAAGGCCGAGAGCATCAATACCTGGCGCTCCTTGGCGGGCAACTGCTCCACGCAGGAAAGCACGTGCGCATGGTGTTGGGCGGCGGCGGCGCGCTCCTCGGCGTTCAGGCCGCTGGCGGGCAGCACGCGCGCCAATTCGGCCACGTCGTCGGTCTCCGGCCGGGTCTTCATGCGGCGCTTGCGGTCCAGCACGACGTTCCACACAATGCGAATCAGCCATACCCGCTGGTCGCGCACTTCATGGAGCATATCGCGATGGCGCAGCACGCGCAGAAACGCCTCCTGCACCGCGTCTTCGGCATCGGCGGAGTTGCGCAGAACGGAGTAAGCCACACGGTAAAGGGTTCCGGCATACTGGCTCACCAAGGCCGCAAGCGCTGCCTCTTCCGCGTGCTGGCGGGTCCCGTCGTACACAGCCTTGTCTGCGATCTCCATCCAACCTGAGAATACTGCCTGGCACGCGCTCATAGTTCAACAGACGCGCCTGCAAGGGGAAATGCTCGAATCCGCGCCGCGAGGCGCCGAACGCCGGCCAAAACAAAAAAACTCGCGAAGCCCCTGGCTCCGCGAGTCTTTTTGGTTGAATCCGCCTGTATTACTCCTTGGCGCCAAGCTTTTGCGCGGCAATTGAGCCAGCCATGCCGTTCTTGTCTGCATCTTTGATCTTGGCCCATAGTGTCCGGGCCTGATCCGTCTTGCCTTCAGTGGCATAGAGGTCGGCCAGATCGAGTTGCGCCACGGTGGCTGGCACCGTCTCCGATGGCTTGGTGGCTATCGCGTTGTAGAGGTTAATTGCCTCGGAGTCGCGGTTCGCCTGCTGATAAAGGCCAGCCAGGGCGAGCTTGGCCAAGTTTGCCAGATTCCGGTCCCAGGAGCCGGCAGCGGTCTTCAGCTCCGTCTCAGCCGAGCCGGTCTGATTCAACTCCTCGTAGGTGACGCCGGCAAAGTAGTGAGCCTTGGCGCCCTCGGAGAGCCAGCCATACTGGTGTGCTACCGCAACGAACTGCTGATTGGCGGCCTTCGCGCGGTCGCCGGAGGAGGCGTACACTCCGCTGAGGGCCGGGGCGCCAGGCTGCGCCAGCGGCGCATTGTAGGCATCCAGAGCCGCGCCCAGGGCGGTGTCCGCCTTGCTCGAGGACCAGTCCCAGTAAACCAGCGCCCCCGCGCCAACAACAACCACCACAACAGCAACGATGACCCAGCGCGTAACGCCGGAACGGTGACCACTGAGCCAGCTCATGCTGCTCTTTGCTGCTTCGGCAAAGCTGTCTTGTTTCAAGGAATGACGGGTTTTTGTGTCCACGGGGTCTCTTTTTGTCCTTCTTCTCTAGACTTGCAGGCGGATCCGTACGGATGGAGAGCCGCAACTGTAACCCATTCAGTCTATCAGCGCGCGAAGAGGGGCGTCCACCGGGCACTTGCCGTTGGGCGGATGGAGCGGTACGCTGTTCCAATGTATGAAGAGTTTCACGTGACCGACCGCTGGAGCGGCGAAGAGCTGGACTGCCGCTGGAAGGGCACCATGGTGGCCATCGCCACGCGGCACGCCGACGCCGTTGATGTGCGCTTCGACGTGAACGGCAGGCCGATGTGGATTGCCCTGCCGCTGGAGGCGTGGGAGCGGCAGAAGTTGCTGACGGGAAAGGTGATTACCGACCAGCTCGCCGCCCAGATCGCGGGCCGGTTCCTCAAGCAATTGGTCCAGGAGGGGTACGACTCCCAGCGCGAGGTCTACACGATGACCGTGGATGAGGTCCTCTCGCACCTCGACGCCGTGGTTGCCGAAGCCAAGGCGCAGGGCGAGATGCCAGCGTTGCCGTTGGGAGCGTGAGGAGTCTGGATCAGACAGGGAGCAGAAAAGCTCTGCGCCTACCGCATCACATTCCTGCTCCAACTCCGGCCGGAAATCCAATAAGAATCCGTTGTAATTTATGGCAGGAATGAAGTACAGCAGACGACAATGAATCCCAGATGTGTTGGAGAGAGCCGTGCCTGGCAAATTGGAATTGATCGTTGGCACCATGCGGAGCAATAAAACCGCTGAATTGCTGCGGAGAATCGAGACGCGCCGGCAGTACGCCAAGCAGTACGTTTTGCTGCTGAAACCAAGCGCCGACACGAAAGCCGCGGTTGGGCTGGTGGAAAGCCGGAACCCGCAGGGCTGCGGGAAGATGGAGGCCGTTGAATTTCCATCGGCGGATCCCTGGGAAGTTCTGCCTGTACTGGCAACCACGGAAAAACAGATCGGCAAGCGCGTCGAATGTGTAGCCATCGACGAGGGCCAGTTCGTCCAGGATCTTTTCGCGTTTACCAAGCATCTGCTGGAGTCGGGCTATGACGTGATGGTCTCGGGGCTTGAACTCGATTTTCGCGGAAGGCCGTTCGGCGAAATGATCAATCTCTCCTGGCTGGTGCGCACGTACTCAGGAAATATCACCGAGCTGGTGGCCTATTGCAGTTGCGGGGCCAAGGCGCTCTACCCGCAGCGGCTGATCGATGGGAAACCGGCGCCATACGAGAGCCCCATCATCATGGCTGGTGATAACTATGAGCCACGCTGCGCGGACCACTTTGTTTTGCCCGGACGACCGCACTAGCGGGAGGTTGAAGCGGTTGCGGAACGTGGACTGCTCAATAATGCGCACTTCGCCCCGGTTCTCGTTCAAATCCGACAACTCCTAGGGTTGCCAAGGGCGTTTCAGTCGCTCAACATGGCTTTTAGTCCCGCCTAACTGCCATAGAGCAAAATTGCACAGCGTTCGTAGCTTCGCAACCGCACTATATTTACAGGTGCCCACACCAAAGCGGCGGCAGTGAAGCCAGATTATACGGCTGCATTCCCCTGAAGGCAGCACCCCTTCCACACTGCCGCCGCCCTTTAGAACTACCCCTCATGAACTGATTCTGTTTGGCCTTCTCTCACAGTGCAATAATGCACAGCTACTTCAATCTGGCTGGGGGTAGAGTCAGGCAATGATGAATCGCTTTGTTCGCCGCATTCTTGAACTCGGATCGCTTCTATGGAACCTGGTGGTATCGACTGCCGGCGGCTTCGTATTTATGCGTGGCATGCGCTTGGCCGCATCGGAAAAAGAAGAACCCAAGACGGGTTCCTTTGTTTGCATCGATGAAACACCTCATAAGCCACTGGCGGGAATCGGCGCCGCGCTGTTTCTTCTGGCCTTCGTCACAAGTGAAGTATTTGAAACGATTAGGGCGCTTGGCCACTAATCTCATTTGCAAGATTGACTTCGAACCCACTCATGCTTACAGAGTTGATTTTAGGAGCCTGCAATGTCCACACAAAACAGTTCCGTAAATTCGCAACCAAACACCATGATGCGGCGCGCGTTGCGGCCTCGGGTATTCGGGAAAGAGTCAGCATCCTCCTTGCAACTCATACCCGGCCGGTCACTTCCAGTCCGGGTAGCGGTGGTTGGGAATCATCTTCCCCGGCAATGTGGAATTGCGACCTTCACGACGGATTTGTGCGATGCAATCACTGCTGAGTATGGACCAACTGGATTGTCGGTAATAGCTGTCAATGATCCCCAATCTTCATACTGCTACCCTGCGCGGGTGAAATTCGAGATTGCCGAAGGCGACATCTCCTCCTATCGGGCAACCGCCCAGTATCTAAGTGCCAGCAATGCCGATTTAGTGTGCTTACAGCACGAGTACGGGATTTATGGGGGGGATGCTGGCAGCTATGTACTGGAGTTACTGCAGCACCTAACTATGCCAGTGGTAACGACGCTCCATACCGTTCTCCGTCAGCCGGACCTCGACCAGCGATTCGTCATGCAACAGATCGCCGCACACTCTGATCGTCTCATTGTTATGAGCGAGTATTCCTCTCGCGTTCTGCAGGATGTGTTTGGAGTTTCAGGCGAAAAGATCGACCTGATTCCACATGGCATCCCTGACTTACCCTTTGTGGAACCGGATGTTTACAAGGACTCACTTTCACTCAAGGGAAAGGCTGTATTACTCACGTTTGGCTTGTTGTCGCCCAACAAGGGATTCGAGAGCGTGATTCAAGCCATGCCGCATATCTTGTCCCGGCACAGAAATGCTGTCTATGTGATCGCAGGCGCTACTCACCCGCACGTCAAGGCTCGCGAAGGCGATCAATATCGGGATCAGTTGCAGGCCCTGGCCAAGAAACTGGGAGTTGAGCGAGAGGTGATCTTCCACAACAGGTTCTTCAGCCCCAAGGAAATGGCGGCGATGGTTGGTTCGGCCGACATTTACCTCACGCCTTACTGCCACGAGGCGCAGGCTGTGTCGGGAACCCTGGCGTATGCAATGGGCGCCGGGAAGGCAATCATTTCCACTCCATACTGGCACGCGGCAGAACTTCTGGACGATGGGCGCGGAGCGCTGGTCCCCTTTGAGGATCCGGATGCTATTGCAGCAACGGTAATTGAACTCCTGGCCGACGATGCGAAACGCCAGGCCATGCGCAGACGCGCTTACCTTTATGCACGCCAGATGGTCTGGAACCGAGCAGCGCAGTCCTATATGCGTTCTTTCGTGCGAGCCCACGTCAATCGCACGCAGCCTGCTCACTTGCGGTTTCCCGCCCAGGCTTTCGAGGAGAGCGCTTCAAACCAGCTCCTAAGTGCCTGAGCGGTTCTCCGTTTGCGGATGGAGAAAGAATATCCCCATTACTCTCGGGCCCGGTTCACGCTTCCTGGGCGGCGGGCGTTACAGCCTTGTGAACTGATCCTGGCTCACTGAGAGGCCGCCATCGCGGGCTTCTCGGAGGTGCTCTCGGGTAATTGATCGAGCAGAACCACGTTGAGCAGCGACCTGTTTACCTGGATGCGGCCGTTGTAGTTGATCAAGCCAAGTTTGCGGAAGCGGTTCATGAAGAAGCTGACGCGGGATCGTGTGGTGCCAATCATCTCCGCCAAGGTTTCCTGCGTAATCGGAGGAATGAAGGTTTCCCGTTCTCCCGGCTTGCCAAATTCCGCCATCAGCAGGAGAATTCGCGCCAATCGCTTTTCGCTGGAGTTGAAGAGCTGATCGACAAGATCGGCTTGCGTGCGCATGCTGCGATCCAGCAGAAACTTCAAAAACAGGTCGGAGAACTCATGCTCTTCATGCATGACGCGGACCATCTCATCCCTTGTGATCTTAAGCGCCGTGCAACTGTCGATGGCGGTGGCCGTGGACAAACGCAGCCCAGGTATTGCCGCGAGCGCTCCTTCCCCGACGAAGTCGCCGACGGAGAGAAGCGTGATTGTGGCCTCTTTCCCGCTCTGCGAAACAACGGTGAGCTTTGCCCGGCCCTTCTGAAGATAAAAGACGGAGTCTGCCGGATCTCCCTGAGCGAAAAAGTTCTCTTT
>Ga0224530_1000913_pt1 | contig 17321 bp, 14 predicted proteins | sample CBST75metaG_FD_179873 | JGI IMG/M metagenome (GOLD analysis project Ga0224530, IMG submission 179873) | Peat soil microbial communities from Stordalen Mire, Sweden - C.B.S.T75 | ecosystem: Environmental > Terrestrial > Soil > Wetlands > Peat | place: Sweden: Norrbotten County, Stordalen Mire...
AGCACAAAAATGTTGCCTACCTGCCCTCAAGCCGCCGATTCAACAACAAGCTCTGGCTTCCGCCAATCCGAAGCACCACTGTCACCATCCGCCAAAACCTTACTCAGACGCACTCCTAGCGGCAGGGACAAAAGCGCCGCGAGGGTGGGGCACCCGGCTGTCTCGGCTGAGAAAGTGTAAAGAAACAGCAGGTGCAGGAGCTTTGCTACAGGTCGCGAGCGCGCTCTACGGCTCGGATGACGGCCTGGGCCTTGTTGATCGACTCCTGGTACTCGAGTTCGGGGACGGAGTCGGCAACGATGCCTGCGCCGGACTGGACGTATCCCTTGCCGTCGACGGCCAACATGGAGCGGATGGCGATGCAGGAGTCGAGGTTGCCGGAGAAGTCGGCGTAGAGCACGGCGCCGCCGTAGGCTCCGCGGCGGGCAGGCTCGAGTTCCTCAAGGATCTCCATGGCGCGGACCTTGGGTGCGCCGGAGAGGGTGCCGGCAGGGAAGCAGGCGCGCAGGGCATCGACCGCGGTCAGCTTGCGCTTGAGTCGGCCAGAGATGGAACTGACGATGTGCATGACGTGGGAGTAGCGCTCGATGAACATGAGGCGATCGACCTTGACGGAGCCGAACTCGCTGACGCGGCCGACGTCGTTGCGGCCGAGGTCCACGAGCATGACATGCTCGGAGCGCTCCTTCTCGTCGTGGATCATTTCGTCGGCGAGGGCCCGATCTTCTTCCTCGGTGGCGCCGCGGGGCCGGGTACCGGCGATGGGGCGGTACTCGACCTTGCCCTCATGCACGCGCACGAGCAGTTCCGGCGAGGACCCGGCCAACTCGACGACGGACGCGAGCGCATTTTTCTTTTTTGGTGATTTCTTCGACGGGTCCGGCGATCCGCCGAGAGGGCCGTCGGGCGAGAAGCGGAGGAAATAGAGATAGGGGCTGGGGTTGACAGCGCGCAAGGCGCGGTAGACCTGGAAGCTGTCGGCTTTCGGCTCGACATCGAAGCGCTGGGAGAGGACGGCCTGGAAGATGTCGCCGGCGACGATGTACTCCTTGATGCGGTTGACGCCGGCCAGGAACTGTTTTTTGGGCGTGCGGTGCGTGACTTTGAGCTTGCCCTGACCGGGGGCGGGGAGCTTGGGGAGCGGCTGAGCGAGGCGTTTCTCCATCTTGTCGAGGCGCTGAACGGCCTTGTCGAAGGCATCGGCGGGCTTGCCGCGGGTGACATCGGCGGTGGCCACCAGCCAGATTTCCTTGCGGACGTGGTCGAAGGCCAGGACCTCGTCAAAAAAGAGGAGGCAGGCATCGGGAACGCCGAGCTCGTCCTTGGCCAGTTCGGGCAGGTGCTCGATCTGGCGGACGGCATCGTAGGAGAAGAAGCCTACGGCTCCGGCGGTGAAGGGAGGCAGGCCGGGCAGGCGGGCCGCTTTGTGGCCGCCGAGGGCGCGGCGCAGCACGGCGAAGATGTCGTCCTCGATTTCGACGACGCGCTTGCCTTCGGTGATGGTGATGTCGCGGCCGCGGGCCACAATGCGCTTGAAAGGGGCGAGGCCGATGAAGGTGTAGCGGCCGATCTGATCGCCGTTTTCGACCGATTCCAGCAGAAAACACTCGCGTTCCGGCCAGGCGGCGCGCAGGAAGGCCGAGACCGGGGTTTCCAGGTCGGCGAGCAGGATGCGGCAGACGGGGACGAGGGTGTGCTCTTTGGCGAGCGCGAGAAACTCTTTACGGCTGGGCAGGACTGGATGGGCAGCGGTCTTCACAGAGACAGTGTAATTGGGCGGGATGGTTGGGAGGTCGTTTGGAGCAAGACCTTGCGGAGGGGCAGCGTTGCGCGATTCTTATCCATCCTTATGCAAGAGGCCCGATACTGGAGGGGCGGCGTTCGTTGGAAAGGGGTTTCCGAGTCTGGTTCCGAGCGGCTTGACGGCGCTGGCTGGCTGGCCTAGACTCACTGGGGTTTGGGCTAGTGGGGTGGAAACCACCGACCGAACCAGCCGGCTGAGCAGGATGAGCGCCGGAGAAGGGATGCTTCGTTGAGACGGAGTGTTCCTGGCTGCGTCAAGGCTTGGCGGATGGGACTCGCGGAGGGAAAGAATTCCGGAGTTCAGGCCGCCTGGCGGCAGTCAAATTGGAATTGGAGAATTTTATGTCGACGTTGAACCCGGCAGTTACGTTGGATCAAGAGATCAACCCCTGGGAAGCACAAAGCGCGCGGTTTGAGTTTGCCGCGCGGAAGCTGAACCTGGACCCAGGGTTGTGGAAGGTATTGAGCTCCCCGGCACGCGAGATCATCGTGCACTTTCCGGTGAGCATGGATGACGGCCGTATCGAGATGTTCACCGGTTTCCGGGTGCAACACTCGATCGCGCGCGGTCCAGCCAAGGGCGGCATCCGCTTTGCGCCGAACGTTAACCTGGACGAGGTCCGGGCGCTGGCCAGCTGGATGACCTGGAAATGCGCAGTGGTCAATATCCCCTTTGGTGGCGCCAAGGGCGGGGTGATCTGCGATCCGAAGGCGATGAGTAGGGGCGAGTTGGAGCGCATGACCCGTCGTTATACCTCGGAGATCATCGATTTTATCGGGCCCGAGAAGGACGTACCGGCGCCGGACGTGAACACCAACGAGCAGACCATGGCCTGGATCATGGACACCTACTCGATGCACGTGGGGCACACGGTGACCAGCGTAGTGACGGGCAAGCCGGTGAATATCGGCGGCTCGCGCGGCCGGACTGAAGCCACGGGGCGCGGTGTGACGGTGGTTTGCGGGGAGAGCCTGCGCTACCTGAACATCCCGATCGAAGGCTGCCGGGTGGTGATTCAGGGATTCGGCAACGTGGGCTCGAATGCCGCGCGGCTGATGATGGAGCAGGGCTACAAGATTGTGGGCATCGCCGAGAAAGAAGGCGGACTGTCGAATCCCAACGGCATCGACATTCACCAACTGATCGAGTACAAGCTGCGCAATGGCACGACGCTGGGCTTCAACGGGGCCGAGGCCACGCCCAGCGAGGAACTGATCGTTTCCGACTGCGACATTCTGATTCCCGCGGCGACGGAGAATGTGATTACCAGTCGCAACGCCGACAAGATCAAGGCGCGGATCGTGGTGGAAGGGGCTAACGGCCCGACCACGGCGGTGGCGGACGAGATTTTGGCGGAGAAGCGGATTTTTGTTGTGCCTGACATCCTGGCCAACGCCGGTGGCGTGACGGCGAGCTATTTTGAGTGGGTGCAGGACCGGCAGGGATACTTCTGGAAAGAGAGCGTCGTGAACGATCAACTGGAAGCGATTCTGCGGGAGAGCTTCGACGATGTGGTGCGGTACTCCGAGGCGCACAATGTGAACAACCGCATTGCCGCGTACATGCTGGCGATTGACCGCGTGGCATACACCATCAAGCAGCGCGGCATTTACGCCTGACAGACGGGGCGGAATCGACCTCAGGTTGCGTAAACACAACAGCGGAATGGAGAAGAAACCATTCCGCTGTTGTGTTTGAAGGGTTGAGTGCAGTGCATGGAAAAGCGCCGATTCGGATTCCGGTGCAATAATGAAGCAGAGACCTAGAGAGACGAAGGACGTTTTGTCCTGGTGACGCGCAAGAATCATGAATCTGCCTAATTCCATCACGATGAGCCGCATCGTCATGATTCCGGCGCTGCTGTGGATCCTGTCGCCGCATTTCCCCTGGCAGGGGCACGGCGAGCAGGAAATTACTGCGGCTGTGCTCTTTATTCTGGCCTCGATTACCGACGGGCTGGACGGCTATCTGGCGCGCAAGCGCAAGCAGATTACTACGATGGGGATGCTGCTGGACCCGATTGCCGACAAGATCATGGTCACGGCCGCGTTGGTGGCCCTGGTGGGCTATTGCCCTGACATCGTGAAGGTATGGATTGCCGTGGTGCTGATCGGCCGCGAGTTTCTGGTGTCTGGCCTCCGCTCAATCGCGTCGACCGAGGGCTTTACCATCCAGGCCAGCGACTTGGGCAAGTTGAAGACCTTCATCCAGATTTTTGCCGTGGTCTCTGTGATCTTTGCGCACCATTGGGATCAGTGGCAGTTTGGTTTGCTGATTGTTCCGGTGCGGTGGATCGCGATTGCGTCGATCTACTTTGCCGTGCTGGTTTCCAGCATTTCGGCCATCGACTACTTTGTGGGTTTCTGGAAGCAGATTGACCACGCCTCGAAGGATCGTCGCAAGTCGTTTGTGTTGACGCGGCGCAAGAGCGCGAATACGCCCTCCTCGTAGGTTGAGGGATGAACTTGAAAAGCCCCGGCCATGGCCGGGGCTTTTCTGCGTCTGGTGTTGATTGAGAGAGGGCGCTCAGGCCAGGACGATGGCCGGTTCCGCGAGCTGAATTCCCGGCTCAGACAGTTGGATGATTGGAGAGGGAATGGCGTCGACGGCCGGGGCCGGGGCCGCTGCGGCAGCAGGCTGCGTCTGGTGAGTCCCACGAGTAAGCTTGTGGACGAAGTGGTAGGGCGGCCAGGGGCCGGAGATCTGCATCTGGCATTCGCGCATGGTGGCGGCGGTGGTGGCGAATTTGTTCTGATAGCGCTCGACGTATTTGCGGTCGATGAGGTGGGCGATATCGAGGACCATTTTGCCACTCTCGGTGAGGCGGCAACTGACTTCTTCGTCGAGAGGCAGGAAAAGGCGGTGCATCTGGAAGCTGACGGCACGGGCGCGGGTTTGGCGTTCGCGCTGGCGGGAGGCGTTCTCTCTCAGATTGGAGAGATACTCGCGGCCCACGCTTTCTGAAGGCAGTTGGCGGTCAAGGGCGCGACCGCAGCAATCGTCGACAAAGATCTTGAGATGCATCTCGGTCTTGCCGCGGAGCTTGTCGATATTGCTGAGGAACTGGCGCTGGTTGGACCGGATGGACTTGCGAAGGCACTCATCGTCGCTGAAGACGGTGCCGAAACGGAAAGGGAGAACGGTCGAGTGCTGGAAGCAGTCGGCAATGACCCGGGCGTGGTCTACGCCGGACTTCTGGTTCAGAGCCTCTGCGGGGTTATGTTCGCTCACGACCACGGCCAAGTCGCTGGCAGGATAAAGGAAGACCTGGTTGCCACTGACGCCGTGGACGGATTCCATAGGAACTGGTTTGCGGTGGCGAGCTATTTCAGGAAAAGCTTGTTTTTCACCGATGCAGTAGGCATACCATGCCATGTTGAGACACTCCGTGCGCGGGCGCCGGTAAGCGCCGGTCGTTGGTGAAACTCAGTGAACTGGGGGAACAACTGCATAGTGGACATGAAGCCGGGTTCTTGCAGCCAAGCCCGGTCTAACTAAGCCGAATAGTAGTCCCCTGAAAATACGACTGGCAACAGGTCTTTTTGCCAACACCATAAAAGTTAGCGAAATGGTTGAAATAGACTTTTGTAAAAACAATAATGCTGTTGATACAGCAAAGTATGATCCATTAATGGACAGTTGGAATGTCTTGAAATGTGGTACAGCGTGTCGGCAAAGAGAGTATGAAAAGCGGTCGTATGAGGCGCAGTATCTTTTGGCCGGCCAAGGCAGGAGTGCCGACAGGAGGTGTGCGCGTCTGATGGTGTCAGGGCAGGACGCGCTTGATGTGCAGATAGAGAATCACGTTCAGCAGCACGGACAGGGCCAACAGACCCAGCGCGAAGAGGGCAAACATATTGACCTTGTTGCCGACCGTCTTGAGATCCTCCAGCAGTTCCTGCTGTTCGAGCGTATTGCGATCGGTGGCCTCGCGGACCATTTCCAACTGGTCTTCGACACGCTTGAGGGAAGAATTCTGCTCCACGATCTGATTGCGGAGATCGCGGTGCTGGGTACGCAGTTCAGCCAGACCATTCTCGATGGGCTCAAGGTTGACCGGAGGGGCAGGGGGAGGCGCCGGTGGATGCGGCGCGAGGAGATTGGAGACGGCGGTGCCGATGTTTCCGTCGAGCATGGGAAGAAGGCGCTGCACAAAGGGCAGAGCGGAGCGCAGCGAGGAGAAGGCGCGTTGCAGGCTGGAGGAGAGATCGAAGGGAGCGTCCGCCTGCGATGTGTTGGTCAACGCGCGTCCCGGCGGAGGGGCAGACGCAGGGCGATGCGCCTCCGCGGAGAGTGGAGGCTGCGCTCCTGTTCCAACCGGCAGCGGGGCACCGATGGGGCGGGGACGCGGTTCGGCAGCGTTCTGTGCCCGGAGGTCCGGATCGTTCAAGCCAAAACCCTCTGCATTACTCATGGACGTCCTTCTTCCTCCACTATATAAGGGATTCTTCGGGAGTTACGCAATTTCCCGAAGCACTGCAGGTTGTCGTAGGGATTATGAACCGATTCGGTGGCGGCGGAAACAGGGCGCCGCGCGGGACCGCGTATTCTCGTAGACAGGAGAGGCCTGTGAGACCTGTTGTTGTCCATACGCTGCGCAGCCTGCAACGCAATATCCTAGCCGGTATTATCACCATCGGCCCGCTGTTTGTGACGTACCTGATCTTCAGTTTTCTGCTGGGCTCACTGGCCAAGGCGGGATTGCCGGTGGTGCAGTTGTTTGCGGCAAATTTCCCCGAGGATTGGCTCAACCATCCATGGCTGCAGTCGGTGCTGGCGGTCGTGCTAACCCTGGTGGTGCTCTACGTGGTAGGCAGAGTCACCTCGCTGGTCATTGGGCGGCAGGCATTCGATCTGTTTGAGGCGCTGCTGGAACGGCTGCCCTTTGTGGCGAAAGTCTATACCTCGGTGCGCCAACTTTTGGACACGATGATGGCCAAGAAGGAGACGAGCCAGCGGGTGGTGCTGATTGACTTTCCCATAGCGGGGCAGAAGAGCATCGGGTTTCTGACCCGGACGATGAACGACTCAACCACGGGCGAGGCGCTGGGCGCGGTGCTGGTGCCGAACGCGATCAACCCGACTTCGGCGTTTTTGCAGGTGCTTCCGCTGGCGCGGGTTACGGAGACGGATCTGACGATGGAGCAGGCGATGAGCATGCTGCTGACGGGCGGCGCCGTGGGGCCGGATACGATTCTGTACTCCAAGCCGGCAGCGGTGGCGAAAGTGGAAGGGCCGCCGACGGCGGGATAAAATTCTCACGGCTTCGGTCAAGAAAGACGAGAAGCAAAGCAAGGGCCGGTCCGCGCAGCGGACCGGCCCTTGCTTGTGCATACGAACGTTTGTGCAGGTTAGTTTGCGGCCTCGGCGGGTTCATCCGCGGGGAGTTCTTCGCTGGCTTGCTCGCTCTCTTCGGTGATCTTGCGCAGGGAGACATGCTCGAACTGAGCCCAGGCGAGGCCAACGGGGATGATGCTGAGGAAGGTGACCAGCAGGAGGGTGGCCGCGCAGGCGGTGGCCGGTTCCCAGGCCGCGCCGAAGAACTTGGACAGGGCCGCGGTGACGAAGCCGATTTGCGTAAACCAGCCGAGCACGGGCAACTGGAAGATGCTGGCTCCGCCACTGACCACCATCAGCAACACGCATTTGGCGGGAGTCATGGAGGCCAGTTCGGGACTGGCGACGAAGGCCTGGGTGGTCTCAAGATAGGCTGTGGCGATGAGCACCCACATGGCCAGTGAGAGGGAGATGACCGAGGCAAAGTCGGAGAAGGAACGCATGGTGTCAAGGCCGGTGCGGAAGGCGAGGATCTTGTGGGCGACGGCAACGCCGAGCTTCCGGGAGATGAGGCCAAAGGCGCGCCCGAGGAAGGAGGCCACCCAGGCGCCGGCCATGCGCACGGCAACCAGGAAGAGGGCGCCGAGGACGGTGAGGAAGAGTCCCCAGTAGGCGGTTCGTTTGACGAGCTCCGGATGGGGCATGGCTCCGGGCGGTGCGAGCAGGATGGCGAGGCAGAAGATCAAGGCCATGGCGCCGGCGTCGAAGAGTCGCTCAACGATGTAGACGGCAATCTGGTTGCTGAGCGGCAGGCCGGTCCTTTTGGAGACCAGATAGGGGCGTACCGGATCGGCGATACGGCCAATGAGGGCCACAGCGGTGAAGCCGATGACCTGGGTGCCGAGCAGAGAGAGCAGGGGCACTTTCTTGTTGTGGCGGAGGAGAAGAGCCCAGCGCACGGAACGAAAGGCGTAGGCCAGATAGATGCAACCGGCGCCGAGGGCGATCTTACCCCAGTTGGCTAGCGCCAGCTGAGAGCGAAAGACGGCAAAGTCGAAGTGAATCTTGTCCCGGCCCCAGACTACCAAGGCCACCAGGGCTGCCAGCACCAACAACCCCATTATCAGTTGCTTCTTCTTCAATGGTTCTCCGTTCGGGCCGAATCAATCAATTTTAATTTTACGGTCTGAGCGATGAAAGGAAGGAGAACAGCAGGAGATTTCTAGCGCAGAGGAGCAACCGAGGAGGCAACGGCTTGACGAGCCTGGGCTTCGCGAGCGAGGACGCGGCGGTTGAACTCGTGAATGACGCGGGCCACGTAGGCGCGGGTTTCGTGGTAGGGCGGGATGCCGTGGTACTTGTCCACGGTGGCCGGCCCGGCGTTGTAGGCGGCGAGGGCGAGGGCCATGTTGTCGTGATAGCGGGTCAGCAACTCGTCGAGGTAGGCGGAGCCGCCGCGTACGTTCTGCTGAGGTTCAAAGCTGTCGGAGACGCCCAGACCGGCGGCAGTGGAAGGCATCAACTGCATGAGCCCGCGAGCGCCGGTGCGGCTGACGGCGCGGGAGTTGCCGCCGCTTTCGGCCTTGACCAGGCTGGCCAGCAGGTCGACGTCGAGGTTGTGCACCTTGCCGGCTGTGGCGAGGATTTCGCCGAGATCGGCTGGGGAGAGCTTGGTGTCCTGTGCGGCTTTGGGGGCGTCTTCTGAGGCGGGAGGCGCCGGTGAATCGGCAACCAGTTCGACGGTGGAGACTTCGTCGGGGCCGACTTCGAGGTAATTGTCTTCTCCGGGGCTGAGATAGAGACGGACGCGGCCTTCGATCTGGGCGTGGTGGTGGCAGTTGACCTCAAAACCGTTGCGCAAGGTAACGCTCTCGGCGGCGCGGCCTGCGGGAGCCAGGGCGGCGAGGAGGGCGATCGGGACTAGGAGATTTCTGCGCATCTTGAATTGCACCACTTAATCCTAGCTTTACCTTGATGCCTTGGCGGCGGAAAGCCTGGCCACGGCGGTTTCAAGCACAACGGCGACGCCGTCCTCGTCATTGGGCGGGGCCTGCTTCCAGCCGCGCATTTTGGCCATGGTGCGCAATTCGGCGGCGGCATTGCCCATAACCACGGACTGGCCGGCCCACTCCAGCATATCGACATCATTCCAATTATCGCCAATGGCCATGGTTGCCTTGCGCTCGACGCCCAAGTGCGCGGCCAGCCGCTGGAGCGCCCAACCCTTGGAGACGCCGGACGGAAGCAGGTCGAGGATGGACAGGTCGCGGGCCGGATACTCGGTTTTGACGCACTCGCAGAGGCTGGCCCAAGGGCTGGATCGAAAAGCGTGTTCCGCCCGGCGCATTGATTCGACACCCCCGGCGACCATGCCCTGAATGGGGTCTTCGCCGTCGCTGAGCGCCAGTTCCAAAGGCTTGATCTCCTCGATGGCGTCGCGATTGGCTTCGACCCAGAGATTGATGCGCGCATTGGCCATGTCCATATCCTCGACGATCAGCTCACGGCCGCCCGGGCGGTCAAAGGTGAAAACCAGAGCTCCGAAGGGGCGCAACAAGCCGCATAAGCCGCGCGCGACCGGAGAGGGAAGCTGGCAACGGTCGATCGGCCGGCCCCCGAGAGTTCGTGTCACTGCACCATTGGACGTGATGAGGGGCGTATCCGCTCGAAGACCGCTGGACTCGAGCAGGGGCGTGGCAAAGGCGGTGCGTCGTCCGGTGGCGATGGCGACGACGATGCCGGCCTGCTGGGCGGCCTGAAGGGCGCGGACATTGCGCGGGCTCACCGAGCGGCCGAGGTTGGTCAGCAGCGTGCCATCCATGTCAATTGCGACCAGGCGAACCGGAGGGTGCATAGATTCAGTTTAGCGGGCAGGGATGCGGGGCGCCCGGTTCTGCTTCAACCGCGCGGGGCAATCAGGTAAGCTTTTGAGGTATGGAACGCATTTGCAGTCAGTGCCGGGCAGTTGTGGACGAAAAGACCATTGCGGACTGGTGTCCGGCTTGCGGCGGGGCGTTGATTGAGCGGGCGGGCCTGCCTGCTCTCGATGCAACAGCGAAGCCTGCCGCGGAGGTGGATCATCGCGGCATCGTGCTGCCGCGACGCCACGCGCTGGGCGGGATCATTACACCGCAGTGAGCTTGCGCGGGGTAGCGCGGCCCCGTTCGGCGACGCTGACCACATGAGGATCCGGGGCCAAGGGGCACTCGGTACAGTCGGCAGTCCGGCCGCAGTGTGCCTTGCCCACGGCCACCGTTAGGGCGTGAAACTCATTGAAAAGACGGGCCTGGCTGGCAGCAGGGTCGGCAGCGAAAGCCGCGCGGGTGAGAGCGGTGAGGGAGTCGTATGCCTTGCGGTCGCCACGGCGCAGGGGCGCGAGCAGTTGATGGCGCTCGGCGATGCGACGCAGATACTCGTCGGCCACCGGAATGGGGTGCGCGAGGGCGTAGAGCAGGATGGCGTCGGCGGTTTCGGGACCTACTCCGGGAAGCTGGAGCAGACGGGGCCGCAGAACAGGAGTGGGAGCAGCCGCCAGCACGTCTAGGGAGCCGGAAAACTCGGCATCCAGCATGGCAATGAATGCCTTGAGCGCAGGGGCTTTGCGGGTGGCGAAACCGGAGGGGCGGATGAGAGCCTGCAGGTCATTGAGCGGGAGGGCGCGGAGGCCGTTGAGGGTTAGTGCACCGGCTTCGCGCAGATTGCCGAGGGAGCGCTCGACGGCCCTCCAGGCTGTGTTTTGGGTCAGATAGGCGCCGAGGATAACTTCAAAGGGAGTTTGTGCCGGCCACCAGTGCTGCGGGCCGTAGGCCGCCTCGAGTTGATTGTGCATACGGCGCAGACGCTGAGCGGGAGCGGGGTGGTGCGAGACGGTCACGGCTGTGCATCCGGCGGGGATTGCAGCTGCATTTTCCACTCCAACACGCGGGCGCGGGCGGCGGCGGTTTCGGCCTCCGGAACATGACCGGCACGCTGCAGGGAGATGGAAAGCGCGGTGTGGGCAAGGGGATCGCCAGGGGTGAGGGCGATCAGGGCCAAGGCGGCACCGACGGAGGCTTCAAGGCGGCCGGCATCGCGTAGGGCGCGGACCAGGCCGTGATGGGCTTCAACGTGAGCCGGGTCGAGAGCGATGGCGGCGCGAAAGGAGCGAGCGGCACAGGCGGGCTCACTGGCCGCGAGCAGATCGAGGCCACGCTGGGAGAGCGAGTCGGCAGTGGAAGGGGCGGTCACGGCTGCCTTGAGAATAACCCACTTGCGGCCAGCTGCGATGGGGTGGCGTCGTTTACTTGTGATCCGTGCTTTCCCCCTGGCGACAGTCACGTGAAGTTGGAGCCGAGCCGGCAATGCGGAGGTTGGTTTTTTGCTACAAGCAGCAGGTTGGGTGGAGCGTGAACAGGGCAGGTGTGGCCGTGTTTTGGGGGAAAGGATCACTACCGTATCCGTGTGATATAGTCGGCCTCATCATGCCAGCCGGAGATAGCGGCAGTGAGAAAACATCCGCTTACGTAATCGAAGCCACGTTGCGCATCGCGCTGACGGAGGGGCTGCCGGTGCTGGCGGTGGGCGGCGGCATCGAGGATTTGCTGGGCTTCACGGCGGAGGATTTTCTCTCCTCGAAGGTGTCGTTGAGGGATCGCATCCATCCGGGCGATGACGATGTGGCCGACGTCCTGTTTGCTCCCGAAATCCAGACGAAATCGACTCCATTCAACGTCCGGATTCGGCATGCCGATGGACGGATCCGGTGCATCGTGGGGCACGCCACGAAAATGGCGGCGCCCGGCGGTGAAGTGATCCTCGAACTGCTGCTGCAGGATGCGAAGAGTCTACGACAGAAATCGAGTAGTCCAGAGGTGGCGGCCAACATGAAGGCCATGCTGGAAAACACCGATGACGTCATCTATTTCAAGGATCGTCATCATGTTTTGACCGTTGCGAGCCAAACCATGGTTTTCCCGGATGGTTTGGCAGGGCACTGGACCGAGTTGATCGGCCAGACGGACTACGATTATCTCCCCGAAAAAACAGCCGATATCTATTACGAGATGGAGAAGCAGGTTCTGGCAGGGAAGCCGGCGGTGCATCGAGTGATGGCAGCCCCGGCGAAAGAGGGTGCGGCTGCCTGGGAAGACAACCGCAAATACCCGATCAGAAACGCCAGCGGGGAAATCATGGGTCTGTTCGGCATTGCCCGGGACATCACTGAGCGCAAGAGGACCGAGGAAGCGCTGCGGGAGAGCGAGGAATCTCTACGAGAATCGCAGAAGATTGCGGGACTGGGCAGCTATGTCCTGGATGTTCGCACGCGCAGGTGGACCAGTTCAGACGTATTGGATCAGATTTTCGGCATCGGCGAGACGTATGAGCGGACGGTGGAGGGGTGGTTCGCGCTGATCCATCGCGATGATCGGGCGACGATGGAAACCTATTTCCGGGCCGATGTTGTGGGCAAGGGGCAGGTGTTTGACAAGGAATACCGGATTATCCGGAAGGCAGACGGGGCGGAGCGCTGGGTGCATGGGCTGGGCAGGCTGGAGTTCAATGCCGAGGGAAATCCGCAGAGGATGCGGGGCACGATCCAAGACATCACCACGTGGAAGCTGGCGCAGGAAGCATTGACCAAGAGCGCGGAGCGTTTGGCAAGAGCGCAACAGGTGGCCAAGATGGGTTTCCTGGATTGGGATCTTCAGACCAATGAGATTCTGCTGTCGGAGGAAACCTGCCGTCTGTATGGAGTCGACAACACGGAATTCAGGACCACTCCCGAACTGGTGGCGAAGGTTGTGTACCCGGACGACCGGGAGATGGTGAGAACGGCTCTTGAGCTGGTGTTGCAAGGGAAGCAGACCTACGATCTGGAGCATCGCATTTTGCGTGCGGATGGCACCATTCTGTGGACGCATTCGCAGGCCGAGTTGTTTCTGGGGGCCGATGGCCAGCCGAAGACACTTCTGGGAACGACGCTCGATATCACAGCGCGGAAGCTGTCGGAGGACAAGCTGCGGGAGAGTAAAGAACTCCTGCAACTATTCATTGAACACGCGCCAGCCGCTCTGGTCATGTTTGATCGCGAGATGCGCTATCTGGCGGTGAGCCGCCGGTGGATGGAGGATAGTTTCAGCGGCAGCCAGGATGTGATTGGAAAGTGCCACTATGACATGATTTCCAACATTCCGGAGCGCTGGAAGGATGCGCATCGGCGTGGACTTGCGGGCGAAACGGTGCGGGCCGACCAAGACCGCCTAGAGAAGGCGGACGGCAGCGTGGAGTGGATCCGGTGGGAAGTGCGGCCGTGGCGGTTGGGCGATGGAACCGTTGGTGGCATCATCCTCTTTATTGAAAACATCACCCAGCAAAGGCAGACTGAAGAACGCCTGCGGCTGGCGGCCAGTGTGTTTACCCATGCGCGCGAAGGAATCATGATCACCGATGCGGACGGCGCGATCATGGAGGTCAATGACACGTTCAGCCGGATCAGCGGCTACAGCCGGGAAGAGGTGCTGGGCCGCAACCCGCGCCTGTTGAAGTCGGATGTGCAGGGGCCGGAATTTTATGTGGAGATGTGGCGCACTCTGACCGAGAGGGGGCAATGGTCCGGCGAGGTATGGAATCGGGCCAAGAGCGGGGATCTCTACGCCGAACTGATGTCGATCAGCGCAGTGCGCGATGAGAGCGGCAAAGTGCATCAATATGTGGCGTTGTTCTCGGACATTACTTTGCTCAAGGAGCATGAACGGCAGCTGGAACATATTGCGCACTACGACAAACTGACCGGGCTGCCGAACCGGGTTCTGCTGGGCGATCGGCTCGGGCAGGCGATGGCGCATTCGCACCGGCAGGAGCGGAAGCTGGCGGTGGCGTACCTGGATCTGGACGGCTTCAAGGCGGTGAACGACCGGTATGGGCACGAGGCAGGAGACTTGCTGCTGGCGGTGACGGCTCACAACATGAAGCAGACGCTGCGGGAAGGCGATACGTTATCGCGGTTGGGCGGAGACGAGTTTGTAGCGGTGCTGCTGGATCTGGACACTGTGGAAGCCAGCGAGCCTGTGCTGCGAAGGCTATTGGAAGCCGCGGCAGAACCTGTGCAGTTTGAAGACGTGTTGCTGCAGGTGTCAGCGAGCGTAGGGGTGGCGCTCTTTCCGCAGGCGGAGGACGTCGATGCGGATCAACTGCTGCGTCAGGCCGACCAGGCCATGTACCAGGCAAAATTATCGGGCAAGAACCGGTACCACATTTTCGATTCCAAGCAAGATCGGAGCGTGCGGGGTCACCATGAAGACCTGGAGCACATTGCCCAGGCACTGGCGGCTCACCAGTTTGTGCTGTATTACCAGCCCAAGGTGAACATGCGGACGGGGGCGGTGATTGGGGTTGAGGCTCTGATCCGCTGGCAACACCCGGAGCGAGGACTGCTGCCGCCGGCGATGTTTTTACCGGTGATCGAAGACCATCGCCTGTCTGTGGAGGTAGGGGACTGGGTCATCGAAGCCGCTCTGACCCAGATGGAGCGCTGGCTTGAGGAAGGGCTGGAGATTCCGGTGAGCGTGAATGTGAGCGCTCAGCAGTTGCAGCAGGAAGGGTTTGTGTATCGCCTGGAAGCGCAGCTGGCGGCGCATCCCGCGATCAAGCCTTCCAGCCTGGAATTGGAGGTTCTGGAGACCAGCGCCCTGCAGGACCTGATCCTGGTGTCGCAGGTGATCAACGCCTGCCGGGAGATCGGTGTGCTGTTTGCGCTGGACGACTTTGGGACGGGCTATTCCTCCTTGACCTATCTGAAGCGGCTGCCGGCGAGCGTACTGAAGATCGATCAAAGTTTTGTGCGGGAGATACTGGAAGACGCAGAAAGCCTGAGCATTCTGGAAGGAGTTCTGGGGCTAGCGGCGGCTTTTCACCGAAAGGTGATTGCCGAAGGTGTGGAGAGCGTGGAGCATGGGCTCCTGCTGCTGCAACTGGGATGCGAGTTGGCCCAGGGTTACGGAATTGCCAGGCCGATGCCGGCAGACAAATTTCCCGGCTGGCTGGCGGAATGGCGCCCCGATCCGCGCTGGGAGAGAGCCCCAGCCGTGAATGCGGAGGGCCGGCCGATGCTGTATGCCGGAGTGGAACACCGGTCCTGGATCGCGGCCATTGATACTTTTCTGAAGGGCGAGCGCCACAGCGCACCGGAACTGGATTCTCGGGAATGCCGGTTCTGCGTCTGGCTGGAGAGCGAGGCGAAAGCTGGGCGTGCCTGGCTGCCGGAGCTTCAGGCCATCAAGTGGTTGCATCTGAATATCCATGAATTGGCGACGGCTCTGTTGGCGCGGAAGACACAGAACTGGGATGCAGAAGGAGTGGCAGGCCTGGGCGAGCTGTATGGCTTGCAGGAAACCCTGCTGGACCAGCTAGAGATTCTGATGCAGCAGGAATAAGGGCCTTGGCAGATGTTCCAATGCAGGCGATCTTGTGAGACCGGACCAGAGTCAGATTTTCTGGCTAACATGAGCGTCCCTTAGTGTGATTGCGCCGAGAGAGTTCAGACCGCGAGCCAGCATCTGCCGGGAATCATCTCGGCTTAAGAGAATCCAAAGATCAAGGAGAAGGCCCGACTGTTTCAGTCGTCGGTGATCCTGCGCCAGTTGGCGGAGGAGAGAGGCGTTGCAGGCGCGGAGAAGTTGATTTTGGTGCGGGGAAGGACGACGAGATCGACGCGGCGGTTCTGGGCACGACCCTCGGGTGCGTCATTGCTGGCGACGGGGTGGAACTCGGCGTAGCCGGCGGCGGAGAGGCGGTCGGCGGGGAGAGCGTGCAAGTCAAGGAAGATGCGGGCGATGCGGGTGGCGCGGGCCGAGGAGAGTTCCCAGTTGGAATCGAATTCGGCGGTGTGGATGGGGATGTTGTCGGTGTGGCCCTCGACGCGCAGGTCGTAGGGGGTGCGGCCGAGGGCAGTGGCGATCTGGCGGAGGGTGGGGAGGGTTTCGGGGCGGGGCATGGCGGAGGCGGAGTTGAAGAAGCCGGCTTCGCGGAGGCTGATGACCAATCCGTCGCGGCCCATCTGGATGGAGACGGTATGTTGGGCGACCTGGTTGGAGAGGGTTTGCGTGAGTTCGCGACGAACTTGTTCGAGGTCGTCCTTGACCCTGGCGGGGGCCAGCACATCTTCCCCCATGACGATGTTCATGGGGGAGACGGCCTGTTCTGAGCCGCCGGGGGCGGCCTTGGCAGGCTCTCGGGAGGCACTGGCAAAGATGCCCAGGGAGTGGAAGGCGGAGTCGATGGCCGCGGAGACCTGTACCTGTTTTTTCTGATCGGCTTTGGCGAAGGCGTAGAGAACGACGAAGAAGCCGAAGAGCAGAGTGATGAAGTCGGCATAGGAGACCAGCCAGCGGTCCTGGCTGACGTGCTTGCGGGGGCGGGGCTTCATGCAGCGCGCTCCTTTTGGGCGCGTGCGGAGTGATCGAGGAAGCCGGACAGTTTGACTTCGAGCACGCGTGGGTTCATGCCCTCGAGGATGGAGATGACGCCTTCGAGCATCATTTCGCGGTGCTGGTGCTGTTCGTGCAGGTGGAGGCGCATTTTGCCGGCGAAGGGGAGGAAGAAGAGATTGGCGATGCCGACGCCATAGATGGTCGCGACGAAGGCCACGGCGATGCCGCGCCCGACCTCTTGGATGTTATCGAGGTGTTGCATCACCTGAATGAGTCCAAGGACGGCGCCGAGGATGCCAATGGTGGGGGAGAAGCCGCCGGCGGACTCGAAGACCATGGGAAGCTGTTCTTCGGATTCAGCGGCGGAGTCGAGGGCGACGCGCATGATATTGCGCAGTTCGGTGGGGTCGGTGCCATCCACGGCGAGCATGAGGGATTGGCGGAGGAAGGGGTCGTCGATGGTCCGCAGGTCGGCGTCGAGGGAGACGACACCGTTGCGGCGGGCTTTGTTGGCGAAGGAGACGAGCAGACGGATGAGGTGGTCATGCTGCTTGCGGGGTGCGGCGAAGATGTGGGTCAAGCTGCGGAAGGCAGCGAGGACGGTTGGCAGAGGGAACTGGAGAAGCACGGCGCCCATGGTTCCGCCGAAGACGATGAGAGCGGCGGTTGGCTGCAGGATCTGGCCGAGGTTGCCTCCCTCGATGACCAGTCCGGCGACGATGCCGGCGACGGCCAGGAAGACGCCGAAGATGCTTGATTTATCCATGAGAATCTCCTCCTCGCCAAGCGCGGAAACGCCGGGCACGAATGTTTAGCGGCCGGGGTTTGAGTCT
>Ga0224530_1000919_pt1 | contig 17214 bp, 15 predicted proteins | sample CBST75metaG_FD_179873 | JGI IMG/M metagenome (GOLD analysis project Ga0224530, IMG submission 179873) | Peat soil microbial communities from Stordalen Mire, Sweden - C.B.S.T75 | ecosystem: Environmental > Terrestrial > Soil > Wetlands > Peat | place: Sweden: Norrbotten County, Stordalen Mire...
GTGGCCGAAAAGCAGGTTTCTTGCCAAAGACTCGGTTCAAACCCGCTGGTCAACGATCAAAATGCCGGGCCAGAGGAGAAAATCCCCTTTTCCACCTGCCGGTTGGGGGATTTTGCAAGAGGCTCGCCGTTCTGGAGCCGGATGGAACGCGGCTCAAGTGGGTCATCGCCCGCATTCCCTTCGACGTGGCCAATACCTGGCCGGAGCGCCGCGGCATGAGGGTGCGCGGCGAAATCGAGGGCTTTGCCTTTCGCACCTCGCTCTTTCCCGATCCGCGCGGCGAAGGGCGCATCCTATTGGTGAATAAGAAGATGCAGGCGGCGGCAAAGGCCAAAGTCGGCTCTCTGGTCCGCATCGCTCTGGAGCCGGATCTGGAAGAGCGTGTCGTGGTGATTCCGGCCGAGCTCACCCGCGCTCTCAAAGGTGATCGCCGTCTTCCCAAGTGGTTTGACCGTCTGAGTCCTTCGATGCGCCGGTATGTCGGTGCCTGGGTTGACGAGCCCAAAACCGCGGCCGCCCGCGAGTTGCGCGCCGAGCGCATGGCCGAGCGCCTGCTTCAGGCCCTGGAAGGCGAGACGGAAACGCCTCCGGTGTTGCAGGCAGCCTTTCAGCGCCAACCCCTCGCGCGCCAGGGTTGGCAGGAGATGACGCCCACTCAACGCCGCGGCCATTTGCTGGGGATTTTCTACTACCAGACCGTGGAAGCCAGGGAGCGCCGGGCCGCACAGGCCGTCGAAGAAGCCCTGCGCAAGGCGAAAAAAGCCACAGCAAGCCAATGAGGATGCCTTTTACGGTACTTCCGGGGACGAAATTCCACCTAAATTCCCCTTCCGGAGACTCTGCTCGTCATTCTGTCGTCTAATTAAGTGAGATGACTGCAGCCTCGCTTGTTCGCCCTCTTTTCGGTAAAGGTTCCGCCACCATCGCTGACGAGCAGGTGCGGCAAGAGAGTCTGTCCGTCGCCGAGGGGCTGAAGCGGCAGGATGTCGGCCTCCTGGACGAACTGATCGTCCGCTACCAGCACCGTTTGCTGCGCTATCTGCTCTTTCTCACCGGCAACCGCGAAATGGCCGAGGACGTCTTTCAGGAAGTCTGGATGCGGGTTCTGGTGCGTGGAGGGCAGTTCAACGGCAAGGCGCGCTTCGACACCTGGCTCTTCACCATCGCGCGCAACCTGGTTATCGACCTGCGGCGCAAGCGCACCATGTCCAGTCTGGACGAGATCTTCGAGGGCAAAAGCGACGAAGACCGGCCCATGAGTTTCGAGGTCGCCGATGACGACCCCACTCCTTTCGACCGCTTTGCGAATCTGGAAGACCGGGACCGCATATCCGCGGCACTACTGGAGTTGGACACCTTGTACCGTGAAGTCTTGGTGCTCCGCTTCCACGAGGAGATGTCCCTGGAAGAGATCTCCAAGGTGACCCGCGCCCCTCTATCTACCGTAAAATCCAGGCTTTATCGCGGTTTGGCGGCAATCAAGCCCAAGCTGGAGCGCACCCGTCCCTTCCGCCAGGAGCCCGTGTAATGAAGATCTGCGGCACGGCCAAAGATGCCGAGCCGGACGCAGCCGGCAAGACGGATTCCGATCTGATTTCGGCTCTGACCGGGCGGCAAGCCAACCGCGAGCGCGCCGTGGCCCAACGCACCCGGCGGGTGGTCATTGCCTCGCTCGGCGTAATGCAGGAGCAAAAGGCCGGGCGCAAGAAGAACCGCGCCGTGGCTGTGGCTGCGGCTTTGGTGGTTTTTCTCTTTCTGGGTCCGCTGGTCTGGTGGGCCGGCGACTCACTCATCGAAGAAGAGCATCTGAACGGGATCGCCGTCCAATTGGGCGTCTGGCTTTTCTTCCTGAGCGCCGCAGTACTGGCTTCGGCAGTGCTGGCAGGCTGGTTGCGCAAACGCCCCTGAAGACGCCAACTCCACTTCCAAAGCGCAATGGGGACCAAAATGCGCAACTTCCCACTTCTGCTTTTCGTCCAACTCTATAGAAGATTAAGCTATGCTTAATCTTCCAATTGCCCTCCAAAGGAGGGAAACTTCCTATGCGTGAACCTGAATCCATTGCTGTGAGCGACGAAGAGCACCTGATTCCGCTGTGGTCCATTGCGGCCGCCGCCTTGGCTTTTGTGCTGGTTGAGTATTACCTCTGGCTCGTACTGCCGCGTCAACAACTGCATAGGCCGCCGCTTGGCTTGCGCATCTACTTCGACGTCTCCTTGGGGATGCTGGCCGCCATCTATTTCCTGATGGTGGGTTTCGTCAGTCGCGATGCGCCGCGCCGGGCCATGAGCTCGCGCTTCTGGATGCTGCTCTGTTTCGTGATGCCGGGGGGAATCGGAGCGGTACTTTACTTCCTGCTGCGCCAGCCTTTGGTCTCCCGCTGCCCGGCCTGCGCCACCTATGTGCAGAGCGACTTTCACTTCTGTCCGCAGTGCGATTACCAGCTTACCGCCAGTTGCGGCAACTGCTTCCGCACCGTCCGCGCCACTGACCAGTTCTGCACCCGCTGCGGCCATGAACTGGCCAACGACAAGATGCCGTCGCGGCTGAGGGTTCTGGGCGAGTAGGGCGCATCTTAACCCATCTCTATCCATGCATTGACCCCGCCTGCCTGCCTTCCTACAATCGAACTTCCGGTGCAAATGGCCCTTTCCGCACTCATCATCGACGACGAACAACTGGCTCGCGAGGAGCTAAAGTACCTGCTCGACGAGGTGGGCGGCGTGGACGTGGTGGGGCAGGGGACTAACGGCATCGAGGCCGTGGACCTGATCGAGGAGCACCACCCCGACCTGGTCTTCCTCGACGTGCAAATGCCTGGGTTGGATGGCTTTGCGGTGATTAAGCGGCTAATGGATCTCCACCGACAAGTGACTCCCGGCAAGGAACCCGCGCCCATGCCGCAGATCGTCTTTGCCACGGCTTACGACCAGTACGCGGTGCGCGCCTTCGACGTAAACGCCGTGGATTACCTGCTCAAGCCCTTCGAACGCTCCCGCGTGCAGCAGGCCGTGGAGCGGGTCAATGGAAGGCTGGCCGGGAGTGCGACCGGGACTCTGCCCGAATCCCAGATTGACGCCCTTCTCCGGCTGCTCAACCGCCCCCAGGGCGCTTCCCGCACTCCCCAGCCAGCCAAGTTGATTGTGCAGGCACAGAACCGGCTGCTGTTGGTGGACCAGGCGGAGATCTGCTTCGCCGCCATCGACGAGGGTGTGATCCGGGTCGTGACGCAGCACTTCGAAGGTGAGTCCAAGTGCCGCACGCTGGAAGAACTGCTGGATCTGCTGGAGCCGGCAGCCTTCTGGCGCGCCCATCGCGGCTTTGTGGTGAATATCAACCACATCCGCGAGGTGGTGCCGTGGTTCAAGTCCAGCTACCAGTTGCGCATGGACGACAAAAAGCAAACCGAGATTCCGGTGAGTCGCGCGCAGACCAAACGGCTCAGGGAACTCTTCAATCTGTAGCAGCCCTCGTCGCAGCGATCAGTCGTATCTCTCGAAGACAATTTGCTTGCGGTGCCAGCCGAGGCCGGTGAGCAGCTCGCGCGTGGCGGCGACCATGTTGTTCAGACCGCAGATGTAGGCGTGGATGTCGAACCTCAGCTCTGCCGGCGAAATGGCCAGGTCCGGCGCGGGGAGGGGCAGCGGCTGCCCAAGGCGGTCGGCGCGCTCCTCTACGATGCGGGCCACGTGCTCCTGAACGTAGCCGCGCAGGCCGGTCCAGTTAGGGGTGGCGCGGCTCAGCGTGGGCAGATAGTGGAAGTTCGAATGGCTGCGCGCCAGCGCTTCAAACTCCGCGCGGTAGTATGTGTCGGTCTCGTAGCGCGTGCCGTAAACCAACCATATCTCCTTGCCGTCGCTGCGGTCCGGACCGCCTTGGGGAAAGAGCCATTGCAGGAAGCCCCTCATGGGCGCAACGCCGGTGCCGGTGGAGATCAGGATCGAGTCGGTGATGGGTTCGCGCAGCGTGAAGTTGCCGTGCGGCCCATGGATCTGGATGGTGCCGCCGATGGGCAGGAAGGAGAGATCGGGAAGGTCGGCCAGATGATTGGAGAAGAAGCCCCCCGCGACACGGTTCACGCACAGCTCGAAGCGGTTGCCGTTGGCCGCCGAAGCCAGCGAGTAGGCACGGGTCTGCTGCTTGGTGTTCTCATCCTCGGCGACCGCCGAAACAAATTGGCCGGGGGCAAAGGGAAAGCTCTCCATCCCGTCGAGGACAAACTCGAAGTGGTAGCACTGCGCGGTTTCCGAAATGCAAAGCTTCTGATCCAGACGTGCCGTATGCGTTTCTCGTACCAAGGCGACCCTCTCTGCTCAAAATGATGCCGGATTCAGGAAAAGGATGCAGATGGCTCTGTTCTCTGGGCGCATGCGTCAATGCTGGGTGCGCGGAGTGCCTAGCCCAATACAGCCGCCCTCTTGGCCGGCTGTACTGGCGGCGTCCTCGCTTCCAGTGTCTGTCTGAGCGGGGAAGATTTCCTTGTGGTCACAGCCCTAGTGAGCCACCGTGTTTGCCACCACCTTATAGTGGTGCGCCAGCGGCTGTGCGTCCTTGCGCTCGCGTTCAAAGGCCGCGTCCAGAGCCGCTTTCAGCTTGCCGGTCAGCGCCTGTGCACTCACGTCCTGCGCGTTGTTCTGCTGGGAAAAGTGCATGGACTCGATCTGGTTCTTGCGGTCGTTGTCGAACGCGACCAAACGCGCCTGCTCGGCCATGGGAGTTTCCAGCAGGGCCAGATTCACGCCCTTGTCCAACTGATCGGCGGTGAAGGAGCCAACCTCCTGCTCATCGATCAGCAGCTTATAGTTGCCCGCAGCCAGCCCGGAAACGCGCAACGGCTGCTGGTTCAGTGCCTCGGTCAGGTCGGAGGCTTGCAGTGTCAGTGCAAGATAAGGGTCAACCTCGACCGGTGCCAGCGGCAACGGCAGAGCGTTGTCCAACTCGACCCAACTCAGCCCGGCCTTACCATGCTGCACCTGGGTAATGGTCGTGTTCTCCGCCAGCAATACCGTGCCCTTCGCCGCATCGATGGAGGTCGAGCTGACAATGCTGGGCGCGCCCCACGATTTCAAAATCGACTCGGCCATCACCCAATGCACCGCCGTCCCCGGATGCACGCGATCGAGAGCCAGCGCAGACGCCAATACCGGATCGATCTGCTTTGCCTTGGCCAGAACGCTGGTCACCGGCGCATTCAGGTCGGCGACGGAGAGTTTACGCTCAGTGGCCAGTTGATCCATCAACTCGCCAAAGCGCAGCATCACGCTGTTGTAACCTGGGTCCCACTGCGGCGCGCGCGTCACGTCGTCGTACGGCGATGGCTTCAGCAGGGTGATCCGAACACCTGGCACGCCGCTCTGCACCGTGTCCAGGATGTGGCGAAACCCATCCGCATAGGTGCTCAGAATTCCCTTGTCGAAGGGGCGGTAGTAACCGTCGTTCATGCCCAGCATGATGGTGAGCACCGTGGGGTGCGCGTTCACGACATCGCGCTCAAGACGCAGGTCGATAGGACCCGCCCAGCCGCCGCTGACCCTGTCGCCGCCCACGCCCGCATTCAGAAAGCGTACCTTGCGCGTCGGAAAACGGGTAAGCGTGTACATCTCCACGTCGCTCGTGTACTGGCGCTGGTCTGTGATGCTGTCGCCATAAAAGACGACCGTATCGCCGTCATGCAAAGCGAACTGCGCGGTTGCAGCAGGCTGCTGCGCGCGTGCTGCAAGCGGGAGTGAGAGAAGCAAAGCGGCAAGAAGAGAAAGGCAAGTGCGGCGACCCATTTGTTGCACCTCAGGGTGGAATTGAACCGTACCGCAGGGGCTCTCGGCAGCAGGCACGGATGAGAGCAAACCGCATGCCCATCCGACTCGGCGCCAGCTCTGGCACGGTTTCAGAAGCGAGAGAATTCTACTACATGCAGAAACAGTTCGCCGATTGGAACTCAACGGTCGCCGCTGCAAGGATGGCCTTTTCGTTCATGTTTTTCCACCTCTCGCCTACGCGAGTAAACTTGGTCCGCCAGGATTTTCGCCCGGATCGCACGGGCTGCCATCACGAACTTTATACAGAAGAAGAGAAACAGAGGGGGAAGCCTTATGGGTAAGGAACGGAAATTGCATCGTGCGAGTTTGAAGCTCACAGCGACGGCGTTGGGAATGCTTGCTGCGGCGCTGACGATCTGCGCAACTCCTCGCTACGCGGCGGCCCAGAACGCGCCCGCCGTGGTGACCGGCAATGCGCGCGTCGACAAGCTGTTGAGCCAGTTGACGCTGGATGAGAAAATCGCTCTCATTCATGGTGCGGCCGAAGACGCCGGCACCTACCAGGGACAGGCCGGCTACATGGCGGGTATTCCACGGCTCGGCATTCCCGCGCTTCGCTTGGCCGATGGACCTCCGGGAGTGCTGACGCGCATTCCGGCTTCAGCGCCCACGGCAACCATGGGCCTTGCCGCCACCTTCAGCCGTACCGATGCCCGCGCCAATGGCAAGCTCATCGCAGGCCAGGCGCGCGCACGCGGTATCGACGTCGTGCTTCAGCCCTTTATCAATATCGACCGCGACTTCGCCTACGGCCGCGGCTACAACACCTATGGCGAAGATCCCGTGCTGACCGGCCAGATCGGCGCGGAGTTTATTCGCGGCGTGCAGGGCGAAGGCATTCTGTCGCAGGCCAAGCACTATGTTGGCTACGATACGGACGGCGGCGATGTGGTCGTCGATCAGCAGGCTCTCCACGAGGTATATGTCGCGCCCTTTGCCGATGCGGTTGCCGCGGGCGTCTCCTCCATCATGTGTTCCTACAACAAGATCAACGGGCACTCTGCCTGCGGAAACAACGACACGCTGAACAAGATCCTCAAGGATGAAATCGGATTCAAGGGCTTTGTTACTTCCGATTGGGGCGCGACTCATGCGACCGACTTTATCAACGCCGGTCTCGATATGGAAATGCCCGGCCCGCTCGCGGTTTCATGGAATGGGCCTTCCTACTTTGTCAACAATCCCAAACGCGAAGCCGAACCCGCTGGACCGCAGGAAGGCCCCGCTCTGACCGATGCCGGTCTGCCGGAAGAGCCCCGCGGCAAGGGATGGGAAGGCGGCCCTCCCGAGCCGGCGCCCACCACCAACCTGAAAAATCTTCTGGCCGCTGGCACCATCACCGAAGACACGATTACGCACGCGGCCGGCCGCGTGCTTTTCCAGATGGAAAAGTTCGGTTTGCTCGACGGCAAAGCCAAACCGGAGATTGCTGCCACTGACAATCAGGAAGATGCTAAGACCATCGAGAAGACGGCCAACGACGCAGCCGTGCTGCTGAAGAACGCCGATGCGATTCTGCCGTTGAAGGCTGCGGACCTGGACAATCTCGTGCTGATCGGCCCGGGCGCCGCGCAATTGGTTGCCGTGGGCGCAATCGGTGAGAAGGCTGTAGGCCTGCCCGAACGCGAGGTTGGACCGCTTGCCGCACTCAAGAAGTTAGCCGGCGACGCGGCTCATGTAAGTTATGCCGCAGCCAACGACATGACCGGAACCCCTGTGCCTGCGCAATACTTCACTCACTTTGGCGAAGCGGGGCTGGAGCGCCGTGTCTTCAAGGAAGACGCAGTCCACATCGATCCCGATCTGAACTTCACCCACGCGGGCGGCACGGCGCTCAAGCCGGACCAGAGCATCGTCTGGACCGGCACGCTCAATGTCCCGGAGAGCGGAAGTTACCGCCTGCATCTTCAGTTGCTGGGCTGCTACGGCAAGCTCAAGATCGACGATCAGGTGGTCGCCAAAAATTGGTATAACTTCATTCACGGCGAACTCATCCAGGCCGGACAGGATAACATCTTTCCCACGCCCGACGGACTCGACAATCTTCGCGCCGCCATGCAACTGAGCGCCGGCCCGCACCGCATCCGTGTTGAAGTAGACCCCGACAGTTCGCACCACCCGGTGCAGGTCCGCTTCAACTGGGTCACTCCGCAGCAACAGACTGAAAACTATCAGGCCGCGATTGAAGCCGCCCGCCACGCCAAAACAGCCGTTGTCTTTGCCTGGAGCCGCACCCACCCCGTCTTTGCGCTACCCGGTGACCAGGACAAGCTCATCTCCGACATTGCCGCCGTCAACCCCAATACCGTCGTCGTGCTCAACGTAAGCCAGCCGGTTGCGCTTCCCTGGCTCGACAAGGTTAAGGCCGTGGTCCAAATGTGGTGGCCGGGAGACGAGGGCGGAGGGGCAACCGCCAATGTGTTGCTGGGACGCGCCAATCCTGCCGGCCGCTTGCCCTTCACCTGGCCAGTGCGCGCACAAGACATGCCCGCGGCGGACCCTGCGCATCCGGAACGCTCTAACCAGGGTGTGAACGGCAAGACCACCTTCTCCGAGGGCATCTATGTTGGCTATCGCTGGTTCGATCAGCAGAAGACTGACCCGCTCTTTGCCTTTGGCTACGGTCTTTCTTACACGCACTTCGATTATTCAGGGCTCAAGGTGGAGCACGCCCAGGACGGTGGGTTAGATGTGAGTTTCAGTGTCAAAAACTCCGGAGCCGTCGCCGGCGATGAAGTTCCGCAGGCCTATCTGGACGCGCCGCAGAAAGCGCCGGAAGGCGCGCAATTTGCCGTGCGCGCACTGGCGGGCTTTGACCGCATCCATCTGCAAGCAGGCGAGACGCAGGCCGTGAAGCTCCACATCCCACGGCGCAGCCTCCAGTACTGGTCTATTGCGCAGAACCAATGGGTAGCGGCACTCGGAGCAAGGAGACTGGAAGTCGGCGCCTCCGCGCGCGATCTGCGCCTTGGGACGAAGGTCGTCATCCCGCAGTAATTGCATCCTGACGCCGCGTCCTCGCGATTTCGTAATCAAGCCCAAGAAAATGGGTGCCCCAGGTCCCGCTTTTGGGACCTGGGAAAGCACGAATCCTACGCGGCTACGGCATGAGATTAATCGCTCTTACTTGCCTTCTCCGCCCGCCTCTGCAGGCAGCCCCTCTTTCGCAATCCCCGGCAAAGCCACTTCATCCAGTGCTTTTGAGAGCTTTTGCGTAATCACCTGCAGGTGATAGCCCATCACAGCCAGCGTCATCGCCGCGCCCACGCAATGCCTGTACCTTGTCGCCACAGTCATCAGGAATTTCCAGTAACTCCAGCGCTGCCGACTAAATACTCCCTGCCGAAGGATCGATGTTACAAAAGCCCTTACATTCGCGCGCGTCATCCACTGCTGATTCGACGGCTGCTTTGCTCCCGTCCGCTTTCCCGGTTTCGGCTGCGTGCGGTTCAGATAGAGTTTTACGCGCTCGTAATAGGCCTCGCAGCTATAGATCCTCTTCAGCACCGAGCGGTAACCCTCCACCAGCCGTTGCGCGTCCATGTGCGGAAGAAAGTTCAGGTGGTCGCCGGTGTTATTCCCGGCATCCATATCCACAATCCGCCCTTCCTTCCACAGCCGCCGGAAAAGCTGTGTCCCCGGCATCGCCTGCAGCAACCCCACCATGGCAATCGGAATCCCGCTCTTCTGGATAAACTCCACCATGCGGTCGAAGATATCGTCCTTGTCCGTGTCGAAGCCCAGAATGAACCCGCCCATCACCTGCATCCCATAACTCTGGATGGTCGCGACACTCTCCAGCAGACTGCGACGCGTGTTCTGCAACTTGTTACTCGCGATAAGTCCCGATTCATCCGGCGTCTCGATGCCCAGAAAGACCGACACAAACCCCGCGTCCTTCATCAACTGCATCAGCTCCGCATCGTCGGCCAGGTTCAGTGAGGCTTCAGTCAGCAGCGGGAACCCGCCGCCGTTTTCCTTGCGCCACTCGGCCAGCGCCGTCAGGAGCTGCTTGGCCCGCACCTTGTTGCCGATGAAGTTATCGTCCACAATAAAGACCGTGTCGTTCCAGCCCGCCGCGTGCAACTGGTCCAGTTCACGCAGCACCTGCGCAATCGCCTTGGTCCGCGGCCGCCGTCCGTAGATTTCGATAATGTCGCAGAACTCGCAGTTGAACGGGCACCCGCGCGAATACTGCACCGTCATCGTTGTGTAGCGATTCATCTTGATCAGGCTCAGGTCGGGCAGTGGGCTGGTGCTCATCTCCGGCCTCCCCGCAGCTTGATACACCGGCTTCGTCGTCCCCATCTCCAAATCGCGTGCCAGCGTCCTGATCAGCTCTTCCGCTTCGCCGATCACCACGCTGTCCGCCTTCAGTTCCTCCGGCGGCAGGCTACTCGCAATCGGTCCGCCCACCACGGTGCGCAACCCGCGCGCCTTGCATCGCTCCACAATTTCCACCAGCGTCGCCTGCTGAATGTGCATTCCGCTCAGCAGCACCACGTCGGCCCACTTCAGGTCGCGTTCCTTGAGCCGCTCCACGTTGCAGTCCACCAGCCGCTTCTTCCAGCCGCCCGGCAACAGCGCCGCCACCGTCATCAGCCCCAACGGAGGTTGCGCCGCGCGCTTGCCCAGAAACTTCAGAGCATGCTTAAAACTCCAGTATGTATCGGGAAATTCGGGATAAACCAACAACGCATTCATCGTCCGCCTCGTAGGAAAGGGGAGCGCCTGCGCGAGCAGAATCGGGTACCACTGGCCGTATTTCCCCGGCTCGGAAACAAGTGCGGCCACGCTCGTTGCGGCAGTCCGCTCCCGGTTCCATTTTCCCACTTCTACGCGGGAGAACTGTGCAGAAATGACCTGCCGCCACCGCGCCAGCGCACAAAAACAGAGCCCGGAGCGCTCCGTCTTGCACAGCCCGACCATACTGCACCCGCTCCATTGTCCTAAAATTACCCATATGGAAGAGTTCAGTCGTATTCAGCGCCTCCCGCCTTACGTCTTCAACATCACCGGCGAGATGAAAATGACCGCCCGCCGTCACGGCGAAGACATCATCGACTTCGGCATGGGCAATCCCGACGGAGCCACGCCCAAGCACATCGTCGACAAGCTCGTCGAGGCAGCGCTCAAGCCCGCCACCCATCGCTATTCCGTCTCCCGCGGCATTCCCCGCCTGCGCAAGGCCATCTGCAACTGGTACAAGACCCGCTACGACGTCGATCTCGACCCCGCCACTGAGGCCATCGTCACCATCGGCTCCAAGGAAGGCATCGCCCACCTCTGCCTGGCCATTCTCGACTCGCGCGACACCGTGCTGGTGCCCAATCCCAGCTACCCCATCCACATCTACGGCCCGGTCATCGCCGGCGCGCATGTGGTCAGCGTGCCCATCACCGACCGCGAACAGTTCCTCGCCCAGCTTGAGGACCTGATCCCGCGCATGGTCCCGCGCCCCAAGGCCCTCATCGTCAACTTCCCCTCCAACCCCACCACGGAATGCGTGGACCTGCCCTTCCTCGCCCGCCTCGTTGAACTGGCCCGCGAGTACGGCTTCCATCTCATCCACGACCTGGCCTACGCCGACATCGCCTTCGACGGCTACAAGCCCCCGTCGGTCCTCCAGGTTCCCGGCGCCAAGGACGTAGCCGTCGAGTTCTTCACCCTCTCCAAGAGTTACAACATGCCCGGCTGGCGCGTCGGTTTCATGGTGGGAAATCCCATCCTGGTCAACGCCCTCGCCCGCCTCAAGAGTTACTTCGACTACGGCACCTTCACGCCCATTCAAGTGGCTTCCATCCAGGCTCTTGAAGGCCCCCAGGAGTGCGTCCACCAGATTTGCGAAACTTACCGCAAGCGCCGCGACGTGTTAGTCGAAGGAATGAACAAGTTAGGCTGGCCCGTGATCTCCCCCAAGGCCACCATGTTTGTCTGGGCGCAGATTCCCGAGCGCTTCAAGCACCTCGGCTCCCTTGAGTTTTCCAAGCTCCTGCTCACCGAAGCCAAAGTGGCTGTCTCTCCCGGCATCGGCTTCGGCGACTACGGCGACGACCACGTCCGCTTCTCCCTCATCGAAAATGAAGAACGCACCCGGCAAGCACTGCGGGGCATGAAGCAAATGTTCGCAAAAGGGTAAACGGCAGGTGGCCCACCCATCGAATTCGAGTACGAGGCTCTGCACATAGTCGGAGCTGAGAATCTGTGCCCCATCGCGGCTTCAGCGCGATGAGTGGATGAGTGGGCGTCAAAAAGACATAGGACCTCTCGCGCCGTGAGTGAATCGTCGCCCACTCGACAATAACTTCACTCCGATTCAGTGGTGAAGTTCGCTACAAAGGCCAAGGTCGCAAGGACGTCGACTAGGTCTTCAATGGTGCCCGTTGGAGGGCTCCCGCAAGAAATCAGTTCCGGTCATGATCTGCTGAAATTTGTTCAGAACTTCGGTCCGTCACCTCTTCCAGTGGATTAATTCGGAATGGACGGACCGAAAGGCCTGCAAACTCAGAAACCTGCCGAAGGCGTTGTCCGAGAATTTTGTGCTAATTTGTGCTATGCCGTGGGCGTTATGGAGTTCTTGGACATTTAGGAGTTTGTAGAATCTGTAACTTACGTACTCTCAATGCGTCCCATTGACGATGCCCACTTCTCGAATGCGGTCCAGATTCAATGAGATGAACGCTCTAAAAATGCGGCGATGCGCCCGGAACCAGGAAATCGCAGAAAGCAGATGGGAAGGCGACTCGTCAGAACCAATCTGTCGTCGATGCGCGAATGGATGATCGAGCACTCGTAGAGATTTGACTTTGCCGCAACGATCCTACCTGCGAATCCATCCTACGAAGCCACCTCGCGGCGATAGATCCACCGTGAGATGGTCGGCTCGCGTGAGGTTGCCCTCCTTGCGATCCCATGCATCGGCCTTATCCTTCGTGTCCCGAAGCTGAATCGACTTCCATCTCCCCGACCCCAGAAAATCCAGCGGAAGGTCGACACTCGTGGCGTCGGCCCCATTCATGACCGCGACGAACCACTCATCCCCCGAGCGCCGCGCCTCAGCAACCACTTTGCCGGGCTCGCTGCCATTCAGAACACGGGTCTCGTCCCACACCGGACGAATCGCAGTCAGCACGTCCCGCGCCGGGTTGGCCAGGTACTCCCGCGGATGCCCGCCAAAGCACAGGAACGGCGACGTAAAGATGACCGCTTGCGCCAGCTCATGTCCCCAGGTATTGCCCTGCAATTCCTTGCTCGTGAATACGGTGGGCGTGTAATCGCCCGGCCCGGCAATATAACGGGTGAACGGCAGAATCACGTCATGGTCGGGTTGCAGCAGACGCTGATAGCGCGTGATCTGGTACTCATGTCCGCGCACACCCTCCCGCGTCAGAACATTAGGCCAGGTGCGGCCCATCCCTGTCGGCTTGTTCGCTCCATGGAAATCGACTAACAGATGCACGTCGGCCGCGTCCTTTGCGACGTCGTAATACCAGTTGGAAACTTCGCGATTGCACGCTGGGGGAAAATCGATTTTGACCCCCACGACTCCCGCTTCGAGTGCCTTGCGGAAAAACTCCTTCCTCGCCTGTGGATCTCGAACCTCCTGGCTGTGTACCCAGATCCAGACCTTCACCTTCTGAGTCTTGCCATAAGCGCTGGCGGACGCGATAGCCGCCCATGAATCTTTCCACTTCGACCAGCCCTCATCGATCAGGTAATACTCGAATCCAAGCTGGCTGGTCCAGTCTACCCACTGTTTTTGCTCCTCTTCGATCGGATCCCCGCTCGCGAGCCACTGCCATGCAGACCTGCCGGGTTTGATCCAGTCTGCGTGGGACAATTGCGGGTCCGGCGGAGCATTCAGGTCCTCGACCAATGTTGTATTCACCAGATCCGTCAAATTACGCGCAAGGATCGTAACTCGCCAGGGCTGGGTAACGGCATCGTCCGTAGTCCATCCCTGAGGGTCGGCGTAGAGCTGGCCCTCCAATGCGCCATCTGTATCAAGCTTGACGGCCAGATCGCCATAATCCTTCACCATCGCTTCGGTCAGCGTAACGTACAGATCTCCGATGCGGGCCGTCAGCGGAAAACCCAACAGGCCCGCGCCCAGATCTTTGAGCGTAGTGGCGTGATACGGGCTCTCATATGCAGGGTCCAGCTTATCCGCCCATACCGTTGGATCGCCGGCCAACGTCCACGTGGAACGGTCTGCCTGAATCTTCCGCGCACGCTTGGCCGGCAGCCTCAGGCGAACACCGACTCCATCATTCGCGACATGCACATCAACAAAGTAGGACTCGCCATGCGACTGGGCCGGGATCATGGCCTCATTCGCGCGATTCGTCGCCTTCCCATGGGCGCCGAAGAATCGATATTGCTCGTCGATCTTGCGCACGCGAGCCGTGCCCAGCGTGACATCCTGCCCCAGTTCCACGTCATCTGTGCGAATTCCAAGTCTCGACGCCCCGAGAACCTGCTTGCCGTCCGCGGTAACTCGATAGCTCAAAATTCCGTCGGTCACACTGAGTTCAACTCGCACTTTCGCATCGGGACTCACGACCACGATAGACTTCTTTGCTGGTTGGCTTGCCTGCCCAGGAACACACAGGGCAATCGAGAAAAGGAGCGCAGATATTGCAGTAATTTTCGAGATCAAGACATGAGCTCCATCACACTCTGGATACGCGCGCGGAAGCTGAACGCAAATCCGCTTCTTGTCATCTTCGGGGATCCTGAAGACTTTCCCCGTGGTGGTTCATCCGTCGAGCCCTGCCAGACGGAGACACGCGGGCCGCCCAGGTCCAGGGTTGCATACCACACACAGAGGGTGGGTGCCCAGGTTCCTCCTGACCCCTGACCCCTGACCCCTCAAACGCTACCGGTTGAAGATCACGTATTTGCGTCCGGCGTAAAGGCGGAAACCGCCTGCCGGGTCGGAGACCACTTGCAAGGGCGTGGGCCGTTTGAGTCCCTCGTCATTGGCGGAGTTCACCGTCAGCACGTCGTGCGCGCCCACGTCGGTAATCACGAACTTGTCGCCGGTTATAAAGCCCAGGCCATAGATACCCGCCGGAAGGCTCTCCCCACCGATCTTGATGGGAGCCTCGGTGATGAAATAGCCCTGGTACTTGCTCGAAATATCGCTCGAGTAGCCGCTGGTGTCTACCATCGTGACCAGCAGGTAAGCCCCGTCGGCAAACTTGACGCCGCCCGAGTTGCGCAATTGCGTGGTAGCCGACTGCCCCTTGTACCACACGCTGGCGGGCAGCAACTTCTGCGTATCCGCAGGCTTCAGAACCGTGTCGCCGCCCTGTGCCTTCACTGCACCCGGCGCCATCATCGCAACGGCCAGCATCCCGGCCGCCGCCAATTTAACTATCGATTGCATACGCATGGGATAACCTCCAGATTTCTACCGCGTACCGGAGTATACCGCACCTTCCGCCGCTCTTGCCCAGAGAAACCACTCGGAAGCGCATGAAAACACACGGCAGTTACAATCCAGCTTCCCCGAAACCGCTTTCCTCGGCGGGGCGCGCGGTGCGACAATCGTCGCGTCGGGGCAGCCCCATGATCGACGACCGCCCTGGCTGGAGGAGAATCATCACCATGAAACGTCTTTTGGTCACAGCGGGACTTCTGCTCGTCGCCGCCACGCTTTCCGCCCAGCAAAAGGCGCCGGCCAGCCCGGCCGCCACCGAGTCGGCCAGCCTCGGCGGCAAAGCCATCACCATCACCTACGCGTCGCCCGGCGTGAAGGGCCGCGCCGGTCACCTCTTTACCAAGGACGGGCTCATCAGCCATGACCCCAACTACCCGGTTTGGCGCGCCGGCGCCAATGCCGCCACCAAGCTTCACACCGAAGCGGACCTGAACCTCGGCGGTCTCGCCGTGCCTGCGGGCGACTATACGCTGTTTGTGGACATCTCCGACCCCGATAACTGGACTCTGATCGTCAACAAGCAGGTCGGCCAGTGGGGCCTGAAATATGACGCGTCGCAGGACCTGGGCCGGATCAAGATGACTATGGAAAAACCTCCCGCCCTGGTTGAGAACCTGAAGTACGTGATCAAGACCTCTGGCAATGCGGGCACCCTCTCCCTGCTCTGGGAGAACCTCTGCGGAACCGTTCCGATCACCGCCAAATAGACCCCACCCACCCCGGCAGGGCGGTTTTTTAGAGGAAATTACTGCCCTGCAGGTACAATCAATACAGAGATCAATTCCTCGCGGAGGGGTCGAGAGCCTTGCCATTATATGCATATCGTTGTACAGAGTGTGGTTACCGTTTTGAGGTTATTCAACATTTCGACGACAAACTGAAACAGGAATGCCCGAAATGCCACGGCGTTCTGGAGCGTCCGCTGACTGCCCCTGCCTTCAAGTTCGTCGGCTCCGGCTTTTATCAGACGGATTACGCCGGCACAAGCAATGTGCCCGCGCCCGAGTCGGCTCCGGCCGAAACCAAGCCCCCATGCGGCGGCAAATGCGGTGCTGCGTGCCCTGCGGCCGCGGCGGCTCCCGCCACTCCGGCCAGCTAAAAGGCCTAGGTTCATCTGGTTAGACTGTTTTTCCTGGCGCATTGCGCGCGGACCTCAGCGGGCACCCCTGCATCCTTTTTGCCGTCCCCGCATCTTTTGGATGGAACCGTTTTCTGTTGGCGGTTTCGCCAACTTTTTCTGTGATACGTTACCTTATAGGTACTAGTCGCTCGAGATTGTTGGCGAATCGCAAACTTGCGAACGGCCAGAAATCCGAGGTCTTCCCCATGCTTTCCATTCGGCGTTCGAGTGAGCGCGGCCACGCCAACCATGGCTGGCTCGACACCTTCCACACCTTCAGCTTCAACACCTACTACGACCCCAAATTCATGGGCTTCCGCAGCCTCCGCGTCATCAACGAAGACCGTGTGGCTGCCGGCCAGGGCTTTGGCACGCATCCCCATAAGGACATGGAGATTGTGACCTACGTTCTGGAGGGCGCGCTGGCGCATCAGGACTCGATCGGGGCTGGTGGCCAGATCCGCCCGGGAGAGTTGCAGCATATGTCGGCCGGCACAGGCGTTTACCACTCGGAGTTCAACGGCTCCGAAACCGCCCCCGTGCACCTGCTGCAAATCTGGGTCGAGCCCGCCAAGGACGGCATTGTTCCAAGCTACGACCAGAAGGCCTTCCCCATTGCCACCGAGACGGACAAGCTGCACCTGCTGGCCTCGCCCGATGGCCGTGAGGACAGCCTGATCTGGGTCACGGACGCGGACCTCTTCGCTGCCCGGCTCAACCCCGGCGCATCGGTCGAGCACGCCTTCACCGAGCGCAAGTACGGCTGGGTACAGGTAGCTCGCGGCTCGGCAAAGGTCAACGGCCTCGCGCTGGCCCAGGGCGACGGCCTGGCC
>Ga0224530_1000926_pt1 | contig 17132 bp, 13 predicted proteins | sample CBST75metaG_FD_179873 | JGI IMG/M metagenome (GOLD analysis project Ga0224530, IMG submission 179873) | Peat soil microbial communities from Stordalen Mire, Sweden - C.B.S.T75 | ecosystem: Environmental > Terrestrial > Soil > Wetlands > Peat | place: Sweden: Norrbotten County, Stordalen Mire...
CTTTTCTTCAGCGGCGATCACGCACTTTATTCTGTCCGCGTCTTTTGGCATTTCCCTCCAGCACCTGCTGGCGCCGAAAAATAGGGATGTGGAAAACGGTTTCGACATTATCAAGACTGCTCTCGCCATCATATTTGCTAACGATTCGAAAAAACAAAACTAACCCACGCCAGCAGTTTCAGCGATTCGTACTCTGTCTGCAAGAGGATTGGCGCACAGGTCGTGCATCGCCAGAGCTTTCGCTGTTCCGGGACCGATCGGAAAACAATTGGCTCATCGCGAACTGGCGGATCGTCCTGTCCAGTTGCGCGAGGCGGCTTGGAGTGAACCGATCCCAGCCGAGACTGCTTAGCGTCATATTGCGCAGCGCGCGGAGATTAACGATCGATGCCAGCACGACGGCAACCCGCATTCGCAGGTCTTTGTCTCTCCCGTCGCGACCCATAGCTTCAGCGACGATCCTGGTGAGCACCCGCTCGAAGCGGGAGATGAGTTCTTCGTGGATCATGCGAAAGGCGTCGTCGCCATCGTATTCGCAGCGTACGAAAAAAGAAGCCCATGCCTCAGATTCCGAGCCCCCACCATGAAGTGGAAGAAGCGGCTGAGCGCCTCGTCGATCCGCTCGGCGGGATCGGAGCCACCTGCGTCATCGAGACCGGCAATGATCGGATCGATCCGCTTCCGGGCATAATCTGCGATCGATTGTGCAGCAGCCATATACAGTTCCCGTTTGCCGCCAAAGTGATAATGAATGGCTGACAGGTTGACTCCAGCACGATCCGCGAGGATGCGGGTGCTTGCGCCCTCGTATCCAAGCCTTCCGAAAACATCGATGGCCGTGTCGATCATCCTTGAACGTGTCTCAGTGCTGCGAAGGGCATGGCGGGATGGCATTTTCTCGGTTATTTTATCCTATGATTGCACAGGCACATTATAAGTCAGCCGAATGAACTTGCTCATGCTATCGCCTTCCAGAAGCCAGCGCGAACACCAGAACCAATCGGACTCGTTCTCGCGATGTTGGGACTAGAATTGGCGGCCAGATTCGACCCATGGATGTGCCGCCGACCACCAAAAGAGTTGCAGGACGCCGAGCAGGAAAGCGGAGGTCAGAATCGCCCCAGCAGCCATCAATAGTCCCTTCCAGGTTGCTTCACTGGTCAGTGCAAAGCCGGAGCCATCAGGAATCGCAGCCCACTTCTGAACATGGGCAACGCCGAAATACGATGCGGTGAGCAAGCCGCCGAGCAGCTAGGTATTGGACCAGGCCACTCCTAAAAATAGGTATTGGGGCGCTTGGTGATAGGCATAAACGCCGAGGCCGGAAATGACGAATGCCTCGATTGCGATGTCGAGCATCGCGGCTGCCACAAAAACCACAAGGAAGTGCAGTTTCCCCAAAGTGCGGCTGATCTGGCCGTAATACTTCGATACCACCAGCGGAAGAAAGCCATACACGGGAATGCGGCTGACCGAGTAGTTCACCCTATCGTGGGCACAGGTGAAATTCGACAGGCGCCTGATACGGCTGACGAAGAACGGTTCAGCCCGAAACGTGCCTCTCAACAGCATCGCTCTAGCTGCACTGGAATCACAGCGCGCGATGGTCACACATAAGGCAGCCGATCCCGTCTTTCCGCGTCCTGGCCAATACGCGGACTATCGCCCCTGGTTCCTGCCAGTTCTCAAAAAGGCTGAAATCACGGACTACAGCAGATGGTAATAGTGACGACGACAATGCAGGCAGAAATCACCTATTTAGCCAGATACAAATCGACATTTAAAATCAATTATAAAATGAACATAATTTACAAAATCATGTTCAGAGTGTTTCGCGCTATTCTGTTAACACGACCATGAATCGACGAATCATTTCTCCTGTCCTGGCTGTCTTGATTGCTGCCGCGCCGTTCATCTCCTCCTTTTCCGCCGCGCAAGGGGGGGCGCAGGCGGCGATTCCCTATCTCGATAAGCAGCCGGTACGCACGCGTCACTGTATGGTGGTAAGCATCCACCATCGGGCCTCGGATGCAGGCCTAGAAGTGCTTCGGGCGCACGGGAACGCGGTGGATGCTGCTGTGGCCACGGGTTTTGCGTTGGCAGTTGCGTATCCGGCAGCGGGTAATCTGGGAGGCGGAGGCTTTCTGCTGCTGCGTACTAAAAGCGGCAAATCCACGTTTATCGACTTTCGCGAGAAAGCGCCTCTTGCTGCTTCCGAAACTATGTACCAGGACACTAAAGGGCAAGTCATCGCAGGTGCCAGTGTCCTTGGCTACCGCTCTATTGCTACTCCGGGTTCAGTGGCCGGTCTTGTCTATGCCGAGCGCAAATACGGAAAGTTGGGGCTCAAGCGAGTTATTGCTCCTGCGATCAAGCTGGCTGCAGAAGGCTTTGTGCTTACCGGCGAGGAAGCCAAAGCACTCGCCACGCCGAGTCTGTCCGGTTTCCCCGACTCGAAGCATATCTTTCAGCGAGATGGCGATCTCTATAGACCGGGAGAAACTTTCAAGCAGCCGGAATTGGCGCGCACGCTGCAGCGCATCGCCGCCGATCCCGAAGACTTTTACCACGGCAAGATGGCACAGGAGCTTGTAGATGACCTGAAGAAGGGGGGTGCGCTCCTCACGCTCGATGATCTGGCCCAATACAGCGTCGTCGAACGGAAGCCGCTGACCGGTAGCTTTCATGACTATACAGTCATCAGCGCACCGCCTCCTTCATCTGGTGGAATCGGACTGTTGAGTGCGCTCAATATCCTTGAAAGCTACGACCTAGCTAAACTGGGCGATCGCACGGTAGCCTCTATACACCTCATCGCGGAGGCGTATCGCCGCGCTTACATGGACCGGTCGGACTATCTCGGTGACCCCGACTATAACCACATTCCCGCAGGCGAAATGACAAGTAAAAAATATGCAGAGGCATGGCGCATCAGCATCAACACCGACTCCGCCAGTCCTAGCGCTGCTTTACAACGGCCAGCAGGTTATCTGCCGCTGGCGCCCAAAAACGCTGGCTTACGCGCGGAGTCGCAAGACACGACACATTACTCCGTCGTGGATAGTGAAGGGAACGCCGTCTCCGTCACGACTACGCTCAATGGCACATTTGGCTCGAACGTAACTGCTGGTTCACTGGGCTTCCTGCTCAACGATGAGATGGATGACTTTGCCGCTAAGGTGGGTGCACCTAACATGTTTGGCCTCATTCAGGGACCGGCCAACGCGATTGCTCCAGGAAAGCGTCCGTTAAGCTCCATGACTCCAACCATTGTGCTGAAGGATGGAAAGCTGCGCTATGTGCTTGGTTCACCGGGTGGCGCGCGTATTATCACCACCGTGGCCAATATTCTTTTGTCGACAACCGAGGGCGGCTTAAACATCCAGCAGGCGGTTGACGCGCCACGCTTCCACCACCAGTACCTACCCGACAAACTCTACCTGGAACCGGGCTTCTCTCCGGAGGTAGTTACTGGCTTGAGAGCAATGGGCTACGAGGTAACCATCACGGACCGTCACTGGTCCAACGGCGAGTGCATTGCCGTTGACACGAAGACAGGTGAACTCGAAGGCGGCCAGGATCACCGCAGTCACTTTGGCAAGGTGGCTGGGTATTAAAGCCTGATGTACTTGGGGCTTGTTGCGCTGCTTTGTAGTGGGAGAAGGATTGATGCGGTATGAAGCGGGAACTGAGGCTTAGCGGACGGGAAGTCGTACCGCAGAGCTACGAACTGGGCCAGGAAGCACAGGTGGATTGGTTTGAGGGCATGGCCAAGCTGGGCGGCGAAGTTGTGATGTTGCAGTTCTTCGCGATGCGCAACATGGGATCGGGCAGTACTAGAAGAAGGTGACATTGTCTATTTCAAGCCAACTTTTAGCCCCTGAAGCGCGGTGGTCAACGATCTCTATCTCAGTAATGTCGTCGCCGCTCCACGCCGTTTCTGACTGATTGCCTCTGGCGGGTTGCGTATGGTGGAACGATGTAAATGGCAGGTCGATCGTTTTCCATACTGAGTTTCCAGTCGCCGATGCTTCCCAAGCTCCCTTGAGGCTATTCATCGTTACCAGGTAGTCTCCGTCTCCGCGCAGGTCAAAGCGGATGCCATGGAAGCTTCGGAGATCCGCAGGTGCAATAGATCCCTTGGTCAGAGGGATGACGACACTAACGAACGGTTTATCCTTTACAGCCATCTTTGCTGTCATCATCAATGCGTGATCGTCTCCTTCTCTTGGAACGACCTGAATGATTTCAACGCTGCGATCTAGGCCACGGTCGGGATTGGTCATGACAAGCGTATCGAGATTCGAACGCCCGTCGGGGCGCTCGAAATTGTCGATGAGCTTATCAATTTTGACAGCAGGCATGGGAGAATCCGGGTTTGGTGGAGGTGCTCCAGGACCCGCGACAAGTTTGCCGTCCAGGAACACGCGGTCCGTCTTCTCCACATCTGCGATATTGTCCCACGGCTTTCCCTTGATCAAAACGAGATCAGCACGTTTGCCGACTTCAATCGTTCCGCGATCGGCCAGTTGGCTCATGGCTCTTGCGCCATTCGCCGTTCCTGCGATAAGGGCGGCGGATGCAGGTAGTCCAGCCTTTACCAACAATTGCATTTCACGCAACGTGGCCTTGCCATGGAGAGTCCCCGGCATGCCAGCGTCAGTACCTAGCGCGATAGGTACACCTGCGCTGTACAAGCGCATTGTGTTGTGCAAGGCAAATTCCCATTTCCGCAAGCTTTGAGGAGATGGAGAAGTCGAGTCCGAGTGGCTAGGCTTGTTTGGCTCATAAACCGCCAGTGTGGGCACCATAAAGCTACCGCCATCTTTAATAGATTGAACGGTTGCATCGTCGATCTCGCGATCCTGCAAGGCGTGCGCAATGACATCAACCTTGGCCTTTCCCGCCTCTGCTCCCTTTGTGACGGTAACCGTGTGTGTCAGAACGGTGAGGTGATACTTGTGCGCTTCATCCACAAGCGCAGCGATGGCGTCCTCGTTCATACTTGTCATATCCGGCATGGTTCCATACCGCCATCCATCGGTCATGACCTCGCCAAGGCAGTCAGGTTTGTATGGGACGATAGCGTCCACGCCTGCGCGAGCCTCTTCGGGTGTACTGACCCATTTCGTGGTCTCTGTATCGCTCCAGTCTGCACCGTGACCACCGGGCGTGCTGAGACGGCCACAGAGGTTTACGTGTGGAGCGATGAGCGAGTTCAACCACGCGCGACGGACTTCGTATGACTCAGGAGAAGCATTGAAGTCGTTCGACGTGGTCACGCCAGCCGCCAGATCTGCGTTAGCGATCGTCGGCGTGTCTCGCGGTTGTCCACCTCCCGTCCAATGTGTGTGCAAATCGTAGAAGCCGGGCAGCAAGGCCTCACCTGACGCATCGATTGTGAGGTAGCCAGTCGGTACGCTCCGTTGTTGGCCAATCGCTTCGATATGACCATTGCGAATCAATACCGTCTCGACGACTGGCTTGGCGCCCGTGGCATCGAACACCGTCGCCCCTAAAATGGCGATGCCACTTTCAGCAACTATCGGTGCGCCACCAGCTTCGACCAAGCAGCTAGCTGAGAAAAGGACAATGCCAGCGAACAGCACCTTACTTTGCAAAGAATTCATAGAGCGCCTCGATATGATACTGAATGGGGATGCAAGTAGTACTCACGTAAAAGACCATGCGCTAAGCTGAAGTTGAGTGTGCTGGGGCCCTTTGGAGGTCCCCCTGTCAGCGCGGTGTCTGATTACTTACTGTACGCGTCTCGCAGTTCCGTTTGCCGAGTGCTCATATCAATAAGCTTCCCACGGATATAAACCTTCTCGACGCTCGTCCTGACATCGAGCGGATCACCGTTCGCGATAACGACATTCGCCACTTTGCCTACGTCCAAAGAGCCATATCTATCTCCCATACCAAACATTTCCGCTGGGTTGAGAGTTATAGCCTTCAAGGCTTCTTCGTAGGGCATACCATACGCGACGGCATAACCTGCAGCATAAGGAAGGTTGCGGTCCTTCTCGTAGCTGTCCGTCGCAATCGCCACTTTCACACCCAGATTTGCTAACCTGCCGGGCATTGCGTAGACAGCGTCATAGCGCTCTCCCACTTCTGGAAGCTCCCAAATAGAGCTGAAAATCACGGGCACATGGTACGAAGCGATCTTGTCGAGCACATCATCCATGTGCGTCACATGATTTAGGATCACCTTCAGATGGAACTCTTCTGCAACGGCCATGATCGGTTCGAGCTCATAGGCTTCTCGAACACCGATGACGACAGGTCTCTCGCCGCTGAGATAGGGGATGAGTGCTTCATACTTCAAGTCGACCTTGAAGGCAGCTCCCTCCTTCTGTCCAGCAGCATTCTTCCTGTTCTTATAATCCTGGGCATCCAATAGCGTCTGTCGAAGTTGACTGATCAACCCCATCCGCGTTGATGGATACTTCGGAACGCCAGCACCCTGGGCAACCCGTCTCTGCTCCGCTCCGAAGTTCACAGCCAATGCGATGTCCTTGCTCACGATCATTTCATCGCGATCTTTGCCGTCCAGCTGAATCAGCGAGTCCTGACCGGAGATCAGATCCTTGGAGCCGGGAGCAACAATTGCCATCGTCACTCCGTTCACGCGAGCGATCGGAATATGGGTCGTCTCCGCGTGAAACGCGTCGTAAACATGCATATGCGGCATGATCTCATCACTGTCCTCCACGAGATCGGAAGTCAGGACATTCGATCCGATTTCGATTAAGCCAAGGTTTGTTTCAGCGTCAAAGAGACCTGGGTATACCGTCCGTCCTTTCGCATCAACGACCGTCGCGCCCTTTGGGACCTGAATACTCTTGGCGGTACCGATCGCTGTGATCTTCCCGTCCGAAAGTACGAGCACTCCATTCTCGATCACTCCATGAGTTACTGTGAGGAGCTTCCCGCCTGTTATTGCAACTACGTTCAGCCCCTCTGATTGATTGGCCTTTGTTGCTTTTTCCTGAGCCTGCAGCATCGGCAGCGACATGCCGCAGCAAATCATCGCAGCCACGCATTGCTGTGCAAAGCGTTGAACTTTCATTAGTTATCTCCTTCGTCATCGCTGTCATCCTCGCCACCGCCAAAGCCACCGCTGTGCATGGTTCCATGGAACTTGACGGCACCAAGCCCGTCTGCGGAACGGTCGAAGTAGATATCCCCGTCAATGAACACTTTCTCAGTTCGCGCGAATGTGGCAAGCGGATCCATGTTCCAAAGCACAAGATCGGCGTCCTTGCCAACATCAATCGAGCCAACTCGATCGTCAATGCCAATAATCCACGCGGGATTCAGCGTGATCATACGCAGTGCTTCCTCTTCTGTGGCGCCGCCGTAGTGAACCATCTTGCCAGCCTCTACGTTGAGGTGACGCATGTCATCTGTCGAATCGCTCTTGAGAGCAACACGTACTCCTTTGCGCATGCTCAGCACTGCGTTCCACGGTATAGCGTCCGCAGATTCGTCCTTGAAACCCCACCAATCCGCCCAAGTTGCTATCGCCGTACCATCCTCGGCAATCTTGCCTGCGACTTTATACATCTCCACAGCATGGTGGAAAGCTCTGATCTTGAAACCAAATTCCTTCGCGATGGCCTCCTCGGTAAGGAATTCGTCCGCACGATAGCAATGGATCTGCACATAAAACTTTCCACGCAGGATATCCGCGATCACATCGAGCTTCAGATCTTTGCGTGGAGGGACTGCGGTCTTGTCGCCACTTGCAACCTTCCTGTTATAGGAGTCCCATTCCTTCATGTAGAAGCGCCCGTCTTCGAACGTCTGGCGCAGCAGTTCGAAGTTGCCCATCCGAGTGGCCGGAAGCTCATTCCGATTTCCATATTGACGTTTAGGATTCTCTCCGATGGCAAACTTGATCGACAGAGGCGCATTTAAAAAAAACATCGCGTCCCTGTCATCACCAAATTTATTTTTGATCACGACGGATTGCCCACCGATGAGGTTCGTTGAACCATGGAGCAGCATCGCCGTCGTAACGCCCCCTGCCAGCGCAAAATAGAGGGTCTTGTCTCGGTTATCAAAGGCGTTACTCATAATCATGTGCGGTGTGATCGGGCTGGTTCTCTCGTTGATGTCATTGCCCAGAGCCGCATGTGAGTGAGGATCGATGATCCCTGGGGTCAGGTACTTCCCCGTGCCATCGATGACGACAGCAGACGGCGGGGCTTGAATCTTTGTCCCCACCCCCGCGATCTTGCCGTCGTGGATCCATACTGTCGCATGCTCGATAGTTCCATGCGTTACCGTCATGACAGTAGCGTTTCGGATGACCGAATCCACCGGGTGGTTAGTTGTTTGCGCCTCTGCGCGGATTCCGCCTGTACATACCAGCGCGGATAGTGCTAGCAGAAGCCTCAGTGCAATCTCGCAGCGTCGTTCTTTGTCTTGCATGTAATCTCCTGATATGGGCGTGTTGAGCAGCCCGCGACGGGTCACTCAACATGCAAACAGTTACTCGTATCTGATGCGAATTTCCGACGATCACAGCTTAAAAGTTTACCTTGAGAGCTAACTGTATCTGACGCGCGGTGCCGAATCCAATCGATGTCCCGAACGTGCTGGATGCCTGCCCAAATGAGGCAGCGCCCGAAGATGAGTAAGTGGCACTTGGAACTGCAAGATTAGGGTGATTAAAAATATTGAAGAACTCAGCACGGAACTGCACGTTGGTTCGTTCTCCGACATGAGTGTCTTTGATAGCGGAAAGATCGGCCTGGGCGAAGCCAGGGTCGAAGAACACGCCGATTGGAGAATTGCCGTACTGCCCGGCTACGCCCCCCGCACCGTTGACGGGTACGACCGCTACCGTTGGCGTAGAGAATGCGGCGAAATTCAGCCATGGAACGACATTGCTGGAAGTCTTCTGTCCCCGATTTGCAGCGTAGATGCTCACTCCGGGAACGCGATTAGGACGTTGATTGGTCGTATCGCCATTTCCGTAGGTGCTTGTGCTCATGTAAACGGTGTCCGCCACGCCAGTATGGAAAACTCCCAGGCCCGTGAGACTCCAGCCTCCGATGATTCCTTGGGTTGCATGCGGCGCACCAGACAGAAATCTCTTACCTCGACCGAATGGCAACTGATACAGCAGGTTGAATGACAAGTTTTCACGGACGTCGTTCCCGGATGGTCCGTAGTTGTCTGCAAAGTTGAAGGGTTGCTGTGGAGTCGACGCGTCCCCTAGCGCATGAGAGTAAGTGAACTCTGCTGTTCCGGTCAGGCCTTCCGTTATGGACTCTTTCAGTTCGGCTTGAAAACCGTTGTAGTTCGAACTGGTCCCCCATGTGGACGCCGTAATGCTGGTATAACTCGGATACGGTCGCACGCCGGTGACAGGACTTACATAGTTCACGCCTTCTGAGACCAGGAGATGCACAGCCCTATTCCCGACGTAGGCCAGCGAGATCGTTGTCTTGCTCGAAGCTTGCATACCGAGGCTCAACGACCACTGATTATTCAGCGGATTTCTCGGCGTGGCCTCATACCCAGTAAGACTGGGCAGAGCAGTAGTGGCGGAGTTCAAGAATGGCGTGACCGGAAATGACAAGGTGGGGATATTTGCACTACTCAATGTCGTAGAGCCAGGCGTCGTGTTTGAAATTTTGTTGTAGTAATTTCCGATCTGGAAAGCCTCGATATAGATTCCATACCCTACTCGCAGAACGACACCACTAGTTGGCGACCAAGCCACACCTACGCGAGGCGCGAAGTTCTTGTAGTAGCTGTTATAGTATGGAGACCCCGGAGATGTAAGGCTGTTTGTGGCCAGAGACCACACCGATGCTGATGTGAGGTCATGTGGGACCTGGTTCCAATCCCAACGCAGGCCGAGGTTGAGAGCGACATTGGGACGAAGCTGCCACGAATCAGTAATGAAGCTTCCCACCTCAATCATCTTTGTCGTATTGTTCGGAAAGGTTGCTGAGATGGATGCACTCTGCACCTTATTAGCATAGAACGCAGTCAGAGAGGCAAAGCTGACAGAAGGAGCACTTATGTAGCCATGGAATGGGTAATACACGTTCCACATGTTAACGCCGGCTTTCAATGTATGCCGTCCTTTAACAAGGGTGACCGAATCGCCTAATTGTACATCCTTCGGCTCTCGGCCATAGAGTCCCCTATTTCCAGGAGCAAACGTCAACCCCCCGATAGTAACCGTGGGAAGGCTCTGGGCTTCATCGAACGAGGTTACGTATTGTTGAAGTCCTCCGATGAAATTGTTGAGGAAAGTTGGCGAGAAAATATGTGTTTCACTGACGGCAACATTCGTGATGTCCGTCGTTACTAACTGGTGGTCCGCCAGACCAAAGGCGGTCGGAGTCACCGTCATCATTGGGCCATTTACAAGTGCATAATTGGTATTGAACCGAACGAAGCTGGAATCTTTGTCGCTCCAAGTGTTATCAAGACGCAGGCTACCCACGTTCTCAGCCACATGATTGGTCGCGCCGAAGTTGATAGTGTCGACATTGGGATCGCTGGTAGGGCTCAGCACTACGCTGTGGATATATGCGGACGTGCTTGTGGGCGATGGCATGGCCTCAATAATTGGGTCGAGTGCCGGAACCGTAGCCTCAAGCGAGGCCCGCTTCGCCGGGCTAAGTACCGTTCCAGCGCCAACTAAACCAATAGATTGACGGGTTCCCTCGTAGTTAGCAAAGAAGAACATGCGCTTTCGGATTACCGGTCCGCTCAGATTTCCTCCGAAATCGTTGAATCGCTTTGGAGCGGAGGTGCCCGGCGTCTGGAAGTAATTCTTGGCATCCAGGTAATCGTTGCGTAAGAAATTGTAAACTCCGCCGTGAAGCGTGTTGTCACCGGACTTCGTGACAATATTCACAACGCCACCACTGGCACGGCCATAGTCAGCTGTGTAGGTGCTCGAAAGCGTTTTGAATTCTGCAATTGTATCAAGGCTTCCGGTCAGCAATCGCGCCCCACGCTCCGAACCGTTCGCCATATATGCGCCGTCGACACTGGTGGCATCAATGCCATCGATCGTGAACTGATTCGCCGTGTCTGGGGTTCCGTTAAACGTGATGTCAGCAATATGATTTGTGGTAATTACCGTGCCGGGCGTGAGCAAGCTAAATCGCCCATAATCTCGACCGTTGATAGGAAGCTCCGAGATCTGTGCAGTTTGAAACGTACCACTAACGGAAGCTGTGGTTCTTTCCAGTGGCTCAAGACTACTCACAACCGTTACTTCTTCGTTTCTCTCTCCTAACTTGAGCGCAATATCGAGTCTGAAATTCTCATCCACGTTAAGTTTCACAACAGCAATCGAGGTCGCGAAGCCGTGTTGCGTCGCGGTGATTCTATATTCGCCGATCTGAAGACTTGGAATAACATAGAGGCCGTTGCTGTTTGACGTCACGGTTGTGGCGTGACCTGTTCCGACCTGGACCGCCATGATGGTTGCATTGGCGACAGAAGCTTGACTCGGATCCGTAATGATACCGTTGATCTGGCCGGTGGTGATCTGAGCTGATGCGCTAAAAGAGCTTGCAATTACGAGACCTGCGGCAAAGAAGAGCACAAAACTGCGGAATGACCTCAAAAGCATGCTTATAGATCTCCAATCGTAGAAGTGAGTGTTGACGGCTGAAACTGATGCGAAACAGAATCGTTTAGTGTTCATAGCGCTTTTCACCGACTTCTAATGCGACCTTGAGTCGATTGCTCTCTAGCGGTAGCGGACAGGTTGCAAATGGAGTAAAAGCGCAAGGAGGATTTTCAAGCTGATTAAAGTCAAGGAGGAGTTTCCCTGATTTTAGCAAACCGTTGTCAGGCAAGCTAGCGTGTAAAAACCGAGATGTAGCATAAGTGGTTTTACCGCTCGTCGCGTCGCGGATCACAAACATGAGGCCCTTCCCGTTGAGATTCTGGACCACAGGTTCAAGCGCAACGTCTTGACCAGCAATCGTGAACTTGGTCACCCCATGAACGAGTCCCTTCGTTGTGATTCCGACTACGTTCTGAACTCCAACTTCCTTGGGTTGCGGATAGGGCACCCAGTCGGCTTCAATGCGGTATTGCGGATTTGGCGGGTACCAATTCAATCCGTGAAATCCAAGCCGGGCAGGCGACTGCGAGTCCTTTACGCGCACCCCGAACTGACTACCGCGGCGAATGATAAAGAAAGTCAGTGTCCCAGCCGTAAAATTCGTAGGAGTTGGACCATCCACCACAATCGCCTGCTCCTGTGCCGGATGATCATCTACGCGTAGTTCTGAGGGAAAGCCGCCGATCGGCGCCTTTAGGTGGAGAGAATTATCCTCCACATTGATCACCGCATAGTGAATACTACTGGCTACTGAAAGACGCACGCTGTCATTTAGAGTTGTTCCGACGGTGTTGTCTCCGTTCTTCAACCAATCCCGCGCAACAACTGACAGCCATCCGTCGGGTGCGGTGAGGCCTGCGGCATGTTCTACTCTCCATTTTTGCAACTGATCCATCCACGTCTTCGACTGATCCCTATCTAGGCCATAGATCGGGGCACTCGCCAGCATCAGGATGACAAAAGAAACAAACCTGAAATGTTCCAGCATGAAAATTGCTCCTCTGAGTGCTTCCGCTACCCAGGAAAATAATGCAATCAAGGGATTGCAGCTTTTAAAGCTGAGGAGAGACATCATCGAAAGTACCCCGATGATTGAATGGAAATACAACCACCGATAAGGCAGCGTTTTCGTGTCAGAATTTGGAGGGATTTAAAGGATTAACAACAACAGCTACAACAGGCGCAAGCGGGAGCCGAGATGCCAGATACCATAAGAATTACGGTCTGCAGCGTTTCGCGCAGAACTACTATCGCCGCATTGAGTATCTTGTCGATATTCATGGATACGTATATTTTAAATGCCGCCCACTTTGCTGTCAATTCATTCTTGTGGAACGACGCGCGACCATCAGTGGCTTTGCTTCTGCTTGGCCATCTATATAGCTGGCCGTGATGTCAATCAGGTACGTGGCGGTCGCACATCCCCGTTATCTGTTCTGGAATCGCGGTTCGAAAAGGCCAGCCCTTCTGAATCCGCGAGATCAGTGGTGCGGCAGGGCGGATTCAAACACCAAGTGCAACATTTCCGAAACAGGAGATAGTTGCATATGTCCAAGGACTACACATCACCTTGATGTTCAGGAGCGGGCTCTGATCGAGACGCAATTAATGTTAGGCATGAGTCCCGTTCAGATTGTGCGCACACTGGCACGTATGCCCGATCCGGTGCGGCTCAGCTACGAGACCATCTACACGGCTCTCTACACCATGCCGCGCGGGCATCTGCGCTCCAGCCTGCTCAGCCTGATGCGCCGTCAGCATCGGGCCAAAAAGGCAAGGACGGGCGCCGCAAGCCGTCTATCCCCGACATGACGCTGATCGACCAACGGCCCATCGAAATCCAGATGCGCCTCGTCCCAGGCCACTGGGAGGGCGATCTGATTATCGGCAAGGGCAACCTCCCGCAGGTCGGCACGCTGGTCGAGCGCACTACCCTGTTCGTCGCCCTGGTCAAGCTGGACAGCACCAAAGCGGACACGACGGCCGAAGCCTTCACCAAGATCCTCAACCGCTTCGATAGCCAGTTGCACCGCTCGATGACCTACGACCAAGGATCGGAAATGCGCCATCATAAGGTCTTAACAGCGAACACCGGAGTCGACGTCTACTTCGCTCACCCGCATGCGCCCTGGGAACGAAGCATCAACGAAAGCACCAATGGGCAGCTTCGCCAATACCTGCCAAAAGGAACCGATCTGTCCCTGTTCTCACAAGAGCAACTCGATGACATCGCTTGGCGACTTAACGTCCGGCCAAGAAAGACCCTGGGGTGGAGAGCGCCCACTGAGCTCTTCCTCCCTGAAGGCGCCTTCGACTTCCGGGTCCATACCGTTCAGCTTGGCCGATGCGACGAGTGAATAGATTGCGGCAGCGCGATCGCCGCTGGCGTCGGAGCCCGCTAAGAGATAATTCCGACGACCAACAGCAATGGCACGCAAGGCTCTTTCTGCGGCGTTGTTGTCGATCTCGATCCGGCCATCCTCGCAGTAACGCAGCAGTGCATCCCACAGCGCAAGCGCATAGCGGATCGCACCTGCAGTGACAGACTTGGACAAGAGTTTTGCCAAAGACTCTTCGAGCCAGTTGCGCATTGCATCCAGCAGTGGCCGTGCTTTTTCACTGCGCACTTTTTGCGGCAGTTCCGGAGGCTGTCCGCGAATCTCTTTTTCAATCGCATACAAGACGGCGATACGTTCCACCGCTTCGATGGCAATCGGCGACTGATGCGCCTCGCCCCAGTCATAAAACTTGCGGCTAATATGCGCCATACAAGGAGCCTCTTGGATGGTCCCATCCTTGTAGAGCTTGTCAAACCCGGCGAAGGCGTCGACCTTCCACCCCAGCAAGCAAAGACCGCTTGCGGGGACCTCGGCTTACAAGATGCCTTGAAACTTGGCCAGATGCTGTTGCGGATGTTCGCCTCTGCGGTTGGGCGAGTAAGCCAACCAAGCCGCCGGAGCATCCAGCGATCCCGCTGGCGATCATCGCCGGGAACAGCTTCTGCTGGCCTGCAATCAAGAATGCCCATCTGCGTTTAGCCTCGTCCAGACGGCCATACGTCGACGCTTACGAATCTCGCGAGTTTTCCACGCATAAACGGGGTATGGACTGTCTGCACCGCGTTTATTACAAAAGGATTCCAAGACGTACCTTTATGTGAACCTATACCTATATGGATAGCCTGTAGTAGCAACCGCGCACTGTGGAAATGCGCAGATATACGGCGAGACAAGGCGAGAACCTCCGTCCCCTCTCGGGAGAAAGGGTAAACACCAAAAACTAGCGCAGAACTTTGGGGATGTGCGGGCTGGAGGGACGAAGCAATAGACCATTTTTCTGAATTTCAATTTTCTATTCACGGTAGGCCATGAGCACTCTACGAAAAGATTCGATGGCATGACCGCGAAAACGAGATCGGCCTTGCGGGGTATCCGCATATCCGGCCCCAAAGCTACGGCGCAGCGACTCCCAGGTAATCAGCGAGGGCCGCCGCAGGTAAAGGGTGATGATGCCGCGCTGACGAGCAGCATCTGACAGAATTAGCGGGATAGGCTTACCGCCCTATTCACTGGTCCGTAATTTGGAATTTCTTGCAAGGCATTTGCGACTCGTCCCAGTCGAATGGGGGCGTTTTACGGGTCAGCTCCCCACCGGTCGACCCGCTTCCCACTGGTTGAAAAATTGGTAGCATTTTGGTAGCAAATACCGCCGATTGGGCCGGTTTTTCCGTCTAATAAATCTCATTATATCAATGATATGCGGTTTAACCCACAACATGGCAGGGAAGAGGCAGAGCAATCGCATTTCAAAACATCTCCAAAAATTTGGAAAGGAAGGCATCGTTCCATCCGGCACGTTTGAATTTTCCGCGCAAGGAACCTTTTGAACCTTCTTTCTGCATCGCGTTCAGGGCCATGTGTCTGAGCACGGCGAGGTTGTGCGGTCCGTTGCCCAACCGGGTTCTGTCCTGATCCTCGTTCATGACGACGTCCAACCGCCAGTGCAAGCGGTTCTCCACGCCCCAGTGCTGGCGAACGACTTCGTTGAATCGCTCTGCGGCTAATGCCACGCTCAGCAGGTAATACGCGGTTTCGGTCGTCGTTTTGTCCGGTGTTTCGCGAACCCGGACGACCTTGCCTATCGCCCTCAGGCCGGGCCATTGATGCTGTTTCTGAAGCCAGTCGATCTCTGTAGAAACCATCGCCGTGCGGGTTTCGATCCGCCCGTGATCGGCCTCGACGACGGGCACAGCCGTGGTGGCCTTGCACTCCGGATCGTCGAGAAGCAGGATGACGTCGTCATGCAGTGTGCCCTGATTGCTCTTCAGAGCCAAGGCGTAGTCGCCGTCTTGATCCACAATCTGCTGCGCGATGGCACGTTGGCAGTTGAGGGCGTCGGCGGTCACGATGGTGCCTTTCAGCGTCAGCATCTTCAGCAATTTAGGCACTGCGGTGATCTCGTTTGACTTGGCGTCGGTGTCTATCTGCGCCAACACCAAGCGCTGCTCGCAGCCCCACGCGCTGACCATATGCAAAGCCGACTTGCCGCTGGCGTGATCGAACGAACGCCGCAACACCTTCCCATCAATGGCCACAACGCCCTGGCATTGCTCGGAAAACTGCGCCATGAAGCGCTGAAACGAGGCGCGAAACTGATCCGAATCAAGATTGCGAAACAGTCGGCTGAATGTAACGTGGCTGGGCACGCCGTTTTTCAGCTTGAGAAAGCCGCGCAGAAAAGGTTCTTTGGCCTCCGCGAATAGTGTCATGTCCACCGCGCTCTGGCCGCCGCACAGCACCGCGCACAAGGCAATCACCAGAAGCTCATAAAAGTCATGCAGACCGGCATTGCCGCTACGCGGATCATCCAGTCCCTCCCAACACGTAGAAAATGATCCAAAGAATCTTCGCAGGACATCCAGGGTCCCTCCTGCAAGAATCACTATTCAACCCCTCATGCCGGAAGTGGCAACGCTGGTTCAACGAATTTCCAAATGCAATTTCCCTGAGGGAAGAGGTCCTTGAACTCAATTACACCAAGTTCTGCAACCCCACTGTAAGTATCCACCGGCAGAGCCGGTGGCTTTACGGTTGCTGGCCCCTCAAAGGGGCCTTTTCGCAACCGTCCGAAGCAAAAGCAAGAACAAAAGCAAAAGCCCGATCATCTTGCTACCTGCAAGACCATCGACAAGAGCCGACTTAAAAGCCGACTCCCGTAAATGTCAAACGGCTACTGCCACCCCGCCAGAGGCGGGGGATCTCCTCACGCTTTAGCCCCACAGCTGGCGTTTCGACGCGTTCCTTAGCATTACTCAGAGCGCCAATCGCTCCCGCTAAGTCTTTTAAAATCCGTTGATCATCCAATTTGGGAGCAGAGGGTCGGGAGTTCGAATCCCTCCGCCCCGACCAACATAAATTATTGATATTTCAAGCAATATATTCCTTTTCAGCCATGTATCCGCTTTTTACCGCCTCGGCAGTGTCGTCGATTTTGAGATAGCGCAGACTCAATC
>Ga0224530_1000928_pt1 | contig 17121 bp, 18 predicted proteins | sample CBST75metaG_FD_179873 | JGI IMG/M metagenome (GOLD analysis project Ga0224530, IMG submission 179873) | Peat soil microbial communities from Stordalen Mire, Sweden - C.B.S.T75 | ecosystem: Environmental > Terrestrial > Soil > Wetlands > Peat | place: Sweden: Norrbotten County, Stordalen Mire...
ATGTAAACGCGGGAATCCCTACGGATTCATGAAAGATGCAAGACGTTGATTTAGAACATGTTGACACGGGTAAACATCAGAGCGCCCGCTGGCGCTCCACAGTTCCCGTTTGGGGGTGATGTGTCAATCCTTCTGCCGATGCGAAGCAGCGTAACGGCTTGTTAGAGCGCCTGCTTTACAAGCAGGCGCTCTAACAGAGCCCTATGGAGAACTGCCTCACTTCTCCTGTTGAGCAGGGAGAGTGAGGGCGTCGAGGATCTGGCAAGCGGTTTTCTGGACGATTTCGAGTGAGGCAATAAGCGTGTCGGCGTTGCCGTCGTAGAGGCCGATGTAGTCGCTGGAACTGGAACCGCAATCGAGCCCCAGCCCGGAGCAAACGGCGAAGGCAACGGCCTCGGCTTCTGTCTCTCGGACGGTCTTCGTGGTCTGTGGTCTGCGGTCGTCTTTGTGCATGGATTCGTGCGCGTATTCGTGCGCCAAAGTAGCCAGTGTTTCGGCCTCCGAGTAACCGGGAGCGAGCAGGATTTTGCCTCCGCAACTGACGCCCAAAGCCGGCGCAATACCTTCGGAAAACTCAACGGCAATACCCTGCTTCCGGACGAACGCAAGCAGCGCCTTTAAATGCTCGCTCGCGTCCCCCTGGACGCCGGGGGCGGAGGGAAGACTTTCGCCGTCGGTCTGCTCCAGATCGAAGACGAAAACGGTTCTGAATCCGTAAACCCGCGCTTGCTCTTTCCGCCCGTCTTCGGGCTGGTCATCGTCGGCTTTTTTCTTGCCGACGATGGGAGCGAGAATCTTGATTCCCTTCTCCCCCTTGCGAACGTGTCGGCCAAGGGAAAGCCATGTCTTGAAACCGCAGACATGGGACGCGGCCGGGCGCTGTTGGGCAATCAGCAAGACGTTGTTAAGGGAGTACCGATGGAATCGGCCCATGACGCGGAGATAGTCGGCCATGGCTTCGCTTCTTCCCTGCCGGAGGGCGTCGAGCAGCCGGTCAGCGGCGGCGGCGACAATCTGCTGAGTGGAAGGCTTTTGCGGTTGATTCTGTGCTTGAAATGACATGTTTTTGTCCCCTTTGTTCGGAAACGCTCGAAGCGGTTCTTCACAAAAGCGCAGCGAACCGCGCAGAGAGTTCCGGACAAAGGGGCAGAGCGAGGGAAGGTACGGCCGCTCGGACGGAGGTAGTCAGGCAGCCGGCGTGACAGAACGCACGCCCCTGGCGCGACGGATGCAGGACCCGAACGGACGGGGGAGCGCGCAAGCACGGGCGGCCGGACCGGACTGAGCGGGAAAAGCCGCCGCAGGCCACCGCTGCTTTGGCAAGAATCTGGATTTTGGACGGCGATAGAGCGACGGATTCATAACCCGTAGTTCAATGGCAAAACACCCTCAGACCGAATTTGGATAGGAAAGGACAGGCCGAACGCCTACGGGATCGTCTCCGGGGCTTTCTGCTCGGTCTTGCATGGTTCTACATTGATTTGTGAAAGCTGGATTGGCCCCACCATCCACAGCAAGTTTTTTGTATTTTGGCGGGGAGGGTGTGGGAGGGGCGCTCAACGCCCTCCCACCGTATGCGAGCAAAGCGAGCTGATCGCCTCGTAGAGGCGCACTTTTAGTTTGCGAGGAGGTTTGGAGGGGCGCAGCGCCCTCCAATGAATGCGCAGCAGGTTCGTCCGAAGGACGCTCCTTTTCCTGCGTAGTGAAGCGGAGCAGTGGCGATTCTTGGAGTTCTTCACAGCTTTGGGAAGGCTAACTACTAAAAAAGCTATTTATCTATCTATTTAAAAGGGGGGGCGTTTCACCGTACTAAAACAGCAAAAGGGGGGGGCGTTTCACCGTATATAGGGGGGGCGTTTCACCGTGGAAAACTTTGAGAATTCAGAGGCTTTTCAACAGGGGGGGGCGTTTCACCGCCCCCTTTCTGCCTTGCTGCTCACTGTGTTTTCTGGGGTACTGCAAGGCGGCTGGCATGAATGGTAAAGCCACCTTTAGCCTTCGTGATGATGAGGCCGGGGTATATTGTCGCAATCTTGCGGAGCGCGGCGTTGGCTTCCTTCTTGAAGTCTTTGAGGTCCCCGTAGTCGGTGCCAAGCTGGCGGCTCAACTGCTCCCAGGAAATGAATTGCGGGGGCAGTTTCTTTTGCACAATAACGAAAGCACGGTAAGAGATCAGCGCGTAAAGGTCGAGGGCCAACGGAGAACGTTTCAAGGCCCGGAGCGCCCGCATATCGACGGGAACGGGCGAAGCAATCACTGCGCTATAAAACTTCTCGCCTAGTTGAATCCAGCTTTCCCAAAGTGAGGTCTGATCGGGATGAGGATGCCACCACAATTCACCTTCTGGCGCTACCGCCATGTCGCGCCACGCTTCGCCCGGTGCTCCCGATGGATCAGCCCCATGCGCTTGAAAACTGATGTGGCACCGGAACAAGCGACGCATTTGCTCTTTGAGGCGTTTGCTGTCGCTGCGCTTCCCTCCCCCGGTGTTCGGATTGAGACCAACGGCGCGGATAAACTCATTGAGACTACGGCCCAAAATAAGGCGGCGGCTCTTCGTCCGTACTGCTTCGGTAATGGCCCAAAATAAGAGCAACCGGGGGATGCTTCCATACGGATAGCCGATGGATTGATCTTTGTCGCCATCCCATCCGGGTTGAATGACAAGGGCGCTATTGCCGGTGCGCCGGAGCCACCGTGGGGCGCTGTCGCCAGGGTCGCTGTGTGGAAGAGTGCAAAGGACAAGCTGACGCGCGATAAAGGCGCGTTCGGCTGCGTCCGGCTCCGCTTGAATGGCTAACGCGGCGTCAACAAGTTCAAGCTGTGCGCGACTGGGATGTTTGAATTTCTTCGCAAGGGTTTTCATCAGAGGGATTTCTCCCACCTGGGCAAGCCCGCTCTCACCGCGCTTCACTGCCGTGTCTTTCGCCATGCGCTCAGACTCCCTAAAATATAGCGCTATAGCACTATATTGCTATAGCGCTACACCTCTCCACTGTAAGGCTGTGGCTTGCCGTACTTCGCGCAAAGGTCGTTGATCGCCTCACCGAGCAGTTGCTTGAGGTTTCTGCCAGTGTTCTGCGGCTCGGCCTGAACAAGCAACAAGGCGCGGCGTACTTCCGGTGAATAATGGCCACCAATCAATACCGTTGCCGGTGCAATTTTGGCTCTCGCGGCTGCTGGCGCTGCTGCGACTGTAGCTTGTTGAGATTGATGTCCTGCTGCGGCATTAAGCCCTGCGGCTAATGTGCTTTTCTTCACGGCGTTCCTCCTTCATGGCTATAGCAATATAGGAATATAGCGCGCGCATTTCCAGTGCGGCCTTTCCCTTGGGATCAAACTCGGCGGCGCTCTGGCCAATATTCCCGGCGTCACCATGAGCGGCGCGGGCAAAGATTACGATCGGGCAAACGGCGAAGCCCTGCACTGTCGCTGCTTCTTGGGTTTCTAAGTGGCGCTTTCCCTGTACCGGTGCACGATTGACCAACACGGCGGAGGGTGGATTTCCGGCCAATGTCAATACGTCCTTGAGACTCCCAAGCGTTTCAATGTCATATAGCTGCGGCTGAATGGGCATTAAAACGAAGTCGGCAGCCTTGGCGGCGGCTATCAGTGCATCCGTACTCTTGCCGGGAGTGTCAATGATGGCTAAATCTGCGCCTCCCTTGGCAGCGGCTGCAAGTACCTGGCTTAATCGTGAAACCTGGCAAGAGACGACAGCAGGCGCTTCATTGCCTCTCCGGTCTCCCCAATTTGCAGCAGTCGTTTGCGGATCAAGATCGATCACGGCAACAGAATGGCCCGCCAAAACCGCTTCTACTGCTATTCCTAGCGCCGTTGTCGTCTTTCCGTTCCCGCCTTTTTGCCCAATGATCGCTAAAACGTGCATGGTGGCTCCCTCTACGGCTACAGGGCTATAGCCCTGTACGACTATAGGCAGATACGGCCTCAGCGTGCAAGAGAAATTTGTTTAATTTATTATAGTAAATTGGACTATAGTAAATCGTATTGGTGAACATGCGAATCTTTAAGACAAAATGGCTTGCGCGGTTCGCCCGACGTGAGGGGATAGATGACCGGAGCTTACGTGCGGCCATCGAGCGAGCAGAACAAGGCTTAATCGACGCCGATCTGGGCGGGGGCCTCATTAAGCAGCGCGTTGCCCGCCCAGGACGCGGACGATCTGGCGGGTATCGCATGATCGTTGGTTACCGCGTGAAGGATCGGGCGGTATTCCTCTTGGGCTTTGCCAAGAACGAACGAGAAAACATCGAAGACAATGAATTGCTCTCTCTTCGGGAAACTGCGGAAAGATGGCTTGCAGCCGACACCGCCAGAATTCAGAAGGAACTTGAGTTGGGCAACCTACAGGAGATCAATCATGACGAAGAAAACAAATAGGGTGGTGGAGGCCATCCTTGAGATGGCCGATGACCAGCTCCGCAGTGGCCTGATCGATAAGGCAGAGCATGAAAAGATCACCATTCGCCATATGGGTAGTCGCGGGCTTGGTATGTCCATGCCGATTAGCGGCGAAGAAATCCGCATCATGCGTGAGCAGGCGCATATGAGCCAGGCGGCATTTGCCCGCGTCCTCAACCTCACGGTGGGATATGTCTCACAATTGGAGCGCGGTGTCAGAAAGCCTACCGGGCCCGCACTCAGTTTGCTCAACGTCATTCGGCGCAAGGGTGTTGAGGCTATTCTTATCGATGATGTTGCCGACAGTAAGCAAGGAGTGGCAGCATAATCTGTCCAACTTGAGGGTTGGGAAACAAGGCTTCCATTTATCCCGCTGTCCGAATTTCCGAGACCGGCTCAGTAGCAGCCGGTTCAGCCCCCTGCCCCTCTAAGCCGTGGATTAACGCACAGCGAGGAAAAGACCTCCAGGCCGCAATTCTTCCATCCAAGGCCGGAAAAACGACGCGCGGGGAGGCCAGTAGAGGCTTTTTCTCGATGTCGCCTATGGGATAGGTATCCCCTTTTGCTTCTCGCGTCCGCCTCAGATCATGATCCGCTCGACCTCATCGAGGGAAATGTCGTCGCTGCGCCGGTCGTAGAGGCCTGTGGTGCGGGCCGACTCGTGGTTGGCCATCTGCTGGGCGATTTCGAGCTTGCCGCCGTTCTTGAGATAGGCGGTAATGCCGGTGGCGCGGAAGGTATGGCAGCCGATCTCCGTCTCGATCCCCGCCGCCAGCGCCCGCCGGCGAATCATTCGCCACACATCCGATTGCAGCATGGGCCGGCTGGCCAGCTCGCCGCCGCGCCCCTTGCTCGTGCGGAACAGTGGCCCCTTGCGATCCTGGCCGATGCCGGCAGCGGCGATGTACTCCTCCAGATAGCTGTCCAGATTGTGATGGGTGGGCATCTCGTGTTCCTTGCCGCCTTTTTCGTGGAGCCGGACCCAGCCGCGCCGGCCCTGAACAAAGAAATCCTCGCCCCGCATACCGATCACCGCGCCCACGCGGGCAAAGGTGTAGACCATCAGGCCGATCAACGCACGGTCGCGCAGACCGGGCAAGGAAGCGGTGTCGATGGCGTCAAGCAGCGTCCGCGTCTCCTCCGGGGTAAGCACCGGCGTCTTGCCCTTCTTCTGCGTGTGCTTCGGCCCGCGCACGCTGTGCGCGGGATTCAGCGGAATCACCTGGCCAACCACCATCCAATCAAAGAGCATCCGCAGTGCGGCCAACCGTTGTTTCACGGTCGGCCGGGAATGCTCCCGGAGCTGGTCTTCGACAAAGCCCGCCACGTGGATCGGCTCGACCTGGGCCAGATCCTCGATGCCGACGCCGGCGCAGAAGGCGGAGAACTGCCGAACCGCTTCAAGGTAGGCGCGGCGGGTATTTTTATTGCGGATGTGGGAGCTGAAGAAATCCCGCATCCGTTTTCTGGCCTGGGGATGGGCCGTGAAGATGGAGGGCAGGGCAGGGGACTGGACCTGAATCGCGGTGGTCGTCATGGCTCGATTATACGCATGATAATGTCCTTTATCATGCATATAATCGATACCGGAAACACGGGCGGGGAGGCACATGAAAACTTCTGGTCTTGCGATCGTGTGGCCGTCTGCGCCGCGCGGGTTGGCGGCGATAGCAGTCACTCCTTCGGCGCTGTTCCTGCCGGATGCCAGTTCTCCGCATTCCGCATGGTGCGCGGGCCTAAGCATGTGGCCATATTTTCCGTGCCTTTACTTCCACACTTTTGAACAGTATGCGTATTTGGCGAACACAAGGCGAAACATTGTAGACTTGGCGGATGATCTCTTCAAAGCAGAATTTGAGGCGGAGGCAACAGAGTGGACAAGAAAGAGCTATCCAGCATCAGTTGGAATGAACTACGAAAGCCTGCAGGGCACTTGCTAGTGATAGGTCTAGCAGAGGACGGGTCGGATTTATGGAAAATTGTTCGGAGGCAAGATGGAACGTTCTGGGAAGTTACGGCAACGGTCAGCTTCGCTCCAACCGGCGAGACACTCCGAGTCGAAACCGGCGACCAGATTCTTGATGCGAAGAAGCTCGCGCAATGTAAAGAGTATTACGACCAATTTCAGCAGAAATCGGCAGAGAATGAGAGGAAAAACTCTTCCCGATTTGAGTTGTAAAGAACCTAAGAACCGCGACCGGCAAGAGACGAAGGAGTGGCAGGCATGGCCATGTGCTATCGTCTTGGTGATTGTGAGAATTCCCATGCACAAACACTGGAAGCAATTCGGGCACATACTTGTCCTTACATCCACGATGATCCTTGCCGTCGTCCTTGCCCTGTTCCCCACCCCGCTCCAAGCCCAGGTTCCGCCCAAGGGCATCGACCCGACTCTGCTGGCCAAGGCAAACGCCGGCAATGCCGACGCACAGTTCAATCTCGGCGCACATTACGCCAACGGCCAAGGCGTAATGCAAGACTACGCGCAAGCCGCTGTTTGGTATCAAAAAGCGGGTGACCAAGGCAACGCAAGCGCACAATACAACCTCGCATTGCTTTACGAGGATGGTCGCGGCTTGCAGCAGGACTACGCACAAGCTGCGATTTGGTATCGCAAGGCAGCAGAGCAAGGATTCGCCAGCGCGCAATGCAACCTCGGCTTGCTTTATGCCCATGGCCGTGGCGTACAGCAGGACCATACGCAAGCAGCCGCATGGTATCGCAAGGCTGCGGAGCAGGGCAATGCAGTAGCACAATTCGACCTCGGCGCACTTTACGCCCACGGCGACAGCGGCTCGCAGGACCATGCTGAATCTGCGAAGTGGTATCTAAAAGCAGCCGAATCCTGCGATGCGGCCAACGACAAGTCTGCCGGTTACTGCGAATCCATGATACTCATCGGATTCGCGTATATGAATGGAGATGGCGTACCTCAGGACTACACCCAAGCTGCAAAATGGCTTCGGAAATCGGCGGAAAAAGGGGATTCGCTCGCCATGGAGTCTATGGGGTGGTTCTATGCCAAAGGCTATGGCGTACCCACAGATGCGCATCAGGCAGAGATGTGGTTTCGCAAAGCTGCTGACCAAGGCGACACCAATGCCAAGATCGCACTTGAGGCAACACAGCGCTTGCTTGCCCTTGGTCCGTCAGCGTATCAGACCGCAATTTTTGATGGCTGGCAAACAGTCCCTTCTGGAACGTACTGCAACACAACCGCAACTGCAACGCCAAGTCCCTACCAAAACGGCCTTGTGACGGCGTATGGCACTACAAACTGCTCCGATTCGAGCAAAAAAGTGTTCTCGATCACACTCGGGCAGTATCGTTACCAAGTTGCTCCTGAATATGGCGCGCTAGCCTACATGCCGGTTACCTGGATATTTTATGCGGGCAAGCAGAGCCCTCTTGAAAAGCTTCCGCCAGGAACAGAGGTCCGTGTACGTTCTGATGGCGGATTTCTATACATGCTGAACGCCAAAGGGAAAGATACAAAGTTTGAAATCGTTTCAGTGGGTCCGCGATAAGATGAGCACGAGGCATCGAAGTTCGAAAATGAATCCCTATCTCTCAATGCAAGAAGGAGGAGCATAAACGCCTTTGACTAACTCTCGCATAAATCCAGAGGCTACCTTCGCCCGTCCGAAGCTCTTCCTCGACACGAACATCTGCATCTACGTGGCAAATAAAACCATTCCATGTGATGAATGGCAAAAGGTCCGCAAACACATTGAGGCGAACTATTCTTATCAAATTTCCTTCGTCACGCTGAAGGAACTCTTCGCCAAAATCTCCAGGGGAGACGATAACTGCTTCGAGGAGAGCAAGAAACCACTTCGCGTCTTGTGTGAACTCCCTCAACTAGAATTCTTACCATATCCTCCAATATTCGCACTCCGAACAGTGCTCGGGTTGAAATCGATTGCGCGTAGGTCTCCGTTTCCCGAGGAAGAATTGTACGAAACAGTCTGCAAGGCCATCTTCCAGTGTTCAGGTAAGGCCCAACTAAAGGCGGGAGTGCCTCACCCTAGTAAACCAGGGAGGATATTCTCGTTCAACCTAGACCACTTTGACAGCCACGAGAATGACGCGCAACTGTCACACCTGAACCTTCTACAGGGTATGCAGGCAGGCCGAGTCGAAATGTCTGATGCGATGGAACTGGCTGCCTTTTTGCTCAAAGACTTCGGTCAAGTTCCTGACACAGATTCCTGTAGGAAACTGGTAGATGCGCTTGACGCTGTCTATACGTTTTCACGCAACTTGGGCGAATTGTCAAAGTGCAAAGAGGCACGCTTAGAGAAGCGCGCCAATGATTGGGGCGACATTATGCAACTCTATTATCTTTGCGATGAATCCATGCACTTCCTGACGTGCGACGGAAAATGCCGAAATCAGACACAGGGCAGCACGCAAGATCATCGCATCCTACTCTACGATGATCTTGCCCGTTCACTTTAGACGTGTTGATAACGAACCCCCTTGCTGGCAAGCGCCTCACCTATGCCGAGGTCACCGGCAAGGTGGGAGAAACGATTAACTAGCCCACGCCGCTTGAAGCGCGGAAAGAAAAATCATGAGCGTTTACGACTGCATTGGATGTCTTTGTAAGACAGCAGGCTGCTCGGCCACTCACGTTGTCAAGATTCTTGGGCCAAGAAACCCGGAGAGAGGGGTATACTTGCTTCCCGATGATACCCCGGCGTCCTGGGTCTTTGGCTGTATGGAATGCGGCAACATTCACAGGTACACACATTCTGACTTGATGGCAGGGATCGTAGATCAACTGCCTCCCATGGGATGGAAACCCTGGTTTTAATGGACGGTCCCACAGTTACCATAACGCCTTGGAAGTTGACTCGCATAGTTTCCCTTCTCCCTTAAGGATTGACATGAAAATTCTGCCAGCTCTTCGATCTAACATTCGTTCGGCGATCACCTACCTGCATTCAAACTGGCGCAGTATTGCGCTCTGCACCCTTATCATTATCCTGGTCCTCATCCTATTTCAGAATCGCAACCGGAATCGCTTCGTCCCTGTGTGGGATGCCGGTTATGTGCTTGACACTCGCACCGGGCAATATTGCAATCCGATGCCGCAAGGGATCGGCCCCGAGGAGAATCTTCCTAGGTGCTCAGACCTCGCAAATAGCTGGCGCTGAAACGCTAATTCACCTTCCGCCGCGCCGCCTCTTGAAACACCTCGTTGGCCACCCGGACCAGCGGGTCTGTTTCCGGGTTCTTCAGAAAGATTGCTCCCTCGTTCCCGCCCGACTTGAGAAAGTCCTTCGTCTGGCGTTTCGACCACTCCGCGTACCGCTTCTCTGCTTGTTCGCGCATCGTACCAAGTTTGTCTTGCGCGCTGCTGTTGCCTTGGTCGGCAGCCTTGCGATACCAGTGCTCTGCTTGCTCGTAATCTTGTGAAACACCTTGACCATTCTCGTACAGAAAGCCGAGGTTGTATTGTGCATCTGAATTCCCCTGATCGGCTGCCTTGCGATACCAGACTACAGCCTGCGTTATATCCTGCTTCACTTCATTTAGTGGTACTCGATCTGGATTGACAAGCCAATCTCGGTAATTCTGGCCACTTCCTAAGTCGTAAAGCAAGCCGAGGTTAAACTGTGCACCGGAATGCCCATTCTCCGCCGCCTTGCGATACCAGGCAACAGCTTGCGCTGCGTCTTGAGTTGCTCCATCGCCATGTTCATACATACTGCCTAACATGAACTGTAACTCACTGTGGTGTGGGTTCAACTCGATCCCGCGCATGAAACACACGAAGGCTTCGTCATAACTCTCTTGATCACGGAGTTCACATCCCTTCTTTAGCCATTCTTCGGCCTCTTCCTTGATCCTCAGGTCAGTGTGGCCTCTTGAGACAAGCGACTTTGCTCCGGGTTTTGTCAACGCATTGGGCTGGGCTGGAACCAATGCAGTTTGTTCCTCTGACTCGCTCATCTGGTTGCCTCACCGGTCGCTTTCTTCTCAAACTCATGCCGGGACACGATGATTCGCACTTGAACGCTAGCGGCCATTTCCTCTAGCAGGTCGCGTCCTTCTGTTGTTGCTTGATCGGCCTTTGCCTTGAGCTGTGCCAGATCGGTTTGCGAGAGGCTTGCAATCTCCTGTTCAATGGCGGCTATGCGGTCGCGAATCCGCTTCAACTGGCGCAATACGCGAATCAGGTCCGCGCCTATGCCCGAACCTTGCACCGCATCAGGGCTGGCGTCGAGAGCGTCGAGAATACGGCGGAGCGCGTCTTCGTCGCCTGCCGCATAGGCCGCGTTCACTTCCTTCATCAGGCGCTCACGCCGGGCGCGGTCTGCCTCATCGATTGCGGTATCTGGGTGAACCCGCTTGGCGGTTTCGCGGTAGAGCTTTTTCAATTCGGGTGACGGCGTAAAGGGCTGAACCTTTGCTGCCTCGCCGTGGGTCGCCGAATATGCCTCCTCCGCTTGGGTCCGCGCTTCCGCAGCCGCCGCTTTTGCTTCGGGAGTGCGAACCTGCTCAGCGCGGAGTTCAGCGAGCCGCGCATTCCACTCGTCGAGTTCGGCGTAAAGTACCCCGACTCGACGAAGGTACAAGCCCTCAAAAGCTGCCAGTTCCGCTTTCAGGCTGGCCAGCAAAAGCTCTTGGTCCGCAAGCTGCGCTTCAAGCCGCGCCAATTCTTCTCGCTTGGCTGCAAGCTCTTCTTCTTCGGGAGTGAGTTGGCGCGCCAGTTCTGTTTTCATAGGGATTCGAGGAACTTCAGTTGGGGCCATTTTACAGCCATGCGCTGCGGAGTCACGATCCCCCCGAAGTTGAGGCCAGCTCACGAAACGGAAAAGTCGCCTTACAAACTGAATCCAAGGCCCATCCCCTGCTCGTGCCGTGGCCCGATCTCCTGTTGCTGTGGCGCGATGGACTGCTCTGGCACGTGGGCGCTCTCGTGGGAAACATCATGCCCCAGCGCGGCGGGCAGTTTATCGCGGTCGTTGGTGAAAATCTGCGCATCGTGCGCGCCGCGCGAAACGGACACATAGGCCATGCGGTTGTTGAGCAAATCACGCGCCCCCAGCTCGGTATCCACGTTGATGAGGACCCGCTCGGCGGTCTGCCCCTGGCTGGAATGGCTCGTGACCGCATAGCCGTGATCGAGATGCGGATGCTGGCGCGGATCGAACGAGACCTCGCGGCCGCCGTCCAGCTTGAGGCTCATCCGCCCGTCCCGGCCGACGGCCTCGACAGTTCCCAGCTCGCGGTTGGCCACCTTCAGGTCGTTAGCCGGCGCGGTGAACTGAATGCGGTCGCCCACGGAAAAGCTGCGCGGCTCCTCCCGATAGACGGAGACACCCTGCTGCCGGCGCGGATCGTAGTTCCGCTCCGCGCCATCCCTCAGCTCCACCGTCAGCCGGTTGTTGGGCGCATCAATCTCTTTCACCCGCGCGTATTCGCCTTTTCCGATGCCGGTTTCCTTCGACGCCCGCGAGTAGCGCAGCACGTCGCCGGCGTCGTAGCGCGCGGCCCAGGCGCGGTCAGCGCCGGTGAGATCCTGGCGCGGAACCAGCGTTTGCACTCGATGTTCTTCCCTGCCGACAAGCCCCTGCCCTTGCAGCTCGACGTGGATGGCCTGGTTGATCTCCGCGCGGGAACGGTTGTCGGGCGAGACAACCAGCGTGCTTTCCGGCGATCGCGCGTACTCATGGGCAATCGCCGCAACACGCGCGGCCGGGTCTTTCACCTCGTGGACGCGGCCCTGCCGCTCCAACCCCTGTACGGCTTTCCCCACTTCGCCATGCGCGAGCTGCTCGACCACCTGTTTCAGCTCCGGGTCTTTCTGGCGGACGATCTGCTCCAGCTTGACCGTCCTCATGCCCGCTTCCTGGAGCTGCGCGAAGGGACGCCCAGCCTCGACCGCCTCATGCTGCCTCCGGTCGCCGACCATCAGAACGCGGTCGTTCGTGTGGAGCCGGTTCATGAACTCGTGGATTTGCTTGGTGGAGGCGAGCGAGGATTCGTCGAGCACGTAAAACCGCCGCGCCCCGGTATCCGGCTCCGAGCGGCGCGCCAGTTCCTTTTGCAGGGTGGAAGTCTCGATACCGGCCTCGGCCAGCTTTTGCGTTGCGCGGGAGGTGGGCGCGAAACCCTCGACTTTGTACCCCTCCGCCTCCGCGCCTTCGCGGATCACGGCCAGCGTCGTCGTCTTGCCCGTGCCGGCGAGACCGTCCAAACCGACGACCTTCTCGCGCGAAAGAAAGATTTCATCGACGGCCTGGCGCTGCCCGGCGTTCAGCTCCGGGTGGCGGTCCTCGGCGACGATGCGCGCCTGAGGCGAAACCAGCATCGGATCGCTGTAGCCGCGCCGGTTGCCCTCCTCAATGCGCGCGACGATTTCCCGCTCCATGCCGGCCATGGCGGCGGTCGTGTACCGCCGGCCGGCTCCGGCATGATCGACCTGGCGGAACTCGCCAGCCTGCGCGCGGCCCTCGAACTCTTGCCGCACCTGGGCATGGGTCGTTTCGCCCATGCCGCGGTTGAGTGCCGCCTCCAGAATGTCGCGGCGGTCCTGCACGGCTCCGCGCTCGAAGAGATGATCGCGGGCATAGGTCACGGCCCGCTGTGCGGCCCCCGTGCTTCGATTCATGTCGGGCTCATATGCGTGCCGTTGTCCGTGCTCGCGGGCTTGGGCCACTACTTTGTCGGCCTGATGGCCGAACTGCGCGGCCAGCTCGCGGTGCCGCGCTAAAACCTCCTCGGGCGAAAGCAGCTCCTTGCGGTCGCGCGTGCGGTGGGCCGCCACCTGGGCGGCTCCCGCGCCGTCGAGCCCCTGCTCGCGGAGATGGTCCTTGATCTGCTCCCGGCGCGGGCTGGACGCCTCCAGATACTCCTTCGTATATCCCTTGATCTCCGGCTGCCCGTGCTTGCCGCGCTCCAGCTCGTAGCCCAAACCCTGCAACCGCGTGGCCAGCTCCGCGCGGTAGACGCTGGTCGCGTAGTGCTGCGAAGCGAAGATTTCGTGCGGCTGCAAGGCGCGGGCCTGGCCGTTCTCCCGCTCGGTGACGTTGAAGATGACCGCATGGGTGTGGAGCTGCGGCGCCGCGTAGCCCGCAACGGGCCGCGCGGTGTCGTGCTCGAAGGTCGCGGCGACGAATTTCCCCGTCGTCTCCGGTGCATGAATGTTGCCGATGCGCGCCTGTGTGTACCGCTCCAGTTCTGCCAGAGCGGTGCGCACGCTCTCCCGGTGGGCTACCCGGACGTTTTCGTCGCCGCCCACAAGGGCGGTGAGCGAAACCGACTTTGGCGCGGAAAAGGTTGCATCCCAACCGGCCCGGTGCTCGACGCTGGTCACTTCCCGGCCGTTTTTGCCGTCATAGGTCCGTTGGGGCTGATGCCGGATGAGCTGCTCCCCGGTCTCCGGGTGCTGGCCCTCGCTCAGCCGGGCGAAGTGCTCGGAACCGACTGGCCCCTCCAAGCCCCACTGCCGGGCGAGCTGCCCCTGCCACTCGCTGAAACCCTGCTGGTCGCGGCTCCAGTAGTTCTGTTCTTTGGAGACGAACTCCCGCGCATGATAGCTCTGCGCTTGGCCTGCCGAAAGCGGTTTCGAGATGGTGAGCATGGGAAATGCTCCTACCTGGCTTCTGTCCTAAAATCAGCCCTTATTCCGGTTTTTCCGGCCCGCCGTTTGTCGTTGAGGTTACTGCTCGACTTCTTCAAGGGTTGGGAGCAGGTCGCGGCTTCCGTGGACGACACGCTCAATCCTGACAGTATCCTGGCGAACCCGAAAAAGAATGACGTAGTGGCCAACCGGAGCTAACCGGGCATCGACGCCAAGCTCCGGTCTGAGCCTATAGAGCAGCGGCTGTTTGGCGATCTCTGCGAAGCGCGACCGCAGCACGCGAATCCAATTGGCGGCATGGCGCGGGCTGTCCTGCGAAATATATTCAGCGATCTCCGCAAGGTCGTACTTCACAAAAGGGGAAAATCGTAGACGCATTATCGTTCCGATGCCTCTGCCAACACATCATACTTGTGCTCTAAAGCATCAAGGATCGGCGCAGGGTCTTCCCCGTCAGAATCGTCCGCAACAGCCTCCAGCCATGCCTTACGCAGTTCTTGAAGCCCCTGGGCGCGCAAGTTGCGTTTGTAGGTCCAGTCGCGAAGAGCGTCACGGACGACTTCGCTCTGAGAGGAGTATTCCCCCGCATCGACAGCCTGCCGGACAACGATGGCCATCTCCGTGGGTAGGGCGATGCTTAGCTTCTCAATGGTAGGCATTAGGTGTACCTCAGTAGTAGCATTCTACCGTTTTTGCATGTCCATTGCCCGTTTTCTGTGAAGGCTACAGAAAAACATCGTCAGTCGATTCCCTTGGATTCATCCCACACATAAACCTTTTTGGGCTGGGCGGCGGGCGGATCGGCGAACGGAAGCGCGGCCTGGGCCGGCTTCCGGGGCAGTTCCACCGGAACCGCCGGTATCGACAGCACGGGCCGGGGCGCGAGCGCCGGCATCCTGCGCTCGATGAACTCCGGCTGCCTGCCGCGCTTCTTCGCCAACTGGAAGCGAACCGGCACGACCTGGTTCTCCCGTTTGATAAACGCGCGCAACGGCTCCAGCCCGGAGATTTCCGAAGCCATGATGAGCGGCTTGGTGGCGATCTCCATCGCATAGGACTTTTTGCCGGCCAGCATCCCCATGCTGCGCGACTCCTTCAGCCGCTCGACCTCGATCTCGCCGATGGCTTCTGAAACCCACTTGGCCGCGCGCGGTTCCGAGGTCTTGAAAAACACCTTGGTCGCCGGCTGCGAAAGCATCGCCTCGGCATCCTGGCCGTAGCGTTTTTCGAGCTGGCTGCGCCCCTGAAAGCCCAGCACGACCGGGTTCCCGTACTTGCGGTTTTCGGTGACGGCGGTGTGGAGCTGGGGCAGTTTGTGCAGACTCGCCAACTCGTCCAGAACGAACCAGACCGGGCGCGCGGCCTGGTTCGCGCAATAGCCCATCATGCGCAAAATGAACAAGTCCAGCCACACCGAATGGAGCGGCAAAATCTTCTCGCGGTAGGCCGACTGCGAAGTCAGAAAAACCCAGCGTGTGCGGTCCTCGTACCACTCGGCCGTCGCAAAGGTTTTTCCTTTCGCTTCGTCCCATTCGGGCAGCAACTCCAGACAATCGGCCACCATGTTTAGGCTGGAGAGAACGCCCGCGCGCTGCGCCGGCGCACCCGGATCGAGCAGGGCTGCCAAGGGCGTTCCCTTCACCATGCGCTCGATCCATTCCGGCTCGGCCATCCACTTCAAAATGTCCCTGGGCTGCGGCTTTTTCTTCAGCAGGTGGGCCAGTACCCGGCGCGGCCCTTTGGTGAAAAAATCATTCTCGTATTCCTTTTCCGGCAGGAACGCGGCAGCTATGGCCGTGGCCGTTTCCTCGCGCTCGATTTCGTCGCCCAGCCCCCAGTACGGGCACCTGGCGTCAATCGGGTTCAAGATCAGATCGCCGCGTGCGGGCGAGTAGAACTCGCCCACAAAATCCATCGCCGGATCGTAGACGATGGCGCTCTCTCCCCGCTCTTCGACCTGGCGAAGAATCTGCCGGATCGCCGAGGACTTGCCGCTGCCGGTGTCGCCCATCAGCAGAATGTGGCTCGGCTCCAGCCGGCGCGGAACCCGGTAGCCGGGACCGAAGGGCAGCCCGTCGAACGGCGGGCGCTCGAAACACAGCCGGAACCGGATTCCGTCCTCCTTGGAGGACAGCTTCAGCCATGCCGGACGAGTCAGCTCCGGACCTTTGGTCCGCCTTCCGTGGCGCTCTTCGTGGCGGGATTGTCCGCTCCTCAAGCCGCGAATTCCCAGCAGCACGAGCACCGCCGCGAAGCCCCAAAGAATCCCCCGAAAAACCTTTTCAGGGGAATCGATATTCACCCCGAAACGAACCAGCCAGATCGGAATGACCAGAAACACGGGAAGGGCGAAAACGACGGCCACGGGCAGGACAATCAGAAGCCAGAGAGGGCGGCGCGGGAACCGCAGCGGGCGGCTCACGGCCGGCCTCCGGTCTGGTTTGCCTCCGGGTCGCCCTGGGCGAAAAACTCCTCCAGCATCTTGCGCGCCGTCTGAATTTTCTTGCGGTCGGCCGTGTCGCGGATTTTGAGAACAGAATCAGGAAGTAGATGCTTCCCTTCCGCGTTCGCCTGGGCGGTCGCGTGGAAGAGATTCAGAAGCATGTACCGGGTGGCGGCAACCTCGGAAAGCAGCAGCTCGACGGGATCGGTCGGGCGCTGCCGCGCGGAGTTCAAGACCAACTCGCGGAGCCATTCGGCCAGGCTCTTGCCATCGCGCTCGGCGGCGGCCTCGACCTCGGCCAGCTCCTCGGGCGTAATCCGCGTGGCGATGGTTTTGGTGCGAAAGCCGGGCTTCGCCTCCTCGCTCGGAGGGGCGACGGAACCGGCCGGAGAAAGCGTGCGGGAAGAATCCATGGAGAACCCGCCTTGCAAAATAGCTTGCTATAAGAGGCTCGAACAGTCAAGAACTAATTTTTCGAGTTTACGCCCAAGTCTTGCTGAATCAACACGTTTACGCGCCTGGAGCTAATGAGCACCCGGCGCGTTTACGAATGTAAACGCGGGAATCCCTACGGATTCATGAAAGATGCAAGACGTTGATTTAGAACATGTTGACACGGGTAAACATCAGAGCGCCCGCTGGCGCTCCACAGTTCCCG
>Ga0224530_1000929_pt1 | contig 17120 bp, 17 predicted proteins | sample CBST75metaG_FD_179873 | JGI IMG/M metagenome (GOLD analysis project Ga0224530, IMG submission 179873) | Peat soil microbial communities from Stordalen Mire, Sweden - C.B.S.T75 | ecosystem: Environmental > Terrestrial > Soil > Wetlands > Peat | place: Sweden: Norrbotten County, Stordalen Mire...
GTAGGCCAGCGCGCGCACATAGTCCTCGTCCATCTGGTGCGCCTCGTCGTCTCCTTGCGCGCGTGCGGCAAGTTGCTGCTCGAATCGCTTGTGCTGCTCCACGGGGTCGTTCAACTCGCTGAAGGCGTTGCCCAGTTCAAAGCCGCCGGCAAAGAACTCAAAGCGCTCCACGTGCGCGGGATCGTCCGGCTTGGCCTTGGAGAGCGGCGAAACCTCGACCGGGTAGTCGTAGATGATGGTCGGCTGGATAAGAAAAGGTTCCACCACCGCCTCGAAAAGGTTGTAGACGGACTTGCCCACCGGAGCACCCTTCATCGAGTCGAAATAGACGTTGGAGACCGCTTCGTGGATTGTCTTCAATTCGGCAATACGTTCGGGGCTGAGGTGAGCGGTTTCGCCGACGGCCTTCTCCAGTGAGCTGATGGCCGCATGAATCCGTGCCTGCAACACCGGGGCGGACTCGAATGCGGTAATGGCCGGCTTTGCGCCCGCTTCCTCCGGCCAGTACTCGCGGATGGCCTCATGCATGGTCAGCCGCTGCCATTTCGCCAGATCGATGCCGTGGCCGTTGAACTCGGTCTTTGTGGTCCCATTCACTTCGCGGGCCACAAACTTGATCAGATCCTCGGTCAGTTGCATCATGTCCTGATAGTTGGCGTAGGCCTGGTAGAACTCCAGCAGGGTGAATTCGGGATTGTGCTGGGTGCTAACGCCCTCGTTGCGGAAGTTGCGGTTCAGTTCGTAGACGCGGTCCAACCCTCCGACTACCAGGCGCTTCAGATAAAGCTCCGGCGCGATGCGCAGATAGAGATCCTGGTCGAGCGCGTTGTGATGCGTGACAAAGGGCCGCGCCGCAGCCCCGCCGGCCACCTGCTGCATCATCGGCGTTTCCACTTCCATGTAGTCGCGATCGTCGAAGAAGCGGCGCAACGCCTTGAGCGTCTTGGCGCGCTTGACGAAAACTTCGCGAGCTTCGAGGTTGGCAAAAAGATCCACATAACGCTGGCGATAGCGCAGCTCGACGTCGGCCAAGCCATGAAACTTCTCAGGCAGCGCGAGCATGGCCTTGCAGAGGAAGGTCAGGCGCTCGACGTGGATGGTCAGTTCGCCTGTCCGGGTGCGGAAGAGGTACCCAGAGACGCCGATGTGGTCGCCCAGGTCGAGCAGCTTGTAGAGCGCAAAGCCTTGCTCGCCGACGGCGTCGAGGCGCACGTAGATTTGCAGCCGCTGGCCACCCTGCTGGAGCGTGGCAAAGCCGGCCTTTCCTTGGCCGCGAATGGCCATGATGCGCCCGGCGACGGCCACGGTGACCCGATTGGTCTCCAACTCCTCGGCCTGCGTCTCGCCCCATTTGGCGCGCACTTGGGGAACGGTATGCGAGGTTGGAAACTGGTTGGGATAGGCTGCCTGTCCCAGTTTCTTGATCTCTTCGAGTTTTGCCTTGCGCAGGTCGAAGAGACTGCGCTCAAATTCTGAATCGAACACGTTAGCTTCCTTTGTGCGTAAACTGCGTCCTACGTTCAACTGTCAGTATATCGTTAGTTGTGTAGGAGGCGCTTTGGCGCAGAATGATCTATTCTTTGCGGCGCGCACAACTTACAGCTAGAGTGTGTGTTTTGAAATGCAGAGGGGAATCTTCATGAAGCCAAGTCTTGGTATATTGCTTCTTTTTGCATCCTTGGTCTCAACTGTTCAGGCGTGGGCCTTGCCCGATAGCTGCGGCAAGGAGGATGTGCAGTTCAAAGTTACAACGGAAGCAAGCCAGCCGCTCCCTGCTCCCGAGACCGGCAGGGCACAGATCGTTTTTCTGGAGACCGAGGATACGGCGGGCATGGTCCTCAGTGGAGTGATCACCAGGCTGGGCGTGGATGGAGCCTGGGTGGGCGCTACCAAAGGCAACTCCTACTTCGCGCTATCGGTAGTCCCCGGCCAGCATCATCTCTGCGCAAATTGGCGGGCGGACTTCTCAACCGAGTGGGCCAGAACCGGCTTGGACTCGTTGAACGCCAAGCCGGGCAAGGTTTACTACTACCGAATCAAGATCAGGCACATCCGAACCCGGCGAGTCGATGAGCATTCCCTTGATCTGACTCCCGTCAACGAGGATGAAGGCAAGTACCTCGTCAATTCCCTCGACTTGGCCACTGCAACCGCGAAAAAATAGGTTCCTTCACCAGAGGCGGCGCCGCCAGGAACACGGAAGGCCGGAGCGGCTCGCAATAGCATTGGCCAACTCATTGACCGGCCCGGCATACTGCCATTTAGGATGATTGCCATGAACTTCAGACTCGTTGTGTTGTTTCTCTGTGCGTCTCTTGCCTCCGCAGTGCAGGCCAGAGCCACCATCCTGCCGGACGCCTGTGGCGACGATAAAGTGAAATTTGATGTCAGAACAGAAATGAGTACGACCGCACCCGCCCCTCCGGCAGAAGGCAAGGCGCAGATTGTTTTTATCGAAAACGAAAATCACATGATTGGCCCTTTCATGTACGCTACGGTTCGCTTCGGACTGGACGGATCCTGGGCGGGCGCCAACAACAATAACTCGTATTTCACAGTGACGGTGCCCCCCCGGAGTTCATCATCTCTGCGCGAGTTGGCAATCGGCCCTGGGTAGGATTGAGAAGAATGTCGATGTGGCGTCTTTCACAGCCGAGCCGGGCAAGGTCTACTACTTCGCGGCCAATGTCAAAGTGATTCCCAACGGCGACAACAACGCTACTTTTGATTTCAGCCTTACCCAATTGAATGACGATGAGGGCAAGTACCGGGTCAAGGCCTGGAAACTCGCCTCCTCAAAGCCAAAATAGGCGATCCCTGCCGCTTTCGCGTGGAAGGGCGCTGATCGTGTATAACCACGAGGTATGCCCTTCAACCGCCCCATTCCGGATTCGAAGCCGCGTAGCAAGCCTGTCAGTGTGCTGGCCAGCCTGATGGAAGCCGAAAAGATGTTGCAAATTGCCTTTCTGCTGCCTGCGGCCGCGTTTGTTGGCTGGCTGGCTGGCGCCTGGGCTGACAGCCTTCTGCACCAATCGTGGATCGGGCTGGTGGGGATCATCTTTGGCGGAGTCTCCGGGTTGGTGTGTGTTATTCGGATGGCGATAGCCGCAGGTCTCAAGGCCGCCGACGAAACCAGAAATGAAATCAGTGAGGAGAAGAAATCCGGGACAGGGAAGGGAAGTTCCGACACGAATCCATGACCGAAGAGACGCATCCCATTCTGGGCCTTACGGAGGAGACTCTGGAGGCTTTGCTCAAGCGAGCCATTCGCAACACCCTGATTCTGGGCCTGATCCCCGCGATCGTGCTGCTGATCGCCACCGGCTGGCGCGATGCCGCCATGCTCGTGACTGGCGCCCTGATCTCCGCGGCAAGCATTTTCGAGTGGTTGCGGCTCACCCGGCTGATCAATGCCCGCATGAGGAAACAGAAGGCTCAGCGTGGCGCATTCTTGATCGTCAGCTTCTTTCTGCTGCGGCTGCTATTTTTTGCGGCGGCCATTTATGGTAGCCTAAAGTGTTTCCAGGGTTCTCCGATTGCGCTTCTTTGCGGCCTGAGCCTCGCGGTGGCAACCCTCCTGTGGGAGGCGATCCGCTTGTTGAAGGAGTGAGGAACTTGCTGCGAAAGTGAGCATTTTCCCGGTTCGGATTCCAACCTAGTTTCGGAAGCAGAAAGAACTTTATTTTCATGCCGGAAACTTCTGCGCTCGTTTGTCTACTGAACCGCCTCTTCATGGGCATCGAGGTCAAGGCTTTTCAATGGAATGGCCTTGATTCGGTCAATGCCTCCCATTCCGCCCTCAAGGTCAATCAGGCGTTTGCTCTCGAACTACTGGTGGTGCTTGGATTTATCGCCCTTTTCGCCGTGATCAGATGCACTCTTTCGGTGGAGAAGCCAGCCACGCCGCAGCAGTTTGCCGAGGTAGTCCACGAATTCATCAGCGGACTGGCGGAGCAGAGCATCGGCCACGGTTATCAGCGCTTTCAGGCCTTCGCGACCTGCATTTTCCTGTTTGTGCTGACCTGCAACCTGCTCGGCTTGGTTCCCGGCCTCGAAGCGCCCACCATGTCGCCCTTTGTGCCGCTGGGCCTCGCCGTTGCTGTCTTCGTCTATTACAACTTTTACGGTGTCCTGGAGCAGGGCCCCATCGGATACATGAAGGAGTTTGCCGGACCAATCTGGTGGATTGCCTGGCTGATGTTCCCTATTGAGATCATCTCCCACTGCGCGCGCCTGCTCTCGCTCACAGTCCGTCTTTGGGCGAATATGTTTGCCGGTGATCTGGTCACTCTGGTTTTCTTTTCGCTGTTTCCGCTCGGGCTGACGTTGCCCTTCATCGGGCTGCACATTTTCGTTTCAATCGTCCAGGCGCTTGTGTTCACAATGCTGGCCATGATCTACCTGGGCCAGGCCGTGGTCCACGAGCACTAGGAAAAGATTCCGCCGGAGAGCGCTTCCGCTCCGGGAACACGGAAGGCCGCAAGCGTGAGGGGGCCAGCACGGTGAGCCTCAACCACCCACTGGCGGCCAATCCCAGGGAAGCTGGAGAATTATGCGTAAACTGCAAACTGTTCTGATGGTTCTTTCCGTCCTGTGCTTTGCCTTTCCGGCTTTTGCCGACGGCGGATCTGCCGTCGTTAACCTTGCGCCTATTGGCATCGGCCTGGGCATCGCGCTGGCCGCTGGTCTCTGCGGCCTTGGCCAAGGCAAGGCTGTTGGCTCGGCGGTCGAGTCGGTTGCCCGCAACCCCGGAGCTACGGCCAGCATTCAGCTTTTGCTGATTCTTGGCTTGGCCTTTATCGAGTCCCTCACCCTGTTCACCTTCGCCACCATCTTTATCAAAATCAAGTAAGGCGAATTTCAGAACGCAAAAAAGCGGCCTCACCCGAACGGGTGGGGCCGCTTTGCTATTGCAGCGTAGTTCTAGTGCCCGCCCTGAGCCCTGTTTTCCGGGGCTGAGCGCAGCATCTGGATGGCCTGCCGGTAACCCAGCCCTGGAGGGACGGGTGCATACTGGGTCATTTCCTCGACGGTATCGAAATTCTTGGTTTTGAATAGGATTCGAAGGTTCATCTTCATCTGGAAGCGCGCGATCCTCCACTGCCGTCCACCGATGTCGTCCTGCTCAATGACAATCCATCCACCTTTGTCCAACTTGCCCAGGATGCCCCAACCATAGGTTGTGTCTTGCTGTAGATGGCCTTCCAATCGCGTTACGCGCTCCTGTGAGGCGTCAATCCAGAGTTCGCCGGTCATAGCGGTCAATGCCTGCGTTTCCAGGTCAGGCGGGTTAAATGAGGGGTTGGGCCGGAAGCGGAACTTCTCCACCTTTCCCGAAGGGCCCTGGCCGGCGCCCGCGTACTCGTAAAGGAATGCCTGGGGCAACATCCGCAGCAGCTTCAGGACGATTCCGGTGTCCGCTTCCTCGCTTTGCTTGCGATGCCGCTGCCGGCCTGGATCACTGAAGAGCGCATCCAGCCGGGCCTGTTCCCGTTGCTCGTCGGCCTGGCTGAGTGGCCGGTCGTTGATGGCGATCAGACGGGCCACATCGCCGTCGCGCGTTTCCACAATCTCCTTGGCTGAGGTCAATCGCGGGCTGGACTTGCGCAGACGGTAACGCATGGGGTGACTTGCGTCCTGCGAGACGCGCAATTCGGTGGCCAGCGCCCGCTTCACCAGCGCCTGGGCCTGCGTGGGCACAAGGGCGGTGGCGGCAAGCGGTTGCCCTAAGGCGGCACTGGTCCAGGAAAACAGCAGAAATAATGGAAAAAGTCTGCGCACAATCTCTAGTTTAACGGGCATGGGCCGTCCATGGATGGTGATTGAATCCCTTTGATCATTAGACGCGGGAATGCTTCTTCCGATGCCTGGATTGAAGCAATGGGTCCGGGTTGCGTATAGTTCGTTCAGGGCCAATTGCAGGGTGCGAAGCCTCGTTGACTGAAGCGGAAGCTCTCGTGCTCAGCAATGGCCGCTCTAAGAGTGCTTGGCCGCGCACTCTTCGAGTACTCTTGAAGGAAGGCCCCGGAAGGAAAAGGAATTTGACCATGGCAGTTGAAAATGTTCCAGTGCGCATCGGCAAGACCATCGTGATTCGCGGCGAAGTGAAGGGTAGTGAAGACTTGATTGTGGATGGGCGGGTGGAGGGGACCGTGAACCTCTCTGAGAGTCGGTTGACCATCGGTCCCACTGCAAATGTTGCTGCTGACCTCACTGCCAAAGACATTCTGATCATGGGCCAGGTCCAGGGCAACATTGTGGCCAGCGGCCGCGTCGAGTTGCGCGCCGGCTGCCAAGTGGAGGGCAATATCCACGCTCTCCGCCTGGCGGTGGAGGAGAATGCGGTCTTTCGCGGCAAGGTGGACCTGACGCAGGCCGTTTCCAAAGGGCTGGAGGGCGTAAAACCGCCGCAGGCAGGGAACGTTTATTAACAGGAACCGCGCCGGTTTGCCACAGTGTCACTTGCTCTGCAGCAAGGGGATTTGAGGGTGTTTAACCGTTGGTTTGGCAAGAAACAGGATAGCGGTTCTTCCGCTTCCCCCACGGGATTTCCTGAGTCCAGGGTGCTACGTCACTCGGGCGGATGGGCAGAGCTGCGCAAGCGGCTTCAGGATGGGCCAGGCCTCCGCGTAATCGACATAGGCGCTACCTCTTCGGCCAACATCAACTACTTGACCAGTCTGGGCCACAGCGTTTTCATGGCCGATGTGGTGCACGATGCCTGGACGGGGAACTGGCAGGCGGGCGTCGGAGAGGACGGCAATCCGGTATGGGATGTCGAGGGCTTTCTCTCTCAGGCTCTCAACTTTTCAGGCCGTGTGTTTGACGTGGTTCTCCTGTGGACCACTCTCGACTATCTGCCCGAACCCCTGGTGGCGCCGGTTGTAGCGCGCCTGTTTGAAGCCATGAATCCCGACGGACAGGTGCTGGCCTTTTTCCATACCCGGACCAAGGGCGAAGAGACAATGCTCTGCCGCTTCCACCTCACCCCCGGCGACGATGTCGAGATGCAGTTGATCCAGCAGTTTCCCATTCAGCGCGCCTTTACCAACCGCAGTATTCAGCAACTCTTTGTCGCTTGGTCCGGATTTCGCCAGTTTTTGGCCAAGGACAGCGTATCGGAAGTCATCATCACGCGCTGACAGCATGGATGACGAGAACACCTTTTCAAGGAGATTCCATGATGAGTTTGAAGGGAACGCACATTACATGGCTCGGACATGCAACCGTGCTGGTCCAAACTGCCAAGGGGACGAATATTCTGATCGACCCGTTCATCGCACAGAATCCAAAGTACCCTAAGCAGTTTGTCCTGCCGGAAAAAATCCATTACATCTTACTGACCCACGGCCACGGGGACCATATCTCCGATGCAGTTCCAGTGGCTGCCAGACATGGTTCCACCGTAGTGGCTATCTATGAGTTGGCCGCATATCTGGCGAACAAGGGAGTCACTGATACGATCGGGATGAATCTGGGTGGAACCGTGCAACTGGCCGATGTGGCAGCCACCATGGTGGCCGCAAAACACTCTTCCGGAGTCCAGGATGAAACGGGCACCCACTATGTGGGCGTAGCGGCAGGATATGTATTAACCGTTGCGGATGGTCCAGTCCTCTACCACGCAGGCGATACGGCTGTCTTCTCAGATATGAAGCTGATTCGCGAACTCTATCGGCCTGAGGTGGTTATGCTTCCCATTGGAGGGCACTTCACAATGGATCCAAGGGAAGCAGCGTTGGCCGTGCGCTTTCTGGAACCGGCAATCGTCCTTCCGTTGCACTTTGGAACCTTTCCTCCGCTGAAGGGAACGCCGGAACAATTGGCCGCATTGGTTGATGCCAGTGTTCAGGTGGTGCGATGGACGCCGGGAGAATCTATCTAGACCGAGAGGAGAGAAGATATGTCCCTCTTGAGAGTTTGCCAAGTGGCAATTCCTTGAAAAAGCCACCTGAGAATACTGTCCCTGCATACAGAAACTCTAGTTTTGCTATAGACCGGATGCTGGTTACTCCGGCAATCTTTCAGGAGGGTGGGGCTGACGGGGAAGCCAGCCCCACCCTCCGTCCTGCGGTTCAAGTTACTTTCCGGCCGCGGCTTTCTTCTGCTCTGCCCAGCGGCGCTTGACGGCCTCGGCAATGCGCTTGCGTCCTTCAGGGGAAAGGTTCCTCTTCTTCTTCTTCTTGGTGGGTTTCTTGGTGGCGGGGGCGGTCGCGACCTTCTTGGGCCTGACGGCAACGCCGCCGGCCAGCAGGGTGCGGGCCCGTTGCAACTGAGCAATCTCGTGATCGATCTGTGTCAGAATCTCTGAAACTCCCACGGTTCCTCCTGTTAGGTACTTGTAAGTGATTCCATTCGCCAGGCGCATAGATAACACAACGCGCACGAATAAACCACTCATCCTGACCAACACAATACGCAACTTAAGGCTCTTTTACAAGTAAAAGATGGTTTTTGTCCCCGCAGATGAAATAATTTTCGCGGAATAAGCTGACGAATGGGTAATACGAGAGCTATCTGGTTGACGGTAAAGAGTCCGTGGAAGCCGGAGAGAAACCAAGAAGATTAGCCTTCTCTAGCTTCCCCGTTTGAGGCTGCGCGGCAACGCGGAAAGTCATCTCTCAGTTTTCGCTGCTCAAAGGCAAAGCAAGCCATGAGTCCTTTGGATATTAGAGATAGCGAGAGGGCTTGCGCGGCGGCAGCTGGCGGTCGGACGGATTAGATATTGTAGGAAGACTGGATAAATCATGTTCGCCAAGACGGACGCTTGTGGGAGTTTCAGAGGCGCGATAGTTGTGCAGGTCGCGCAGGATCTCTTGTTTTTCGCGGGCATACTGGCCAGCCAGATGGGTCAAAGCATAAGTGATAATGTCGCTGTGATGAAGATCCTGCATCGAGGGATCACGGCGCATATTCACCCACAAACGATGCACCAGTTGCACGTCGTCAGGGCTGAGCTTGGGCGCGTGTGGCCCAATGTAAAACACCTTGGCTTCGCCACTGGGATCGACGACATAGAAGTTGAATTGGCGCTTGGGTTGGGGCAGCGCCTCCCAGGCTTGTCCTAGATAAAAAGCTTGGTCTTCGGCGGTCATCGTGCTGGAGATTCCAGAAATCACCGAGTCAATCTCCAGGGAGTTTGCGCTTTGCGCGAGGGCGGCGAAGACGTCTCCGGCGGGAATCAGAAGCAGCGAAACCTTTTTGCCAAAGCTTTCTGCTACGGAGATGGCCTTGGTAAAGATCATCTGCTCATGCTCGCTGAAACTCTGGTCCACGGCGCTCAGATACTCAGGTCCGCCTACGCCCATCATGCGCACATTGAGCACCACCACGTCCTGGTCTTCGGTACTGGTGTGGGAGAGCGTCCACTTCAGCGCGAAGGGATTAGCAGCGTCGCGCATGGTCACCATAACACCGCCGGGGCGGATGGCTGCAGACTCCCGGCTTACTGAGTCCTGGTGCTCCAGTTGGAAGAAATCCTTCATCTGCCGGGCGGTCAGGGCATGCTTGCGCAGGTTATCGCGCTCAGAAACAGTGAAGATAACGAAGAAGGCCGCTGCAAAGACAACGCCGCTTACCGTAGCCACCGACTTGGTGAATAGGTTGACAATGGCCGTGGAGAGCAGCACCAGAAATACCGAGAGCAAACCAACGGGGATTTCATACTTTCCGATGCGCAGGTTGGGAGGTACCTTCCATCCCCGTTCGCCATGATACTTCCAGCGCAGTACCAGCATGGCCAGGCTGTTAAAGGTAAACGACCAGATCACGCCGAAAGCGTAAGCCTCGCCGAGGATGATGACGTTGCCCCGGCTGGCCAGGATGGTGATCATCTGCAGGATGAAAACCATGTTCACTATGCGATGGCTAGTTCCGTATTTGGGATGAGGCTTGCGGAACCAGTCAGTCAATACGCCGTCCTCGGCCACGCGCATCAGCACACCGGTCGAGCCGATCATCGAAGTATTGATGGCGCCGGAAAGAATGAGGAAGCCGACCAGCACCACAAAGATGCGGAAGACGATGCGCCAGAACATGGGTCCGACCATGTACATGGCCAGTCCGGCGATCAGGTTGTCCTGGTAGATGTGGGTGCGCTGCCATGTGGGAATCAGCATGGAAGCCAGCAACGTGGCTCCGCCGGTGAAAATCAGGCTATAGATGGCGATTACAATCGCCGCCCGCTTCAGATTCTTGAGCTTGGGGTGCTCAATCTCGCGATTGACCTGGGCCAGGCTCTCCTCGCCGCTCATGGCCAGGATCGAGTGGCCGAAGGCCATGAGAATGCCGAATAGGCCCATCAGGGGAAGCAGTTGTGGCGATCCCTTCAGGAAACCCAGGGCGTCGTGACTGAACTTGAGATGAGAGGGTATGGGCGATGGAGGCAGGTGAACTCCCACCACAAACACCGAGTAACTGCCCCAGGCCAATAAAATCACCACCATCACCGTGGTGATCTGCATGACGCGCAGCGCCTTGCCGCTGGACTCCTCGATGCCCTTGATATTTTGCCACCAGTAATAGATGGTAACCACGGCCGCAAATACTGCGGCCGTGTGATTCATATTGAACTGGAAGGGATTGTTCTGTGCATCCATCAGAGCCGGGGGGAGCCAGTGGCTCTGGGCTGCAACCGACAATAGCTCGTTCATTAAACCTGTAATATATTGCCCGGCCGAAACGCCTGATATTGGGCCCGTAAGAATGTAATCGAACATCAATGCTGAAACGCTGACCTTGGCGAAGGTGCCTCCCAGGGCCTCCTTCACCACGCGGTAAACGCCGCCGCGGGTGTACATCGAACAGCTTTCAACGTACACGGCGCGTACGGCGAAGCTGAACAGCATGATACCGAGGATGAACCAAGGGGCTGCCTCGCCCACCATCTGCTCGGCAATGCCTCCGGCATAAAAGGCCGATGACCCTAGATCATTGAGAACAATGGCGGCTGCACGCCAAAAGGAAATAAAGGTCAGCATCACCGAGGATGCCACGATCAGGCGGACACGGTCGGAAGGAGGGGCTACGGTCGTTCGGTTAGATGCCATCGCAATTATGCCAGCGCCACGGCCAGCTTTCTCGGGTTGCGCAAGCGATAATCATCGCCAGCCCCGCGACAAGTGTATTTCCGAATCAAGATAGAGTCAATGAAAATAACGGGCAATGGTAAATGGGGCCGTCATGCGCGTGGTTGAGTCGGTTCGTCTTTGCCGATGAGTTCCTTGCCATCCTCAATGAAACTAATGAGAACCACCACGGCAGACCCCGCGAGGCCGACGAAAAACATCACTTCCAACAGCCGCATGGCGATCACAGCAAAAATCATATCTAGATTGTAGCTTGTTTACCCCGTGTCGATCGCTATCCTAGCTCGACCTGTATTCCGTCTTGCGTTGCTCAGCGGCGATTCTCCTAGTGCTGAACGCGTTGTTGAAATGCGCTTGGGTTTGCCTGGCAAAGTCCCGTTTACGCCGGTTTCGTCCGGACGCGCCCGATGCGATAAACTCGGCCCTGTATGCAGCGCACATTCTGGAAGCAGGGAGCCTGGAAGTTGTGGGCCGCGGTGGGCCTTTCCGCCGGCCTGCTCGAGTTGCCATTTCCGCTGGCCGGACCGCTTCCTGTCTGGCGAACGGTTTTTGCATGGTTCGCATTGGTTCCGCTGCTGTGGGCATTGCTTTCATCGGCGTGCGTGGACCGGCCCCGCCCTTTGCGCCGCGGCTTTCTCCTCGGTTATCTCTGCGGCGTGCTATGGTACGGCGGCAACTGCTACTGGGTCCGCGACGTCATGCTCCATTATGGCGATATGCCGCTGGGGGCACCGACACTGCTGCTGGTGGGTTTCAGCCTCTATCTGGGGCTCTACTTTGGTTTCTTTGGCTTGGGCCTTCTGCTGGTGCGCAGGGCCTCGGGAAGCACCCGGCTGGCGCTGGCCGCCGCGCCCGTCCTGTGGACTGCCATGGAACTGGCCGCGTCGCGCATCACCAGCTTTCCCTGGGATCAACTGGGCTACTCGCAGGTGGACAACGCCCTGCTTTGCCAGCTTGCTCCCTGGACCGGCGTCTATGGCATCAGTTTTGTGCTGATGGTTGCCAATGCGCTGCTCGCGGGCGGGCTGCTGCTCGACCGCTGCCCACAAGAACTAATCAGGGACAAGCGGCTGTGGGCTCTTGCCGGCGCTGTTTTGCTCGTGGGCGGAATGGCGGGATTTTTCCTAACTCCGCCCAAGCCCGCCGCCACGGCCAACGCCGTGCTGATTCAGCCAAATCTCGACGTGGCCGACGACAACCTATGGTCGCGCCCTGGCGAATGGGACCGTCATATCGCTGAGTTCAAGCGGCTGGCTGACAAGCAATGCAAGACCTACATCGCCGGAATCCCCCAGACTGGCGCGCCAACGGGTGAAATTGTGTGCCCGCCTTATGCCATGCATCCCGATCTGATCGTATGGCCGGAGTCGCCCGCGCCCTACGTCGAGGACGATGCCCGCTTTCAGCAGTCGCTGGTGGCGCTTGCCCGCCAGGAGCAGGCGCCGCTGGTGGTGGGCAGCCTGGGTACGGATTTCTCCGCTGACGAGCAACTCTGGCACGACTACAACTCGGCGCTGATTGTGGGTGCGGATGGGTCGCGCGTCGGCCGCTACGACAAGATTCACCTGGTTCCCTTCGGAGAGTACATACCCTTCCAACATCTGCTTACTTTTGCGCACAAGCTCACCGGCCGGGTTTCGTCGTTTACCCGCGGTGGCGAGCGCAAGGTTTTCCGTCTCAATGGCCACCGCTACGGGGTTTTCATCTGCTATGAAGCGGTCTTTGCCGATGAGGCGCGGCAGTTCGCGCAACTGGGCGCTGAGGTGCTGGTCAATGTAAGCGACGACGGCTGGTACGGCGACACCAGCGCCCCCTGGCAGCACTTGAACATGGCGCGGATGCGGGCTATCGAAAACCGCCGCTGGATTCTGCGCGGCACCAACAACGGCGTTACCGCGGCCATCGACCCCTACGGCCGGGTTCGCCAGAGCATCCCCCGCCACCAGACGGATTCGCTGCCGGCCCAGTTCGGTTTCCGCGACGATATAACCTTCTACACGGCCCACGGAGACCTGTTTGCCTGGCTGTGTGCCATACTGGTTTTAGGCGTTGTTGGCTGGAGCCTCCGGGTGAGCCTGCGGCGCATAATTCACAACCAAGTCAGGTCCTAAGAGCAAAGCCATGGCGTTGAACGATCTCGAATTCGCTTATGCTCCCGTGCGCGACCAAGTTCGCGACCTGCGGGAGTATCTTTGACCCCGCCCGCATCCGCCGGGAACTCTCCGAAATAGAAACCAAATTGGCTGATCCGGCTCTCTGGTCCGATCCAGCCGCCAGCAAGCCGCTGATGCGCGACCGCAAGCGCCTGGAAACGCTGGTGGCCGACGACGACCAATTGGTGCGCCGCACCGGCGACATCGAGGTCTACTTCGATCTGGCCCGCGAGGGCGAAGACGTTCTTGCGGATCTTGAACGCGACATCAAGACCCTGGCTGCTTTTGCCGAGGAACTGGAGGCGCGCACGATGCTCTCCGGCGAGGCTGACCCGATGAACGCCATTGTTACGGTTCATCCCGGCGCCGGCGGCACCGAGAGCCAGGACTGGGCCGAGATGCTGATGCGCATGTATCTGCGCTGGGCTGAGCAGCAGGGCTTCAAGACCGAGGTCAACGACTACCAGGACGGCGAAGAGGCGGGCATCAAATCCGCCACCTTCACCATCCTTGGCGAGTACGCCTTCGGGATGCTGGCTGGTGAGAGTGGCGTCCACCGCCTGGTGCGCATCTCTCCCTTCGACTCCGCCAAGCGGAGGCACACCTCTTTTGCGTCCGTTTATGTCTCGCCAGAAATCGACGAAACCATCCATGTGGACGTGAAGGTCGAAGACTTGCGCATTGACACTTACCGCTCCGGCGGCAAGGGCGGCCAGCACGTGAATACCACCGACTCGGCTGTGCGCATGACCCATCTTCCGACCGGGATTGTCGTCTGCTGCCAGAACGAACGCTCCCAGCACAAGAACCGCGACAAGGCCATGAAGATCCTGCGTTCGCGAATCTACGAATATGAACTGGACAAGAAGCGCGCTGTCACCAAAAAGCTAGAGGACTCAAAGCTGGAGATCAATTTCGGCTCCCAGATTCGCTCCTACGTTTTGCAGCCTTATCGCATGGCCAAGGATCATCGCACCAAGGTTGAGGTCGGCGACGTCGACAAGGTGCTGGACGGTTATCTTGAGCCGTTTCTGCGCGGTTATCTGCTGGCCAAGCGGCGCGGCACCGCCGTTGCCGCTGAAGCGGACGACGATCTGGACGTATAGTCTGCATCCTCCGGTACACTGATGAGTCCAAGGATGAGGAGTCATTCTTTGTTTGACCTGCGTAGCTTCCGGATGATTTTTGTGATGTCGTTACTGCTTGCCGCGGGTCTGCCCGCGCGAGCGGTGTCGCAATCCGTCGATGCGCCCCACGTGCGTGTAGAGCTCCTTGTCATTCCTCAGGGGTTGAACCCCGGGGAGTCAGCCGATGCGGGCCTCTACTTCAAGCTGGAGCCGGGCTGGCATATCTACTGGAAAAATCCCGGCGATGCGGGCGATCCCCCGCATATTCAGTGGACGCTGCCCAGCGGAATCACTGCCGGGCCGATGCAGTTTCCAGCGCCCAAGCGTTTGCCGCTCGGGCCGCTGATGGATTTCGGCTACGAGAATGAAGTTCTGTTTCCACTCAAACTGCGCGTGGCGAACAGCGTCAAGTCTGGGCCAGTTACGCTCCACGCCATGGTGGACTGGCTGGTCTGCCAGGACCGCTGTATTCCTGGCAAGGCGGAGTTGGAAATCAGCAGAGTTGTATCTAGCCATCCAGCTAAACCGGTGTCGCTTGCGTCTGATGATGCAATCTACAAACGATGGATTGGCCGGATTCCCAAGCTATTGCCCGCGAAGGACAAAGCCACCTTTCAGCCCACGTCCGCGGGATTCCGGCTCACTGTCGAAACCGGCCAGCGGGAAGTTTCTGCTACGTTTTTTCCGTCCAGCCAGGACATTCTGGACAATCCTGCCCCGCAGAAGCTCACGCCGACCGCGAATGGCTTGATTCTTGACCTCAAGAAGGACGCGAATCTTGCCGCCAATCCCCATGAATTCAAGGGAGTTCTGGAACTTTCCGGCGGACGGGCATATGAGATTGCGGCGCTGGCAGCGGAAGGAACTGCTCCAGCTACTGCGTCTCCCGCGCCTGCTACGGCTTCCTTGACTCCCACATCAAGCGCGCAGACTTCATCGAACTCTGCGTCGAACACAGCGTCTCCGCTTTCCTTGCCACTGCTGGCTCGGGCCACGGGGCTGGCCTTTCTCGGCGGTTTGCTGTTGAATCTAATGCCCTGCGTCTTTCCGGTGCTTTTCCTGAAGGGGCTGGCGCTGGTGCAGTCGGGCAACGAAGAGCGGCGGACGATGCGCGTGCATGGGGTGGTCTATGCGGCGGGCATTCTGGTTTCCTTCTGGGTGCTGGTGGCTGTGCTGCTGGGGTTGCGCGCGGCGGGAGCCACGCTGGGCTGGGGATTCCAGTTCCAGTCGCCGGTCTTTCTGGCGTTGATGGCCGGGCTGTTGTTTTTCCTAGGGCTTTCGCTGGCGGGGCAGTTCGAAATTGGGCTGACTCTGACCAGCGCGGGCGGCTCGCTGGCCGCCAAGCAGGGGCTTACGGGCAGCTTTTTCACTGGCGTGCTGGCCGTGGTGGTGGCCACGCCCTGCACCGCGCCCTTCATGGGAGCGGCAGTGGGCTATGCGCTGGCTCAGTCCGCCGCAGTCACCTTTGCCGTCTTCACGGCGCTGGCGCTGGGGCTGGCCGCGCCCTATGTGGCGCTTACCCTGCAACCGGCCTGGACGCGCTTACTGCCGCGCCCAGGCGCATGGATGGAGGTACTGCGCCAGGCTGTCTCTGTGCCCATCTTCGCCACGGTGATCTGGCTGGCGTGGGTGCTGGCGCAGGCTTACGGGGCAAGCGTTCTGACTGCTCTGCTGGCGAGCTTCCTGTTGCTGGCGATTGCGGGCTGGTTTCTGGGCCGCTGGCCGGCCAAACGCTGGTCCACTGCCGTTGCCGCGCTGATTCTGCTGGGAGTGGTCGCTTTGGCCCTCTACGGGCAGAGGCTGGCGAGCGAGAGTGCCGCAAAGCCAATCAGCGAAGGAGCTTCCGCGCAGCCCTCCAACTCTGGCGCATGGGAGCCATGGTCTCCGGAACTGCTGGCGGCTTATCAGGCGCAAGGGCGGCCGGTCTTTGTGGACTTCAGCGCAAGCTGGTGCCTGGCCTGCCAAGTGAACGAGCGCGCGGTTCTTAGTCAGCCGTCCGTATTACAGGCCTTCAGGGGCGCCAATATAGCCCTGCTACGGGCCGATTGGACCCGGCACGACGAGTCCATTACCCATGCTTTAACGGCGCTTGGGCGCAGCGGCGTTCCGGCCTACGCGCTGTACGTTCCGGGGCGGAAAGAGCCGCAAATGCTGCCCGAAATGCTGACGCCGGGCATTGTGGCCGATGCCCTGGGGAAGCTGCCAAAGGGACATTGAGGGGCTTTTCCCACAGCTTCACAGGCGTAGTGTTTACGTGAAGTATGGCCACGTATGTTGTTCATCTTGTGCTGGTTAGATAAGGCTCCACAGCTTCAGGGTTATATACGGCATTGTGTTTCCGTGAAGTGTTGCTTTCTATGTTCTTCATATTGCGTAGGTTAGTTGAGGCTCCACAGTTTCACTGGCAAAAAACGGGGAATTTTTTCCAATCGGGAATTTCCGCAGCCACATCATCCTGCCGGTGTCGAGGCTGAGGCAGGGTTGCCCAGGGGCCAGCAGCGCATCAGCTTCCGCCGTGCCGAACGGGAGGAAAACGGGTGCGTACGGATGCAGGGTACCCCCACCCCTATTTTGTAAACAAATTCCTTGTTTTCTTGAGGTTACGGGCATGGTTGCGCTGTAAAATCCTCTCAGCAAACGACTTACGCGCAAAATCGTCCAGCAAAAGGAGTTACGGGACGGCCCCAGCACTTATTCTTGTGTGGCCCATAGCTCTGCTACTCATTAGTGTGCATCCAAGCGGGGAAATTCTC
>Ga0224530_1000930_pt1 | contig 17107 bp, 13 predicted proteins | sample CBST75metaG_FD_179873 | JGI IMG/M metagenome (GOLD analysis project Ga0224530, IMG submission 179873) | Peat soil microbial communities from Stordalen Mire, Sweden - C.B.S.T75 | ecosystem: Environmental > Terrestrial > Soil > Wetlands > Peat | place: Sweden: Norrbotten County, Stordalen Mire...
GATTACCACTTCTTCGCGCAGAGACAATCCATCGATCAACAGAAGCCCAAAGGTGTTGCGGGCATTTGTCTGCGGCGCCTTGCGCTCCAGTTCCTGCAAGAGGCGAAGGCCATGCGCATAGCTCTCTGCGATTTGGAAATTCTGCAGGTGGTCAACATAGCCGCTTACGGCGGTGCAAGTCCCGGACGAAAAGCTGACGCCGGCAAGGCCGTGGACCTGGTAACCGCCGGGGCCGATTTCTCCGGCTGTGGTGCACCCGACCAGTTGAACGCCGGCAAAAAGGCGGTTCAGTTCCGCTGCCAGGGCGTCAAGGTCGTAGTCGTTGGAACAGAAGAACAGAACAAGCTCCATTCCAGGCTGCGCCACGGAGGCATGAAGCTCCTGTGCGGCCTGGCGTGCATCTGTTGAGGCCGAATACGCTTGGCGAATGCCTGACTGTATGCCCATTGTTCTCTCCTGCTCTCGCTGCCAGCTTTTGCGGCAACTCCTATATTGATTCCGGATTGGGTGTCATGGTTATCCGGTAGATACAAAGGCTTTGCAACCGCTCAGATTTCAGAGGAAACTGCCGGACCTTCAACATCACTTCACCACTGAAAATGCCAAAACGCGACGAGTGATCGTCGTGAATGCAAACTTGTGCTGTGGAACTTACAGGGAGTTCGCCGCCATCCATGGAAGCACGCGACGAGTATACATATTTCCGCATGGTTCAGGCTGCATGATTCGGGCACGGCTTCCGGTGCAAATTGTCAGAGCGGAATCGAAGGCACAGTGCTTTTGGAGGGGAGGGGTGAGGTGGTCTTTAATTTGGGTTGCTTTATGCGCCACGATAATCCGTCCATGACCGATCTCGTAACAGCAATGGATCCGGCTCCCGGAGTATCCACGTTTTATAGCGAGAGGGAAATCCAGCCAGCGGAAAGATTCTCTGTCAGTTTCACTTTGGAGCCTACCCATGTTGGCTTTCGTGCACTTGGGTTGCTGGCATGGGCTTGTTCTGAAATGGCCGATGCCCAGCGAGGACGTGTGGAAGTCAAGGCTTTCTACAGTCACACACCTTTTACCGAGGGAGAGATACTTTGCTTCGAGTTGTGTGGAACGGGAGAACCACGGCATATTGCGGCGTGCATCCGTGGCATGTCGAGGATTCTGATCTTGGTGCGCGGATCGAGACTTCATGTTGCAGGAAAATGAGCGCCTGGTTACGCGGAACGGTAGTTTGGAACTGCGTTGCATCCCGACCTGCCGGGACAGGATTGAGAACGAAGTCTCGTTGATGCAGCCTCAGGCAACGATTGTTCGACCGCGTTGGACTAAGTCAAGTGCGCGGCTGATACTGGTCATGACGATTCTGATCGTGCGTGCCGGGACAGCGGAAGTTCGAGGCTTGGACTCTTCGGCGAAATTCCGCCGTGGACTGTCAGAGGCGCCACAGATAATTCCATTGACTCTGGCGATGCTGCGATTGATCGAGCGGATACGACTTGCGGACATATGCGTTCCATTCCCTTAGCTGCGAACGGTAATGATGGGGCACACCGCGTTCGCCAGCAACCGGTAGGGATAGCTGGTGTAAAGGTGGCGCTCCAATATAGGTGCATCATGCACGCCAAGAACCATGACCACGGATGGATCCTGAGATTTCTCCAGAACCGCCTGCGGCGAAATAATTCGACTCATCTGATACTCGGGGCTGTACCACTCGTCTTTAACGGTTGGAACCAATGCCCTGAGTCTTGAGCAGTACTCTTCAATCATCCCTTGCAAATGTACTTCCTTTTCATCGTGAACAGGTTCCTTCACGACCTGATAGATTTCGATTTCCGTAGCCAAAGCTTGGCTCAGTCTGAGCGCAAATGGCGCTGCTGCAGCCGAAGCAGGCCTGAGGTTCGAGACGTACACCACTTTCTTGAAATGAGAATTGGCATCAACTCCGGCAAGTACATGCGGGCCGATGGTGAGCATCGGGCATGGAGCGCGCAGCATCAGAGCTTCTGTGTTCGAGCCAATCAACAAGTGCCCCAGTCCTCGATACACACCTTGAGTGCCCAGCACAAGCAGATCGGCATTGTATTTATTGACGGCGTCAAGAATTGCATTCGGAACAGGTCCTTCCATAAGAGCACAGCTCGCTGGCACGCCGGCACAGCTACTTCCTCCGACAAACGCCTGGAGTCTTGCTTCGGCGTCCCGGCGCGTGCGACTGGGGATATGTTCCACATGCTCCACAACATCTGCCTCGGGACCTAGCTCGAACGCATTCACGATAACCAGTTGCGCGTCCAGCCTGTGCGCTAACAGCACGGCGTAGTCTAGCGCCAACCTGGAACTCTGCAAGAAGTCAGTAGCTAACAAGATGGTGCTTATGTCTGCTTTCATACTTTCCTCCCCTTGCTTCCTTGTTTCCGCCGCGCTGCTTGAAAACAACCCAGGTTGAGGCCGCGCGATATAGGTTCAATACCCCATCCGCGTGGATGATATTGCCACAACGGCACAAGCATGGCATCCGCAGTCATGGCGTCGCCATGCGCCACGAGGCCCGAGGGACTCTCGACCTCCCGGCCCGAACCCTCAGAACAGCTCGGCCAGGGTGGCCGGATTGAAATCCTTCAGCCCGCTTTGATCGCCGGAGCGGATCTTCGTCACCCACTGCGGATCGGCGAGCAAGGCTCGACCGACGGCGATGAGATCGAATTCCTCCCGCTCCAGTCGGTGGATGAGGTTGTCGATGCCGGTGGCCTTCGAACTCTCGCCCGCGAAGGCGCGCAGGAAATCAACCGACATGCCGACGGAGCCGACGCTGATGGTGGCTGCTCCCGTGAGTTTTTTGGCCCAACCCGCAAAGTTGAGTCCGTCCTCGCCGTCGATCTCAGGAAATTCCGGCTCCCAGAAGCGGCGCTGCGAGCAATGCAAAACATCCACGCCTGCCTCTACGAGAGGACCGAGCCATTCGAGCATCTGCTCCGGTGTTTCGGCGAGCCGCACCGTAAAGTCCTGCTGCTTCCACTGGCTGATGCGCAGGATGACGGGAAAGTCCGGTCCAACCGCCTGCCGCACGCGCTTTACCACCTCCACCGCAAAGCGGGAGCGCTCCTTGATGGTGGCGCCGCCGAACCTGTCCGTGCGCAGATTCGTACCCGCCCAGAAGAACTGGTCGATCAGATAGCCATGGGCGCCGTGCAATTCTACCGTATCGAAGCCCAGGCGCTTTGCGTCTCCGGCTGCACGGCCGAAAGCCTCGATCGTATCGGCGATGGCTTCCTCGGTCATGGCGTCGCCACGCGGATCGCCGGGCGCCACGAGGCCCGACGGACTCTCGACCGGAACGCCCGGGTCCCATCCGGTCATCATGTTCCGCATCGAGCCCACGTGCCAGATCTGAGGACCCATCCTGCCGTTCGCATCATGCACCGCGTCCACCACCCGCTTCCATCCCGCGAGCGCGGCATCGCCGTGAAAGGACGGAACGTCGGGGTCGTTTCGGGACGCAGGCCGGTCGATGACCGTTCCTTCGGAGAGGATCAGACCCACATCGTTTTCCGCGCGCCGCCGATAGTAGGCCGCAACGTTTTCGCCGGGCACGCCTCCAGGAGAAAACGAGCGTGTCATGGGAGCCATGACGATACGATTTTTCAGTTCCAGCGACTTGATTTTGAAGGGTTGGAACAATGCGTCGAGAGATAGTGAGGTCATTTAACTGTGAACTCCTGTTTGAGTTGGTGGGATGGTAGGTAGCAACCCGCACGATCGGTCATCCTGGCCCGGTCGCAGGAGGACGGAATTTCCCGCCCGTGTGAAGGATTCATCTAGCGCACTGAGCAGTTCGACCGTCGGCGCGACATCGGCCATGTCGTCAACATGCCGGACCAGGAGCCGAGCCCATTCGGCGCGAACCTTCTCGAGGTTGCGCGCGGCGAGCGGCGTGGCCTGGAGGCTGACGGAGCGACGGTCTTCCGGGGCTGGGATGCGCCGGATCATGCCTTTGGCTTCGAGCGACCGCAGCAACGCACTCGCGTTGCTGGAGCGGAGTCCGATCTCGTCGCAGAGTCGGGATGGGGTGGTGCCAGGGTTCCGCTCGATGTGATTCATGACGATGCTTTCGAGCGAAGTGATCACGATGATTTCGGGATCGAGGTGCCCGTAGATGCGGATGTCACGCGCCACGCTGAGGACAAGGTGAGCCAAGTCGGCGAGTTGAGTTGCCCTGTCGTGCCTCTTGGATGTCATGCACTGCCTCCCTTTGGCGATTGACTATGCAAACATAGGTATCGTAGCATATCTATGTTTGCATAGTAAAAATGAGAGGTGTAGATGAGCCTGTGTGCCAAGTACGATCAGGATGAGACGAGTGCGTCGTCTGCCCGGATCGGCGTTACGCTTCTGCTGACGCTTGCGTTATTGACCGGAATAGCTCCGTTCGCGATCGACCTGTATCTGCCAGCGTTCCCGGAGATGGTCAAAGACCTGGCCACGACATCGGCAGGCGTCCAGTTGTCGCTGACGACCTTCCTCATCGGCGCTGGCGTCGGTCAGCTCATTTTCGGGCCGCTCTCCGATCGCCTCGGCAGGCGCTGTCCGCTTGTCATGGGGATGGGCCTCTACCTTGTTGCAAGCGTGGCTGTTGCACTCGCCCCGACGATCACAATATTCGTCAGCGGCCGGTTCGTGCAGGGGCTGGCCGGGGCCGCGGGCATGGTCATCTCGCGTGCCATCATCATTGATCGCGCGCGCGGCGCGCAAGCCGCCCGGTACATGAGTATCGTGATGATGGTCAGCGGAATCGCCCCGGTGATTGCCCCAGTTGTCGGTAGCATGCTCGTGAACCCGCTGGGCTGGCGTGGCCTGATGTGGATATTGACGGGGCTCGTCGGCATCGGCTTTGTCGCAGTTCTCCTGTTTGTCAGAGAAACCCGACCGCGCGTACTGCGCGATCCCGGACATCGGGAAGCTCCAGCATCGACGGCACGCGCGCTGATGTCCCGGGCCTATCTGGGCAACATGTTCGCCTATGTCTTCGCATTCGCGACGATGATGGCCTATATCTCGGCATCGCCCTTTCTCTATCAAAGCATGATGGGCCTCAACAAGATTGGATACGGGCTGATGTTCGGCCTTAATGCGCTTACGCTGACAATCACCGGCGCCGTTTCGGCCCGGCTCACCCGGCGATTCCGCGCCGCCGCACTCGCCCGTACCGGACTGCTGTTCAACCTCGCCGCCATCGTCGTGTTCGCACTCCTCGTCCTCGCGGGTGTGCCCTCCATCTGGCTCGCCGTACCCATCTTCGTCGCCGTCGGGTCGCTAGGCCTCGTCTTTGGTAGCACGATCGCGCTCGCTCTGGCAGCTGTTCCTATGGCCGCGGGGCTGGCCTCAGCGATTCTCGGGATGCTGCAGCACCTCTTCGCTGGTGCCGTAGCACCGCTCGTCGGCATCGCGGGCGCAGACACAGCATTTCCGCTCGTCCTCACGATGTTCGTCGCATCGGCGAGCGCCAACTTCGCGTTCGCCATCTCGACGCCCACCGCGCATCTACGCGAGTCTATTGCCGTTGCTTCAGAGATTTAAGAGAGGAAGGTACATATATGAACCTGAACGCAAAATTCGACATTATCGTCTTTGGCGCGAGCGGTTACACCGGTCGCCTCGTGGCAGAGCATCTGATGCAGAGATACGGCATCGCCGGCGAGGTGGCGTGGGCCATGGCCGGACTATCGGCGGCGGGACTCGCGCGGGCGAGGGACGAGATCGGCGCGCCCGATGATACGCCTCTGGTGATTGCTGACGCCACCAATCCGGCTTCGCTGCGGGAGATGGCCGGTCTGACGAGAGCCGTGATAACCACCGTCGGGCCCTACCAATTCTATGGCTCCGACTTGGTCGCCGCCTGCGCTGAGGCGGGAACCGACTATCTTGATCTATCCGGCGAACCCCACTGGATGCGCCGCATGATCGATGATCATGACGCCCAGGCCAGGACAAGCGGCGCACGGATACTGTTCGCCTGCGGTTTCGATTCGATTCCGTCCGAACTCGGAGTTTGGTTCTGCCAGGACACGGCGCGCAAGGTGTTGGGCGCAACCGTCCCGTGCGTAAAGGGGCGCGTCCGCGCGTTCAAGGGTGGAGTTTCTGGCGGATCGATGGCTAGCGCCAAGGCCACGAGGGAGGCGCTGGATAAGGACCCCTCCCTGGCGGCGGTGATCAACAGTCCCTTCGGTCTCACACCCGGCTTCGAGGGCCCGCCGCAGCCGTCAAAAACGGCACCGGAGACTGATCCGGACGTGGGGGATGTCGCCCCGTTCATGCTGGCGGCCCTCGACGCCCAGAATGTCCATCGCTCGAACCTGCTCATGGGCCATCCCTACGGGCGCGACTTCATCTATGACGAGATGCTGGTCGCCAGCGCGAACAGGCCCGCCACACCGCCTGACGTCAACGCCTCGTCTGGCGCCGCCCTCAAGCCGGGTGAAGGCCCTGCGCAAGGCGAGCGCAAGTTGGGATTCTTCGACATGCTCTTCATCGGCATCGCGCAGGACGGCCGCAAGGTACGGGTCTCGGTCAAGGGCACCGAGGACCCCGGCTACGGCTCGACACCCAGGATGATCGCCGAGAGCGCCATCTGCCTCGTCCGCGCGCCGGACGTTCCAGGTGGCTTCTGGACCCCGGGCGCGGCACTCCAGGGCAGGCTAGTGGACCGTCTACAGCAACACGCGGGGCTGGTATTCACTGTGGAGGATCGACTGACCGCGTGTGTATAGACCTCGGGTTGATACCGATCTTTGGTCAATGATGCAATTGCGGTGCGACGTGAGCAGGGATATGGATTCGATTTGTCAAACGACTACGATACGGGTGAAGAATGACAGGTAAAAGCGATTTGAACCCAATGGACGGGAGCAGATACCGAGCACTGCTCAGCGTCTCGACGGCGATTGCCTCGCAGCCAGATCTCCAGGCTGTTCTTCATAGCATATCGGCTCTGCTGTCAAAAGTTATTCCCTTCGACTCGATTGCGTTGCTGCTGCTGAATCAACACAAACAGACTACTCAGCTTTACGCGCTCGAGCCTGGTGTTCACGATCCCGGTACAGAGATTGGTATCGAGGTGCCGTTCAAGAATACTGCTTTGGCTGCGGCGTTGGAGAACCAACAGCCTATTTTCGTTCCAGATGTCCGGCAGGAGATGCTCAAGATTCCGCAGTTCGCTGAGGACCTTCGATTTGAAGGAATCCAAAGCGCGTACATATTTCCAATCTCCAGTTCCAGGAAAAAGCTCGGCGCCTTGATCTTTGGCGCCGTCGGCCCCGAGCGTTTCAACTCGGCAGATATCGAGTTGATGGGTTCGGTTGCAGCGCACGTTTCGGTGGCGCTGGAAAGCGCTCTTGCTCTTGAAGCAGCGGAGGTATATCGACAGGAACTCGAACTTGAACGCCAAGCGCTCGAACATGAACGGGACAGGTTGAAACTTCTTCTGAACATTAACAACCACACCATTACGCATCTCGAAGTGAATGAACTCTTTCGCGCAGCTTCCATATCGATTCGCGAGTTATTTAAGAATGCATTTGCGGGTTTCTGGCTCTTTGAAGAAACTTCCAATCAGCTTCAATGCATCACGTTCGATTTTCCAGAAAGCCGTGGATTCGTCGAGAATATTCTTACGCCTAAGCTTACCGAGAGCGATCTCGAAAGCATGCGTAGCAGGGTGCCAACGGTGTTTGGCCAGAAAGAAATCGAGTCGTTGCCGGAATTCGTAACGCAGCCTCTCCGTTCCGAATCGATTGTCAGTATTGCGACCGTCCCGCTTGTGGGTTCAACGAATCCCCTGGGAATGATTATGCTTGGGAGTCAGCAAAAGGATGCCTTTAGCCAACCCGATCTTGACCTGCTTGGGCAGGTGAGCAACCAGATTTCACTCGCCCTGGAGAACGCCCTTGCCTACGGGCGCTTGAACCTATCGCGAGACAGGCTGGAAGACGCGCGGCTCTATTTGGAATCAGAGATCCAGTCGGAGTACAACTTTGAAGACATCGTAGGGGGAAGCCCGGCTCTGCGGAAGGTACTCGATCAAGTATCTATCGTTGCGCCTACGGATTCCACAGTATTGCTGATCGGTGAGACCGGTACCGGGAAGGAACTGATGGCGCGCGCTATCCACAATCTCAGCGCCCGGCGAGACCGGACCTTTGTGAGATTGAATTGTGCCGCAATTCCGTCGGGATTGATAGAGAGCGAACTGTTCGGGTATGAGAAGGGCGCCTTCACCGGTGCACTCACACAGAAGCGAGGAAGAGTCGAACTCGCTCATGAAGGCAGCTTGTTTTTGGATGAAGTTGGGGACATCGATCCTGGTCTTCAGCCAAAACTTCTGCGGGTGCTGCAAGAAAGAGAGTTCGAAAGACTGAGCAGCAACCGGACCGTGAAGGTAGACGTGCGACTGATAGCGGCAACCAACCGCGACCTGCTCGCTATGGTGCGCGAAGGAAAGTTCCGCGAGGACCTTTATTACCGGCTGAACGTATTCCCCATTCACATTCCACCTCTGCGGGACAGGAAGGAAGACATCCCTTTGCTGGTTCATTACTTCGTCTCTTTGCTTTCACGCAAAATGCGGAAATCCATTCGTGTTATTCCGCGTGAGGCAATGGAAGCTATGATGGATTGGCCGTGGCCCGGCAATGTGCGCGAACTGCAAAACTTTGTGGAGCGTTCTGTAATTCTCACGCGGGATGAAACGCTGGCCGCGCCCGTCTCCGAACTGAGACGGAGAACTATTCCCAAGGTCGCGCAGGGATTTACATTGCATGCGACTGAGCGCGAAGCCATCATGCAGGCGCTGCGTGCAGCCCAGGGAAAAATCTCCGGACCGGGAGGCGCTGCCGAACGGCTGGGAATGAAGCGAACATCGCTCCAGAGGAGGATGGACAAGTTGAATATTTCGAAGGAATATTTCTAATTTTCTAGTCTCGATGCGATTCTTCCCAGTTCGGTTGGCAAGCTCGGGGGACAGTTATCACGGAGAGTGACTTTCCACCTGTAATTCCTCCACAATTTAGTTTCAGATGCAAATGGCGTTGCCGGGCAATCTGCGGGCAATTGCGGCAATTGCCCGCACGGCGCCACGTCGACTAAAAACTACATCCATTTTATATTCAACAACTAACGTGCGTTCTTACAAATGGCCATCGGTGTGCTTATGAATAGGCATGCTGCGAATCACACTGCCAACTTGCGAAGATCATCCAGTGTTCGTCCTGGAGGGCAGGCTGGTGGGATTATGGGTGAAAGAACTCATTCGTGTTACCCGCCAGCTTGGTCCAGGAACGACATCTGTTTTCGACATTGAAGATGTTTTCTACGTAGATTCGCTCGGCGAAGAAACGCTGCTCTGGCTGAATAGGCTGGGAGCCACGTTTATCACGAACACCGCCTACGGCAAGGATCTCTGTCGGCGTCTGCACCTGCGCCGCGCAGCCACCTCCAAATTGGACGCAGCGTGTCCGCGTAACCGGAGGGGTGGAAAAGATCCACCAGATATTTCTCTTTCATCGTTCTTACCGCGGCGCACTCCCTCATGAGGGAAATGTACCCAATTTAGAAGTGTGTCCCCTGCGTAGAGGCAATCATTCTTTGGCAGAGGCGATGATGCGATCATCGCATTCCCAATCGGACAATCGCAAAAAACAATAGGAAGGTTCTCTTGATGAATTGGCGCAACGACTCTACTACTGTAGGAGACCAGGGTCCAACCTACTTTCAGAATTTTCATGATGTCTGGATGGACAGTCTGGGATGGTTCCCACGCCAGACTGTGGCGGCACTTGGCTTAGCGATTGCAATCATTTCCGTTGCAATGCTTTCCAGTTGCAGTCGGAAGCCGTCGGCGGTAGCGCCCCCTGCCTTGTCCGTACAGATAGTAAAGGCTGCACAACAGGACGTACCGGTCTACGGAGACTGGATAGCCACGCTGGATGGCTATGTGAATGCGCAGATTCAACCTGAAGTCAGCGGTTATCTAATCCAGCAGCTTTATCGCGAAGGCTCCTATGTTCGTAAAAAACAGGTGCTCTTTCAGATCGACCCTCAGACTTTCCAGGCCAATCTAGATCAAGCCAAAGCACAATTGCTACAGGCTCAGGCAAAACTCGCACTCTCAGAGATTAACGTGAAGCGCGACACTCCCTTGGCGCAGCAGCGCGCCATTGCGCAGAGCCAACTAGATTCCGAAATCGCGGATGAGCAGGTCGCCAAGGCTACTGTGCAAGCCGCGGAGGCAGCAGTAGAACAGGCGCAGATTAATCTGAACTTCACGCATGTCCGCTCACTCACCGATGGCATTGCCGGAATTGCGACCACACAGGTGGGAAACCTGGTTTCCCCGGGCACAGCGTTGACAGCCGTCTCCAAAGTGGACCCCATTAAAGTCTATTTTTCCATCAGCGAGCAGGAATACATGCGCTTCAGCCGCGGATCGCAAAAGGGGGCAGGAAGTAGCGCACAGAGCCGTACCCAAGCGCTGGAACTGCAACTGGAACTCTCCGACGGCACGAAGTATCCGCATAAGGGCAAAGTAATTTTTGTGGATCGGCAGGTTGATCCACAGACCGGCACTATCCGGTTGGTCGCCGCATTCCCGAACCCCGGCAATGTCCTTCGCCCCGGCCAATTCGGGCGGGTTCACGCGGCCACGGCCGTCAACCGCTCCGCCATTCTCGTTCCGCAACGCTGCGTTACCGAGTTGCAGGGAACGTATCAAGTTGCAGTGGTGGGTGCAAATAACAAGGTCTCTGTCCGCTTGGTAAAGGTGGGCGAGCGCGTCGGCTCGCTTTGGATCATTGAGTCTGGAGTGAATGCCGGAGATCAGGTGATTTCAGAGGGCAATGCCAAGGTACGGGATGGAATGACCGTCAGCTCAACGATGGCGAAAACACAGGTGGAGGGTAACGAATGATCTCGAAATTCTTTATCAACCATCCAACGATCGCAATCGTAATTTCCATCTTGATGGTCCTTGTCGGGACCGTGGCGATGCTCAGTCTGCCTGTTTCGCAGTACCCGGAGATTGTGCCTCCGGAAATTCTCACACTCGGCATCTTTCCAGGAGCCGACGCCAAGACAGTGGAGCAATCTGTCGCAACACCTATCGAAAGCCAGATGAGCGGCGTGGACAACATGGATTACATGTATTCCACCAACGCCAACAATGGCTGGGCAATGCTGCATACGGATTTCGATGTAAAGACTGATCCCAATACCGATCAGATCCTTACGCAGCTTCGCGTCAATCAGGCCTCCGCTCAAATGCCGACCGAGGTCTCTATGCAGGGCGTACAAGTACTGAAGTCCATGTCTACACCCTTGATGTTGTTCAACCTCATCTCGCCGCAGGGCACGTATGACCGGAACTTTCTTGTCAACTATGGTGTCATCAACCTAAAGGATGAACTGGCGCGTGTTCCCGGCGTCGGCCGCGTCGAGGCGCTGGGCGGCGACTACTCGATGCGCGTCTGGGTGCAGCCGGACAAACTGGCCAAGCTCGCGGTGACGGTTCCCGAAGTCATCGCAGCCATTCAGGCCCAGAATAAGGTCAATCCTTCCGGGCAGATTGGCGGAAATCCGGTACCAAAAGGCCAGGAATTCACCTACACAGTTCGTGCGCAAGGCAGGCTTACAACGGCGGAGGAATTCGGCAATATAGTAATTCGCGCCAATCCAGACGGCTCCATCCTTCATCTCAAGGATGTTGCGTTTGTTAAGTTAGGCGCAGCGACATACAACATTAGCGCCGATCACAATGGCGCTCCTTCGTCATCGGTTGTTATCTATCAGTTACCGGGATCGAACGCTGTGGCAACGGCTGAGAGAGTACGCGCCAAAATGTCCGAACTCTCCCAGCGCTTTCCTAAGGACATGCAGTACGTCGTCCCCTATGACACCACCCTGGCGGTTACCGCCAGCATGCACGAGATCGTACTCACTCTCTTTGAGTCCCTGCTTCTCGTCGTCATTGTGGTCTATGTCTTTTTGCAGGGATGGCGGCCAGCTCTGATTCCGTTGGCGGCTGTGCCGGTTTCATTGATCGGTACTTTCATTCTTTTCCCGATGCTGGGCTTCTCCATCAACACGCTATCCCTGTTTGGCTTGATTCTTGCCATCGGCCTGGTGGTTGACGACGCCATCGTCGTGGTCGAAGCTGTCGAGCACCACATGGAGGAGGGCCTATCGCCACGTGACGCTACGGTGAAGGCCATGGAAGAAGTCTCTGGCCCGGTCATTGCCATCGCTTTGATTCTTGCCGCCGTCTTCATTCCTACGGCCTTTATTCCCGGCATCACGGGAAGGTTGTACCAGCAGTTCGCGGTCACCATCGCTGTCTCCGTGATCTTCTCCGCATTCAACGCTCTTACGCTGAGCCCTGCGCTGTGCGTTCTTTTGTTGAAGCCCGGGAAGGTTCACGGACCCTTCGCCCGCTTCTTTGAGTGGTTCAACAAAACCTTTACGCGTGCGCAGAACAGCTACGTCAAATACTCGGGCCTGATGATCCGCAAAAGTGCGTTCAGCATGGTCTTTCTTGCCCTGATGGCAGCGGCAGCGGTTCTACTCGGCAGCAAGCTGCCGACCTCCTTTGTGCCGGAGGAAGACCAGGGCACATTGATGGTCAGGTTGCAACTGCCGCAAGCTGCGTCGCTGGAACGCACCGTAGCAGCGTCCCGCAAAGCCGAAGAGATTATTCTTCACACACCAGGCGTGGAACAGGTGGCCGCCATCAATGGTATGGACATGATTAGTGGCACACAGAACACCTACACGTCCTTTTTCTTCGTAGGGTTGGAAAATTGGGACAAGCGCCATGCCAATGATCTGCTGGCGCCCGCCATCCAGCGTCAGTTAAATCAACGCCTTTCCGCAATTCAGGACGGCACGGCGATCGCACTTGCCCCGCCTGCTATTCCAGGTATCGGCTCTTCAGGTGGTGTCACCTTCGTTCTGGAAGACCGCTCCGGTCAAGGCAGTGACTACCTTGCCAACAATACGGATGCGTTCCTCTCTGCCGTGCGCAAGCGTCCGGAAATCGCATCCGCATTTACACCGTTCGTCCCGCATGTTCCGCAACTCTATGCGGATGTTGACAAGGAAAAGGTCCTGCGCCAGCACGTCAGTATCAATGACGTGTATACGACCATGCAAGCCTTCATGGGCGGTTACATGGTGAACTACTTCAACCTCTTCGGCCGTCAGTGGCAGGTCTATGTGGAGGCGGAGGGCAGCTCACGGACAGATCCTAGCAACATCAAGCAGTTCTACGTGACAAATCAGAGCGGGAACATGGTTCCTTTGGATGCCGTATCGAGCGTAAAACCGATCACGGGTCCGGAGTTCACCATGCGCTTCAACGAATATCCTGCGGCTCAGGTTCTGGCCACGGCCGCTCCCGGCTACAGTTCAGGCCAGGCAATGAAGGCTCTGGAAGAAGCATTTGCTCAGACTCAGCCTTCCGACATGGCATACGACTACATGGACCTGAGCTATCAGGAGCAGAAAGCCGCGAAGGGTATCTCCGCTAATCAGATCTTTGGCCTCTCGCTTCTGTTCGTCTTTCTGATCCTCACCGCGCTCTATGAAAGCTGGAGTTTGCCCTTCAGTGTGCTGCTGAGCACGCCGATCGCGATGTTTGGCGGCTACCTTGCTCTTACAATGCGCAGCCTGGAGAACAATGTTTATGCCCAGATCGGAATGGTGATGCTGATTGGACTGGCGGCCAAAAACGCCATTCTGATCGTCGAGTACGCCAAGCTGGAACATGACCGCGGAAAGAACGTAGTGGACGCAGCATTGGCTGGAGCTAGGCTACGTTTACGCCCCATCATCATGACTTCTTTCGCATTCATTCTCGCCTGCGTGCCGCTGTGGATTGCCAAGGGCTCAGGTGCTCAAGGACGCCGCATGTTAGGAACAACGGTCATCGGAGGAATGCTAGCTGCAACCTGCATAGCGATCTTCCTGATTCCAGTAACTTTCACCCTCTTCGAGCGGCTCTCATTGCGCTTCAGCCATAAACAGCAAGCGCTCCCAGCAGAGGCGGAGCAGAATGGAGAAAACCTCTGATGAGAGTGACGAAACTTTCTTTAGGCTTGCTGTTGATGCTGATCTTGGCCGGTTGCAGGCTGGGGCCGAATTACGCTCGTCCTGCCGTCAATGCCCCCGGAGGCTATCGGGGGCAGGCACCGACGCTGAACGTCTCCAGCAATGTTCAATCCAACAATGCTCAACCCGGCAATGTCCAGCCGGGCGAGGCTCAGAAAAGCCTGGGCGATGAAAAATGGTGGACTGTTTTCCAGGATGAACAACTGCAAACGCTGATTCGCACAGCAATCGCTAACAACTACGATGTCCAAATTGCCGCCGAACGGGTGGTTGCCGCGCGGGCACAACTCGGCATTACAAGTGCCGATCAACTGCCTTCGCTAGGAGCTTCCGGCGCACTTACATCGGTACGCCAGGAAGAGACTTCCATGTCTCCGGTCTATCGTGCTGAGTCAGGACAACTGGCTCTGAACGCATCCTGGGAATTGGATTTCTGGGGGAAATACAGAAAGGCCACTGAAGCTGCGCGCGCGGATATGGCTGCAACCGAGTGGGGAAAAAGGGCTATCATCAGCACGCTTGTTTCCAATGTTGCCAGTGCATACTTCCAACTGCGAACCCTCGATCTGGAACTGGAAATCACGCAGAAAACGCTGCAATCCAGGCAGGACTCCCTGCGCCTGACCAAGACACTCGCCGACGGCGGCTCCGTTCCGCTGATGGATGTGCGGCAATCCGAGCAGCTCGTTTATGCCGCCTCAACACAAATTCCTACTTACGAAAAGCAAATTGAGCAGCAGGAAAACTATATCTCCATTCTCCTCGGTCAGAATCCAGGCCCCATCGATCGCGGAAAGAAGCTGACCGAACAGCCGCTTCTTCCCTCCATTCCGGCCGGACTTCCGTCTGAGCTTATCGAGCGGCGTCCGGACATTCGGCAGGCGGAAGAGACACTGATTGCGGCCAATGCGAGAATCGGTGTGGCGAAGGCCGCCTATTTCCCGTCCATCTCGCTAACCGGCACAGCAGGCTACCAAAGCACAGCGCTTACCAGCCTGTTCAGCGGTCCTGCCGGCCTGTGGAGTGTCGGTCCATCCCTGGCGCAGCCCATCTTCGAGGGCGGCCGGATTCGCAACAATGTGCGGCTCACTGAATCGCAACAGCGCCAGGCCCTGCTTGCCTATCAGCAGACAACGCAAGGCGCTTTCCGCGATGTTTCCGATTCACTTATCGCATATCGGAAATCGAGGGAGGCGCGTGAACAGCAGCAACTTCTAACTGCGGCGGCTCAAGATGCAACCAGACTTTCGCATGTCCGCTATGATGCGGGCGCCACCGCCTATCTGGAGGTGCTGACCAATGAGACGAATTACTTCAACGCCGAGTTGAGCCTGTCTCAGGCGCGTTACAGTGAAGTGCTTGCGTTGGTTCAAATCTACAACACCTTGGGAGGTGGTTGGCAATGACATGACTTGAACGGATATTAACCTGAAGAGGTGTGCAGGCTCTACTCGATCTTTGTATTGGACCCGCATTGGACTCGCGGGGGTAAGACCGAACAGAGCAAAAAAACGTATGCAGGGAGAGTGAGGTAAAGCACATGGCAGAACAGTGCTTCAGAAAGAAGGGATCAATTCCGCCAGTCTGCGGCGTGCATAATGTGCCGCTCGTGCAGAGTCATGTTTCTATTGATAGGAATTCACCGGGACTTGGTGAGGTTACCTGTCTTAGATGCCCCGTTAGCCGATTTGTAGCTTTGGACGCGCAGGATGCTTCGCTGTTAAAACCAATCTGCCCCGCAACCAGGGGAATGCAGTAATAGTGGTAAGAGAGAAGAACGTGCTCAACGACTTAGGGGAGATTCTGGAATATAGCGATCTGACTGATACGTCAGCCACCGGAGGTGTGGACATGACAAATATCCTGCACGTACTTTCTATCGGTTCTGCGGATTCAAGCAACGCAATTCACGATGCGTTGCTCGAGCGGGGGCACTGCCGCGTTTCAGTCGCGACAAACTATCGTGAGTTGTTCGCAATTCCAAGGCAGGAGGTTTTCGAGATTGCGATTCTTCACCACATCACCTCCCCGCTCGAGTTTCGTGCCTCCAGTGAATACATCCGCCGGACGTGGCCCTGCGCGAAGATCCTGGTGATCTGCGCGAGAGCTGAAGTTGAGGTTCTGGACGACCCGTTGTACGACGACTGGATTGCCGCCAGTCCCTCGCAGGATGTGCTGCTTGGAACCATTAAACGAATTACTGCCGGTGGCAAGAGGAGCGGACAAAGGCCGGAAGCGCTCGGAAGGGAGGGCTCATAGATAGCGATGGAGACGCGAAGAAAATTCAATTAGATGCTGAAACTCGCGCGTAGCAAATGGTCCGGCCTGTCAGGTTCTGTGCAGCAGTAGTTGCGGGAAGCAGCATCGGTACAAAGTTTCGAATACTCGGAGGTAGTGGAGGAACGCTTATCGCGCACTCATGCGTTCCGTAGAAAGTTTATGTGCGCATCAACGGGACGAAAGAAGAGAGGAGCCATATGGCACAACCGTCGAGGATCAAGAAAGCAATTGAAGGTGCTTCCGGTACCGAGGAACTAGGTGAACTGGCACTCGATATGCGGTGGTCCTGGAGCCACGCTTCCGACAAGCTGTGGGGAAAAATTGATCCAGAACTGTGGGAGATCACGCATAACCCCTGGGTCGTTTTCCAGACAGCATCCCCGATAAAGCTCAAACAACTTTTGGACAACAAGAGCTTCCGGGAAGAACTTGAGCGCCTACGAAAGCATCTGAAAGCAGGGAGCGATTCGGCAACATGGTTTCAGAAGGCGCACACGGCGTCAACGCTCAAGTCAGTAGCGTACTTCAGCATGGAATTTGGGCTGAGTGAGGCATTGCCGATCTACTCCGGCGGATTGGGCAATGTCGCTGGAGACCAATTGAAATCGGCCAGTGACCTTGGCGTTCCTGTCGTTGGAGTTGGGCTCCTCTATCAGCAAGGGTATTTCCGGCAGGTCATCGC